>Ga0209025_1000835_pt1 | contig 48894 bp, 47 predicted proteins | sample AraplaMF_Col_mLB_FD_184256 | JGI IMG/M metagenome (GOLD analysis project Ga0209025, IMG submission 184256) | Arabidopsis root microbial communities from the University of North Carolina, USA - plate scrape MF_Col_mLB (SPAdes) (version 2) | ecosystem: Host-associated > Plants > Roots > Endosphere... | reverse complement strand
GTGTCGTGGCCGCGGGCGAGTTCCAGGACGCCCTGCTCGATCCCAAGCTCGCCTATCGCATCTCCAACCAGATGCTGGCGGCGATCGCGGCCGATATGGCGCAATGGCGGCGCGAGGGCCTGGCGATCCCCTTTGTCGGCCTCAACGTCACCTCCGCCGACTTCCAGAAAGGTGATCTCGTCCAGCGTATCGTCAGAGCGTTCGAGCGGGCGCAGGTGCCGCTCGAACATCTGGTCGTCGAGATCACCGAGCAGGTGATCATGGGCGGACGCCGCGACGGCGTCGCGCGGACCATGGCGGGCCTGCGCGAACGCGGCATCCTGGTCGCGCTCGACGATTTCGGAACCGGCTTCGCCTCGCTCACCCATCTGCTCGATTTCCCGGTCGACACGATCAAGATCGACCGCTCCTTTGTCGCCGGCATCGAGGGCGGCACCAGGAACGGTGCGATCATCGAGGCGCTGATCAGCATCGCCAGCCGGCTCGGCATGCGGATCGTGGCCGAGGGCATCGAGACCGAAGGCCAGGCCCGGCGGCTTAGCGCGATGGGCTGCCGGCTCGGCCAAGGCTATCACTATTCGCGGCCGATGCCGGCGGAAGCGGCCGCCGCATTCGCCCGTAGCTTCGCTCGCCCGATGCCCGGCGCGATGCCGCATGCGGCGGCCACGGCCGCCTGAAATCGGGCTGCGGACTTGAGATTGTCCCCGGTTTCGCCTATGAGCCTGCCTGCGTCCCACTGACACCCTTGGAGGCAGGGGCGCGAACCGCAATGGCCGCCGCAGGCGGCCATGTCTTTTAAGAGCTTAAGGACCATACACATGACCGCCATGAAGCAGATCCAGGCTTCGGCGCGCGCCCAGGTCGGCAAGGGGGCCGCCCGGGCAGTTCGTCGCCAGGGCCTCACTCCCGCCGTGATCTATGGCGCGGGCGAAGCGCCGCAGGCCATCGCGCTCGATGCCAACAAGACCCGCCAGATGATCTATGCTGGTCACTTCCTGACCACGCTGTTCGAGATCGACGTCGACGGCAAGAAGACGCGCGCCATCCCGCGCGACTATCAGCTCGACCCGGTCAAGGATTTCCCGATCCACGTCGACTTCCTGCGGATCGCCGCCGGCCAGACCATCAAGGTCGAGGTTCCGCTGCACGTTGTCGGCCAGGAGCAGTCGCCGGGCCTGAAGAGCGGTGGCGCCCTGCAGATCGTCGAGCACTCGCTCGAGATCGAAGTCGCTCCCGAGAGCATCCCCGAGTTCATCGAGGTCTCGGTCGCCGGCCTCGCCGTCGGTGACACGCTACACGTCGACGCGCTGAAGCTGCCGGCCGGCGTCAGCCTGACTTCGACCAAGGACCTGACCTTGGTCACGATCATCCCGCCGACCGTCGAGGCCGACGCCCCGGCCGCCGAGGCCGAAGAGGAAGCCGCCAAGGCCTGAGCCTGGCGCTCCCCCTCGGGATTATGCGTGCGGACGGCCGGGCATGCCCGGCCGTTTTGCTATGACAACCGCTGCGGAACCGAACGATGCTGATCTTCGCCGGCCTCGGCAATCCCGGCCAACGCTATGCCCGCAACCGCCACAATATCGGCTTCATGGCGGTGGCGGCGATCGCCCGTGCCTGCAACGCCTCGCCCTGGCGCGCCCGCTTCCAGGGCTATGCCTGCGAGGCGGTAATCGGCGGCGAGAAGGCGCTGCTGCTGCTGCCGCAGACCTATATGAACGAGTCCGGCCGCGCGATCGGCGAAGCGGCGCGCTTCTTCAAGGTCGCCCCGGCCGACGTCATCGTCTTCCATGACGAACTCGACCTGGCCCCCGCCAAACTGCGGGTGAAGCTCGGCGGCGGCAATGCCGGGCATAACGGCCTGCGCTCGACCACCGCCGCGATCGGCAACGACTATCGCCGGGTCCGGATGGGCATCGGCCATCCCGGCGACAAGGCGCTGGTCCACGCCTATGTGCTCAACGATTTCGGCAAGGCCGAGGAGCCTTGGGTCGAGGATCTCTGCACCGCCTGCGCCGACAATGCCGCCCTGCTCGCCGCCCATGACGATGCCGGTTTCCAGAACAAGGTCCATCTCTTCATGGACGCGCGCGGCCATGGCGCGGTGAAGCGCCTCGGCGAGAAGGCCGAATAGCGTCTTCTAGAGCGGCAACTGAGCCCCTGCCCTGGCGATCGTCACCCGGCTGCTCGACAGGCTGCCATCGGCCTGCCGGCTTGCCGTCAGCGCCACCTGCGTCCCGGCGACGAGATCGGCTGCCTGCGCTGGTGCGGCCATGATGATGTTGGCTTCGGGTGTGATCGCGATCGTCTGCTCCCCGCCCGGATAGGTCAGGGTGACGCTGCCGCCGTCGACGCGCGAGACCGTCTCGGCCACGGTTGCGTTGGTCATCGTCGATTCCGGCAGGACCGCCCAAGGCCGGTGCCCCTCGCCCGTGCCGCGCAGCGCCTCGGGGAAGATGAAGACCTGCACGGCCGTCAATCCGCCCTCGGCCCGCCGGGCGCCAACGCCGATGAAGCTGCCTTTCTTGATATCGCTCATCGCGGCCTTGACCACGGCGCCGACCGAATAATTGGGAGCAAGCGCGACCGTCGTCATGCCCTCTTGCGTCTTCACCGTCAGCGACTGGCCGTCGAGGCGCTCGACCGTGCCGCGTATGCGCGTCGGCGGCGTCTGCGCCTGCGCGCCGGCGGCAAAGAGCGTGACGAGGCCGATCAGGGCGAGCGAGGCAAGGCGCATGGGGCAGCTCCGGGAACCGGTCTTTTCTGTCGCGCTCCACTCCTGCGCGCTCGGCAATCGAGCCGCCATGCACGTTCGCGTGAGCCCGGCTTGCGCCCGCCATCTTGTCTTTTGCTGCTCTGCACCCAATAAGGCCGGGGAGAACCGAAAACGCTTTTTCCGCGGCGACGAAACCCGCCGCGATGCACTGGACGGGCAAGCATGGGCTTCAAATGCGGTATCGTCGGCTTGCCGAATGTCGGCAAGTCGACCCTCTTCAACGCACTGACGCAGACCGCGGCAGCGCAGGCGGCGAACTATCCGTTCTGCACGATCGAGCCGAATGTCGGCGACGTCGCCGTGCCGGATGAGCGGCTCGAGGCGCTCGCCGCCATCGCCGGCTCGAAGGAGATCATCCCGACCCGGCTGACCTTCGTCGACATCGCCGGGCTCGTGCGCGGCGCCTCCAAGGGCGAGGGCCTCGGCAACCAGTTCCTCGCCAATATCCGCGAATGCGACGCCATCGCCCATGTCGTGCGCTGCTTCGAGGACAGCGACATCACCCATGTCGAGGGCAAGATCGCACCGATCGCCGATATCGAGACGATCGAGACCGAGTTGATGCTCGCTGATCTCGAAAGCCTCGAGAAGCGCGTCCTGCCGCTGGAGAAGAAGGCCAAGTCTGGCGACAAGGAGGCCAAGGAAGCCGCCGACCTGATGAACCGCTGCCTCGTGCTGCTGCGCGAGGGCAAGCCGGCCCGCCTCGTCCAGGTCGCGGCCGAGGAGCGCCGCGCCTTCGAGATGCTCGGCCTGCTCTCCTCCAAACCCGTGCTCTATGTCTGCAATGTCGAGGAAGCCAGTGCCGACAAGGGCAACGGCTTCTCCGAGCAGGTCAAGGCACGCGCCGCCGAGGAAGGCGCCGTCGCCGTCGTCGTCTCCGCCAAGATCGAGAGCGAGATCGCGGTGCTGCCGGCCGCCGACCAGAAGGACTATCTCGAAGCCGTCGGCCTCGACGAGCCCGGCCTCAACCGGGTGATCCGCGCCGGCTACGCCCTGCTCAACCTCGTCACCTATTTCACCGTCGGCCCGAAGGAAGCCCGCGCCTGGACGATCGAGAAGGGCACCAAGGGGCCGCAGGCCGCCGGCGTGATCCATACCGATTTCGAGAAGGGCTATATCCGCGCCGAGACCATCGCCTATGGCGACTATGTCGCCAACAAGGGCGAAGCCGGCGCGCGCGAGGCCGGCAAGTTCCGCCTCGAAGGCAAGGAATACGTCGTCGCCGACGGCGACGTGCTGCATTTCCGCTTCGCCAACTGAGCCTCCACCGCCGGGGCGGACACCGCTCCGGCGCCATGCTTGGTGAGCATTCGGAGTTTGCGCGTTTTCGGCTCGCTCGCCGGCTATCTCCCGCGCAGGATACGCGCCTGATCAACGAGATGGACTAGCGATGCTCTATTTCGAGGACTTCGTCCCGGGCTCCGTCAAGGAGTACGGCTCGCTTCCCGTCTCGCAGGACGACATCCTGGCCTTCGCCCGCCGCTTTGATGCGCAGGACTTCCATATCGACCCCGAGAAGGCCAAGGCGAGCTTCGTCGGCACGCTGATCGGCTCCGGCTGGCACAGCTGCTCGCTGCTGATGCGACTGGTGGCAGAGGCCTTTCTGCTCGACGCGACCTCGATGGGCTCGCCCGGCGTCGAGGAGGTGAAATGGCTGCGGCCGGTCAAGCCCGGCGACGTGCTGAAGCTGCGCTGGACGGTCGCCGAGACCAAGGAATCGCGCTCGCGCCCGGAAATGGGGCTGGTCAAGTTCCGCTTCGAGCTGCTGAACCAGCGCGGCGAGCCGGTGGTCGAGCAGACCAACTGGGTGATGTTCGGCCGCCGCGGCTCGGGTTTCGAGGCCCCGCGCGGCGACTGGCTGAAGCACTCGGCCAGCTATGAGCCCCCGCAGGCGACCGTCTCGGCGGAGCCGCCCACCAAGCCGACGGCCCTTCCCTGCTTCTTCGACGAGCTCGTGATCGGCGAGAGCCATGAGCTCGGCAGCCTCGTCTTCACGCCGCAGGAGATCGTCGCCTTCGCCCGCTCCTTCGATCCGCAGCCCTTCCATATGGATGAGGCGGCGGCGAAGAACAGCTCCTTCGGCAGCCTCTGCGCCTCCGGCTGGCACACGGCGGCGGGCTGGATGGCGACCATGGTCAGCCATCGCCGCCGCCAGGAGGCCGCGGTCGCGCCGGCTGCCGCGCCGCGCCTCGGCCCCTCGCCCGGCTTCAAGAACCTGCGCTGGCTGAAGCCGGTCTATGCCGGCGACCGCATCACCTACCACTCGGCCGTCGCCGACAAGCGCCCGAGCCTGTCACGCCCGGACTGGGGCCTGTTCTTCCACCACAACACCGGCGTCAATCAAAAGGGCGAGACCGTGTTCAGCTTCGACGGCTGCGTCTTCATCGAACGCAAGCCGAGCTGAGCTCGGCACTGATCAGCCGGCGGCGCGCCGCGAAACCGCCGGCGGGCTCGCCAGCTCGATGCGGTCGCGGCCATTGCGCTTGGCGGCGTAGAGCGCCTCGTCGGCATTGGCGTGGAGGCTGGTGCCGTCCAGCGGCCCCTCTCCGGCGCACAGGCCGATCGAGACGGTGACACCGGTCAATTCGTCATGAAGCAGGCGCCAGGGCACGCGCCGCAGGGCGCGGCGGATGGTTGTCGCCACCTCGCCGGCAGCTTCGATCGAGGTGTCGCCGAGCAGGGCGCCGAATTCCTCGCCGCCGATCCGGGCGACCAGCGCCGAAGCCGAGGTGACCTGGGCGGCGATGACTTCGGCGATGGCCTTGAGGCAGGCATCGCCGACGAGGTGGCCGAAGCGGTCATTGATCGTCTTGAAGTGGTCGACGTCGATCATCATCAGCGCCAGCGGCTCCGACCGCGCGGCCGCATCGGCGAGCCGGGTGACGAAGCGGCGGCGATTGGCGAGGCCGGTCAGCCCGTCGGTCTCGGCCAGCTCCGCCAGCGCCGCATTGGCCCGGCGCAAGGCTTCCTGGGCCTCGAGCAGCTCCATCTGCTGGCGCTTGGCGACGGTGATGTCGGCATGGGTGAAGAAGCTGACACCGCCGGTGCTGTGCCGCGCGATCAGCCTGAGCCAGCGCTGGCCCGGCAGCTCGATCTCGAAGGGCACGCCGTCATAGCGCAGGCCATTGCTGATCGCCGCGCGCCAGGCGCCGACGGGCGAGGCGCCGCGCCAGCACCAGGCGATGATCTCGTCCAGGGTGCGGCCGACCACGGGCGTGCCGCTGGGCAGATCGTAGAGCCGCCGGAAGGCGTTGTTGGCCGCGATCACCCGCTCCTTCGCATCGAGGATGGTGGCGCCGTCCGGGATGAAGCGCAGCGCATCCATGACGGGCAGCACCAGTTCGGGCGCCGTTTCGGAAGGGGTCTCGACATCGAGCGTCTGCCAGAGCCGCACGCGGCCGCCATCCGAGGCCCGCAGCGAGGAGGCGCGCAGCTTGCGGCCATTGTGGATGAATTCGAAGGGCTGCGTCTGGTTCTCGTGGCGCGTCACGCCTTCCGCGACATGCCGCGCGATCTCCGGCACCTCCTCCGGCGAGAGACGGAGCCGATAGAAGCGCTGGAGATTGTCGGCATAGGGCTCGCCGACATAGATCTCGCCCACATCCTCGGGAAAGATCTGCAGGAAGGTCTGGTTCCAGCAGAGGGCCCGCATCTGCTCATCGTATTCGCAAGCGCCGATACCGAGGGCGTCAAGCGAGTCGAGCAGATAGCGCGAGAGCTTCATCCGGCCCCTATAGCGGGGAGCCGTTAACAACCGGTGAGACCGGCACCTAAATCAGCCGACCTTCCCGTATCCCGCGAATTTCGCCGAGACACGTTCCATTTCCGCTGCATCGAGAATGACCGGGTCGAGACCGGAAGCGAGCAGATCGAGATACTGCCCGGCGAGATTCTCGACCTCGGCGACGATGGTATGCGCCCCCGCAAGCGTCGCCCCGAGCGCGATCACGCCGTGATTGGCGAGCAGCACGGCCTTGCGGCCTTCCAGCGCCTTGACCGCGTTCGCCGCGAGCTCCGGCGAGCCGAAGGTGGCGTAGTCGGCGCAGCGGACGTCGGCACCGCCGCAGAGCGCGATCATATAGTGGAAGGCCGGGATGCCGCGCCGGGCGCAGGACAGCGCCGTGGCGCGCGGCGAATGCGTATGGACGATCGCCTGCGCGTCCGGGCGCGCCTTGTAGATCTCGGTGTGGAACGGCCATTCCGACGAGGGCTTGCGGCTGCCGCTCAGGACCGTCCCGTCAAGAGCGACATAGATCAGGTCCTCCGGCCTGGTCTGCGCATAGGGCAGGCCCGACGGCGTGATCAGCAGCCCGTCCCGGAAGCGGGCGGAGACATTGCCGGATTTCGACGGGCAGAAGCCGGCCTTGTCGATCGCCTGCGCGACCGCGACGATCTCCTCGCGCAATGTCTGTTCACTCATGCCGCCACACCACTCGTCATCTCGGGAAAGAGCTTCGCCAGCCCCTCGGCGCTTGCCGGCGCGATGCCGCGCTCGGTGATCAGCCCTGTGACCAGTCGCGCTGGCGTCACGTCGAAGGCCGGGTTGCAGGCCGGGCTGCCTGGCGCGGCGACCTGGAAGAAGCCGGTGCCGCCATCCTCGCCTTGGCCGAAGAGATGCGTGACCTCGCGTTGGCTGCGCTCCTCGATCGGGATCTCCTTCAACCCGTCCCGCAGCGTCCAGTCGATCGTCGGCGAGGGCAACGCCACATAGAACGGCACGCCGTTGTCCTTCGCCGCCAGCGCCTTGAGATAGGTGCCGATCTTGTTGGCGACGTCGCCGGTCGCCGTCGTCCGGTCGGTGCCGACGATCACCATGTCGACCTCGCCATGCTGCATCAGATGCCCGCCGGCATTGTCGACGATCACGGCATGCGGCACGCCGTGGCTGCCGAGCTCATAGGCGGTCAGCGCCGCGCCCTGGTTGCGCGGTCGGGTCTCGTCGACCCAGACATGGACTGGGATGCCGGCATCATGCGCCAGATAGATCGGCGCCAGCGCCGTGCCCCAGTCGACGGTGGCGAGCCAGCCGGCATTGCAATGGGTGAGGATGTTGACCGGCACACCCGCCGGCTTTTTTGCCGCGAGCTGCCGGATCACGCCGAGCCCTTGCTCGCCGATGGCATGGCAGAGCGCAACGTCCTCGTCGCAGATCGCTCCCGCTTCGGCATAGGCCGCGGCGACCCGCTCGCCTTCCGGCAACTGGATGAGGCGCTTGCGCATCCGCGCCAGCGCCCAATGCAGGTTGACCGCCGTCGGCCGGGTCGCACCGAGCAGGGCCAGCGCCTGCTCGAGAGCGGCGTCAGAGGCATCGACGCGCAACGCCAGCGCCACGCCATAGGCCGCGGTCGCGCCGATCAGCGGCGCGCCGCGGACCGTCATGTGGCGGATCGCATGCGCTGCCTCGTCGGCGCTCGAAAGCCTGACCGTCTCGAAATGGAAGGGCAGCCGCGTCTGGTCGATGACGACAACACCCCAGCCGTCATCGTCGAGCCAGATGGTGCGATAGTGCCGCCCGTGGATCTTCATGGCCTCAGTGCCCTGCGAAGGAGACCAGCGTGCGCACCGGCACGCCGAGCCGCCTGATCTTGTCGGCCCCGCCGAGATCCGGCAGGTCGATGATGAAGCAGGCGGCGACCACTTCCGCCCCGAGCGAGGAGAGCAGCTTCACCGCAGCCTCGGCCGTGCCGCCGGTCGCGACGAGGTCGTCGACCAGCAGGACGCGCTCGCCGCGCGAGACCGCATCCTTGTGCACCTCGATCTCGTCGGAGCCGTATTCGAGCGAATAGGGCATGCCGACCGTCGCATGCGGCAGCTTGCCCTTCTTGCGCACCGGCACGAAGCCGGCCGAGAGCTGGTGCGCCACGGCGCCGCCGAGGATGAAGCCGCGCGCCTCGATGCCGACGATCTTGGCGATCTTCAAGCCGGCGAAGGGCTGCACCAATTCGTCCACGGCGCGGCGAAAGGCGCGGGCATCGCCGAGCAGCGTGGTGATGTCGCGGAACTGGATACCCGGCGCCGGATAATCGGGGATCGTCCGGATCGCATTCTTCAGATCGGCGAGCGCGCTGCGGTCCATGACAAAACGTCCATCGGCTGGGGGGCTCCTCTTAACCCGAGGTGCCCGTTCCGGGAAAGCCGGCGCAGCGTCAGCCCTGCGCCTTCAGCACCCGCCCGGCGACCGCGTCGAGCTTGGCCACGAGCTTGGGATCGCGGTGCTCCGGCGCCGTGACGATCGCGAAGTCCAGCGCATTGTGCGAACCCGCCGGGCAGGCCTCGCGCTCGCGCGGGAAATCGGCGGCGAGCCGCGCCACCAGCCGGCGTGCCTTGTCGGCATTGGCATGCAGCACCGCGATCACAGAGGCGACGTCGACCGCGCCATGCTCCTCGTGCCAGCAGTCATAGTCGGTGACCATGGCGACGGTGGCGTAGGTGATCTCGGCCTCGCGCGCGAGCTTGGCCTCCGGCATCGCCGTCATGCCGATCAGGTCGTAGCCGAGGCCCTTATAGGTCAGCGATTCCGCCAGCGTCGAGAATTGCGGGCCTTCCATGGTGACGAGCGTGCCGCCCTGGACGAAGGGCAAATCTTCGGCCGTGGCCGCAGCGGCGATCCGGTCTTGCAAGGCGGGGCCGACCGGATGTGCCGCCGAGACATGGGCGACGCAGCCCTTGCCGAAGAAGGAGCTGGCGCGGCCGGCGGTCCGATCGACGAACTGGTCGACCAGCACGAACAGGCCGGGATAGAGCTCGGCCTTGTAGGAGCCGCAGGCCGAGAGCGAGACGAGGTCGGTCACCCCTGCCCGCTTCAGCACGTCGATATTGGCGCGGTAGTTGATCTCCGAGGGCGGGATCGCATGGCCGCGGCCATGGCGCGGCAGGAAGACGATTCTGGTCTCGCCCATCCGCCCGATCCGCAGCACGTCGGAGGGTTCGCCCCAGGGGCTCTCGATCCGCTCCTCGCGCAGATCGGTCAGGCCCGGCAGGTCATAGATGCCGGAACCGCCGATGATGCCCAGAACCGCTTCAGCCATGCCTCAGTCTCCGATGATTGCCCGGATAAGGATCGAGATTCGTGACAGCCGTAACACGATCGCCTGCGCAATCTAATGCGGTCGTCCCGGGCGACCGGAGGGAGACCCGGGACCCATGCCCGAACCTCTTTCGGAAAAGCTCCGGAATGGATCCCGGATCGGTGCGGCGGAGTTTATCCTTGGGCCGGCCAAAGGCCGGCCCCGAGGGTCGCTTGTCCGGGAATGGCCGGTTCAAAAGGGATGCACGAACGAAAAAGGGCCCCGTCTCCGGGGCCCTTCTCAATCCTGTCTCGCTCAGTGCGCCGAGGCGTGGTCGGGCAGGCGCGACCAGATCTTCTTCTTGGTGAAGTAGAGCAGGCCGGCGAACATCGCCAGGAACAGCATCACCTGCATGCCCATGCGCTTGCGCGCCTCGAGATGCGGCTCTGCCATCCAGACCATGAAGGCGGCGACGTCCTTGGCGTATTGCTGGACCGTCTCCGGCACCGGCGACTTGCCATCCGGCCCCTTCGGATACTCGACCTGACCATCGCTCAGCGGCTTCGGCATCGCGATCAGGTGGCCAGGCATGAAGTTGTTGTAGTTCTGCCCCGGCAGCAGCTTCACCTCGGCCGGCGGCTCGGCATAGCCGGTCAGGAGCGCGACGATATAGTCCGGCCCCTGCTCCTGATACTGGCTGAAGATGTCGATGATGAAGGTGGGGAAGCCGCGCGTATAGGTGCGCGCCTTGGCCAGCATGTCGATCGGCGGCGGATAGGCGCCGCCATTGGCGGCGCGCGCCGCCTGCTCGTTCGCGAACGGCGCCGGGAAGGCGTCGGCCGCGCGGCCGGGGCGCTCGAACATCTCGCCGGCGTCGTTTGGGCCATCCTTGATGTTGGTGTAGCTCGCGGCCAGCGCCGCAACCTGCGAGTTGGTGAAGCCGGGGCCGCCCGGCTGCGCCAGATTGCGGAACCGGATCAGGCTCATCGCGTGGCAGTTGGCGCAGACTTCCTTGGCGACCTTGAAGCCGCGCTGCAGCTGCGCCTGGTCGAACTTGCCGAACGGGCCGGAGAACGACCAGCTCTGCGCCGGCGGCTTCGGAGCGCCTTCGGCAGCCAGGACCGGCGAAGCGGCGGCGATGGCGAGGCCAGTGACGAGACCGGCGAGCGACAGGCGGAGGGACATCTTGCTCATGGTCTCGTTCAGCCCTTGGCCTGCGGTTCCGAGGCGGTGGCGTGGCCGAGGCGAGCGCCCGAGCCGCCGAGCACCGAGTCGGCGATGGAAGTCGGCAGCGGGGCCGGCCGTTCGAAGATGCCGATCAGCGCCAGCGCCGCGAAGAAGCCGAAATACAGCACCGTCAGGATGCGCGAGATCGTCACATAGGGCTCGTCGGCCGGCATGGCGCCGAGATAGCCGAGGCCGATGCAGACCGGGACGAACATCCAGAAGAACTGGCGCGCGATCGGCCGGTAGCTCATCGACTTGACCTTGGAGGTGTCGATCCAGGGCAGGAAGGCGAGGATCACGATCGCGCCGCCCATGGCGAGGACGCCGCCGAGCTTGTCGGGAATGGCGCGCAGGATCGCGTAGAACGGCAGGAAGTACCATTCCGGAACGATGTGGGCAGGGGTCGAAGCCGGGTTGGCCGGGATGTAGTTGTCGGCGTGGCCCATGAAGTTCGGCTGGTAGAAGACGAACCAGGCGAAGACCAGCATGAAGCAGACCATGCCGAACAGGTCCTTGATCGTCGCATAGGGCGTGAAGGGAACGGTGTCCTTCTTGACGTCCTTCACCTCGACGCCGGTCGGATTGTTCTGACCGACATGGTGCAGCGCCCAGATGTGCAGCCCGACGACGCCGGCGATCATGAACGGCAGCAGGAAGTGCAGCGAGAAGAAGCGGTTCAGCGTCGGATTGTCGACCGAGTAGCCGCCCCACAGGAAGGTGACGATCGTCTCGCCGATCACCGGCAGCGCCGAGAACAGGTTGGTGATGACGGTCGCGCCCCAGAAGGACATCTGGCCCCAGGGCAGGACGTAACCCATGAAGGCCGTGGCCATCATCAAGAGGAAGATGATGACGCCCAGGATCCAGAGCACCTCGCGCGGCGCCTTGTAGGAGCCGTAATAGAGGCCGCGGAAGATGTGGATGTAGACCGCCACGAAGAACATCGAGGCGCCGTTGGAGTGCAGATAGCGCAGCAGCCAGCCGAAGTTCACGTCGCGCATGATGTGCTCGACGGAGTTGAACGCCATGGTCGCGTTCGGCGTGTAGTGCATCGCCAGGATCACACCGGTGACGATCTGCGCCACCAGCATGAAGGCGAGGATGCCGCCGAAGGTCCACAGCAGGTTGAGGTTGCGCGGCACCGGGTAGGAAACCGCCGAATCGTGCATCAGCCGCACGATCGGCAGCCGCGCATCGAGCCAGCGCTCGATCCCCGTCTTCGGTTGGTAGGTGCTGTGACCGCTCATGCTCGCCTCAAGCTCTCTCAATTCCGCTCGATGCCGTCCTCGCCTTCAGGAGGCTCAGCCGATCTTGATCTTGGTGTCCGCGGTGAACGCGTAGGGCGGCACCGGCAGGTTCAGCGGCGCGGGACCCTTGCGGATGCGGCCGGAGGAATCGTAGTGCGAGCCGTGGCACGGGCAGAACCAGCCATCGAACTCGCCCTTGGGCTCGCCGGAGGCGGTGCCCAGCGGCACGCAGCCGAGATGGGTGCAGTTGCCGTAGACGACGAGATACTTCTCGTGGCCGGCCTTGGTGCGCTGCTCGTCGGTCTGCGGATCGCGCAGCGTCGCGATGTCGACCGCCTTGGCCTCGTCGATCTCCTTCTTCGTGCGGTTGCGCACGAAGATCAGCTTGCCGCGCCAGAACAGCTTGATCGCCTGGCCTTCCGCGATCGGCGCGAGGTCGAGATCGATCGGGGCGCCGGCGGCGACGACCTGCGCGTCGGGCGCAAGCTGGCTGATCAGCGGAATGACGACGGCAGCGGTGCCGACGGCAGCGAAAGCGCCGGTCGTCAGCATCAGGAAGTCGCGGCGGGTGGGTTCGGTGCCAGTCGTATCGGTCGCGTGCGCCACGATCCAGTTCCCTGCTCGGCTGCCGGCCTGGCCGGCTGAAACAAATCAAGCGCCCCACGAGGGCGCGGGCGCACCACCGCCTTGCGGCGGCGCGTCGCCTGCCGCGCTCTTTGGCATGCAGTTTTGACGAAGTCTACTGTCGCACGTGCCGCAGCCCACTGCGTCGCAGCAATGCCGCCGTGCGCTCGGCTCAGGCCGGAATCTTCTCGCTGTCGGCCAATGCCAGGAAGCCGCCGGACTGCCGCGCCCACAAGCGGGCATAGAGCCCGCCGCGCCGCACCAATTCGTCATGGCTGCCGATATCGACGATCCGGCCCTTGTCGAGCACGATCAGCCGGTCGAGCGCGGCGATGGTCGAAAGCCGGTGCGCGATCGCGATCACAGTCTTTCCTTCCATCAATGTGGAAAGCTGGGCCTGGATTTCGGCCTCGACCTCCGAATCGAGCGCCGAGGTCGCCTCGTCCAGGATCAGGATCGGCGCGTCCTTGAGCAGCACGCGGGCGATCGCGATGCGCTGGCGCTGGCCGCCGGAGAGTTTCACGCCCCGCTCGCCGACACGCGACTCGAAGCCCTCGCGCCCATCCTGGTCGGTGAGGCCGAGGACGAAATCATGCGCCGCGGCACGCTGGGCCGCAGCGGCGATCTCGTCCTGCGTCGCGCCGATCCGGCCATAGGCGATGTTGTCGCCGATCGAGCGATGCAGCAGCGAATTGTCCTGCGTGACCATGCCGATCTGGCTGCGCAGCGATTCCTGCGTCACATGGGCGATGTCCTGACCGTCGATCAGGATGCGGCCCGAATCGAGCGGGTAGAGCCGCAGCAGCAGGTTGACCAGCGTCGACTTGCCGGCGCCGGACGGGCCGACCAGCCCGATCTTCTCACCCGGCTTGATCTCGAGGTCGAGTTTCTCGAACAGCCCGAGCGGCTTGCCGTAATTGAAGCGGACATGTTCGAAGCGCACCCCACCCTGCGCCACCTTGAGTGGCACCGCGTCCGGCGCATCCGGCAGGTCGTGCGGCTTGGCGATCGTCTCCATGCTCTCCTGCACCGAGCCGATATTCTCGAAGATGCCGCGCACCAGATGGATCAGCCAGCTCGACATCTGGACGAGGCGCAGCACCAGGCCGATCGCGGCGGCGACTGCGCCCGGCGTCATCTCGCCCTGGGCCCACAGATGCAGGCTGAGCCAGGCCGTCGCCACCACGAGCAGGCTGTTCATCGTCTGCAGGATGACGCTGACGCCGGTGATCAGCCGCGACAGGTTGAGGAAGGAGGCGTTCCAGCGCGTCAGCGATTCGCGCACCGCCGAGCGCTCGGCATCGGCGCGGGCGAAGAGCTTGACCGTCAGGATGTTGGTGTAGGAATCGACGATGCGCCCGGTCGTGCTCGAGCGTCCCAGCGAGTTCGCCTCCGAGCGCTTCTTGGCCCGCGGCACGAAATAGACCAGCAGCGCGACATAGGCCGCGAGCCAGACGATCACCGGCAGGGCGAGCCATGGGCTGGTCGAACCGAAGAAGCCGATCGCGACCGAGGCGAAGACCAGCGCGTACCAGAGATCGTCGATGACCTCGATCGTCGCGCCGCGGATCGCCTGCCCGGCCTGGATCACCCGCGACGAGAGCCGGCCGGCGAAATCGTTCTGGAAATAGGAGAGCGCGTGGCCGAGCGTGTAGACATGATTGCGCCAGCGGATCTGGTTGGTGATCTGCGGCACCACCACCTGGTCGACGATGGCGTGGTTGGCGAAATAGATCAGCGGCCGCGCCACGGTCACGACGAGCGCCGCGCCGATCAGCAGCCAGCCATGCTCGCCGAAGACCTGTTCCGGCGAGTTCTTGGTCAGCAGGTCCACGAACCAGCCGACCATCAGGTACATCGCCGCCTCGATGCCGGAGAAGCCGAGGCCGGTCAGCATGATCAGGGCCATCCAGCCCTTCACGCCCTTGATGTGGTGCCACATGAAGCGGAACACGCCGGTCGGCGGCGTCTCGCGCTCGTCGAAGGGCGCGAACACGTCGATGCGGCTTTCAAGGAAACGGAAGAGCGGAGCGAACATCTGAGACACCGCCCTCCTCGGATCGGCCGCTATCGATATGGGGCGCATCGCACGCCGTGGCCAGAGCTTGCGGCGCACGCCGGTCAAGCCATGACAGCAACGCATGCCGAACGGCAGATTGAACACCGAGAGGCTTCTGGTTGCGCACTGTTCTGACAATCACACAGGCAGTGCGGGAACGTGAAATAAAATTCTACCTGAGCGGGTAATTCCGGAAAAATATTACCCACGGTCGTACGACTAAGGAACCACTACTTCGTCATGGCAGAGTCCGTGTTTGCGTCCTTGCCTGCGTCCTCCGGACGCGCCGAGCATGCTTCCACGCCGCGGGTGACGGCGGCGATTTGGAGGCGACAATGACCAAGATGCTTTGCGGGCTCGCTCTGGCGGGCGCGCTTGTCCTGCCGATATCCGCGCAGGCCCAGACAGCTGGCAAGACAGTGATCGCGACGCCGAATGCGCCGGAGGCGATCGGCCCCTATTCGCAGGCGATCAAGGCCGGAAATACGGTGTTTCTCGCCGGACAGATCCCGATCGATCCCAAGACCAAGCAGCTGATGAAGGACGCCAGCATCGAGGATCAGACCAAGCTCGTCCTCGACAATCTCAAGGCCGTGCTCGAGGCCGACGGGCTGACGATGGACAATGTCGTCTCGACCAGCGTTTTCATGAAGGATCTCAACGAGTTCGGAAAGATGAACGAGGTCTATGCGACCTATTTCAAGACGGCGCCGCCCGCGCGCGCCACCGTCGAGGTCGCCCGCCTGCCCAGAGACGTGAAGGTCGAGATCGGCGCCATCGCCGTCCGCCCCTGAGCTGAGCCGCCGGCCTTACGCCGGCGAGCTCCCCGCCTGCCGAAAAAGGACCGCCCGCAATCATGGAGTAGAGTCATGCAGATCTCGGATGAGAAGACGCTCGCTTTCGACCCGAACCGCCGCGCCTTCATCGGCGCCCTTGCTTCCTCCGCCGCCTTCGCCGGCTCTCTGGCGAGTTTCCTGCCCACGGGCGCCAGCGCCCAGGCGCCGGCAGCCGCCGCTCTCGCCAACGACGCCGCCTTCTGGGCCGATGTCCGCAAGCTCTTCGATCAGAAGCCCGGCGTCCGCTACATGAACATCGGCACTGCCGGCTCTATGCCGGTCGAGACGCAAGCCTTCCTCCACGCGGAATCGCGCCGGCACGCTCACGAGTCGATGAGCGGCTACGGCAACTATCTGCCGCAACGCCAGGCGCTGGCGAAGAGCTTCGGCTGCGACGCCGATGAAATCGTCATGTCCGGCAACACCTCGGACGGCATGTGCCACGCCCTGCTCGGCATGGTCTGGCGCCCGGGCGACGAGATCGTCACCACCAATCACGAGCATTCCGGCGGCAATGCGCCGATGGCGCTGCTGCAGGATCGCTACGGCGTGGTGATCAAGCGCGTCATCCTGCCGGTCGGCAACAAGCAGAAGGCGGAGGATTATGTCGAGTTGTTCTCAGCCGCGATCGGTCCGCGAACCAAGGCGATGGTGTTCTCGGCACCGACCTACAAGACCGGCACCCTGCTGCCGGTCAAGATGCTGGCCAAGCTCGCCCATGACAAAGGCATCGTCAGCGTCTGCGACGCCGCACACCTGCCGGGCATGATCAACATCAACATGCGCGACCTCGGCGTCGACTTCCTGGCCGGCGCCGGTCACAAATGGCAGTGCGGGCCGCTTGGAACCGGTATCCTCTATGTCCGCAACAAGGTGCTGCCGCAATTCAACCCGCTGCCGCTGCCGGACTACTTTCCCGTTGTGACCAGCGCCTATCCGGCCTCGGGCGGCCTGCCGCCGCGTAGCAGGACGGGCAACGAGACGGACGACCTCGCTGCGCGCATCCAGAGCACCGGCAGCCGCAACGCGCCCGTCTACCTGGCGCTCGCCAAATCGGTCGAGATCTGGGACCGGATCGGGCGCGACAAGATCGCCGCCTACACCGTCGGCATGGCACAGCATCTCAAGGAAAAGATCGCGGCGAAATGGGGCGTCGACTCTCTCTATTCGCCGAAGGACGATCCGCGCCTGGTCTGTGCCCTGACCGCCTTCAATCCGTTCCGCAATCCCGAGCACATCAAGGACAAGACCAAGTCCGACGCCTTCGTGAAACGGATGCTGGACGAGTACGGCTTCGTCATCCGCAACTCGAACTTCCCGGTCGCCGGCCAGAAGGACGAGCACTACGGGGTGCGCGTCTCGACGCATCTGTGGAGCAACATGGGTGATGTGGACCAGCTGGTCGACGCCATGTGGGAGCTCGCAGGCAAGATGCACGTCGCCTGATCCAGGGCGTCGCCGCCGGCCGGGGCACTTGGCCGGCGGCGAAGCTTGACGATGGCGGGCGCAACGCGGATGACGCTCGCCATGCTGCGCCTCGCCCTCTACCAGCCCGACATCCCGCAGAACGCCGGCACGATGATCCGCCTGGCGGCCTGCCTCGGCGTCGCCGTCGACATCGTCGAGCCGGCCGCCTTCGACGTCTCCGACCGCAATTTTCGCCGCTCCGGCATGGACTATATCGAGCGGGCAGCGGTAACGCGCCACGATTCCTTCCGCGCCTTCGAGTCCTGGCGGCGCGAGGCGGGCCACCGGCTCGTCCTGGCCGAGACCGACGGCGCCTGCGCCCATACCGACTTTGCCTTCCTGCCCGGCGACATCGTCATGGTCGGCCGTGAGAGCGCCGGCGTGCCACCCGAGGTCTATGCTTCGGCAGAGGCCAGCGTGCACATCCCGATGCGCCGCGATTTGCGCTCGCTCAATGTCGCCATGGCCGCAGCGATGGTAGTGGGCGAGGCGCTGCGTCAGCTGCGCGCCTACCCCACGCCGGCCGACGCCTGACAGCGAGACCAGATATGACCGGACAAGCAACCGAAACCGCCGCTTTCGATCCTGCCGTCGTCGAAGCCCTGAAGCCGCGCGCCGCCGCCTGGTTCGAGAGCCTGCGCGACCGCATCTGCGCCGCCTTCGAGCAGATCGAGGACGAGGCGAGCGGCCCCTTCCCGCCCGAGACCGACCAGCCCGGCCGCTTCGTGCGCACGCCCTGGCAGCGCAGCAACCATGACGGCGCTGCGGGCGGTGGCGGCGTGATGTCGCTGATGTCCGGCCGCGTCTTCGAGAAGGTCGGCGTCCATGTCTCGACCGTGCATGGCAGCTTCGCCCCGGAATTCGCCGCGCAGATCCCGGGCGCCGCGGAAGACCCGCGCTTCCATGCAACGGGCATCTCGCTGATCGCCCATCCCTGGAACCCGCATGCGCCGACCGTGCACATGAACACCCGCTTCGTGGTGACGACCAAACCCTGGTTCGGCGGCGGCGCCGACCTGACCCCGGTGCTCGACCGCCGGCGCATACAGGACGACCCCGATGCCGTTGCCTTCCACGCGGCGATGCGCGCGCCCTGCGAAGCACATGCCGGCGTCGCCGATTACGATCGATTCAAGAGCTGGTGCGACGAGTATTTCCACCTGAAGCACCGCAACGAGCCGCGCGGCATCGGCGGCATCTTCTACGACTATCTCTGGTCGGGCGATCCGGAGGCCGACCTCGCCTTCACCAAATCGGTCGGCGAAGCCTTCCTCGACATCTACCCGCGCATCCTGCGCGGCAATCTGGCGACGCCTTGGACGGAAGCCGAGCGCCATGAGCAGCAGGTCCGCCGCGGCCGCTATGTCGAGTTCAACCTGCTCTATGACCGCGGCACGATCTTCGGCCTGAAGACCGGCGGCAACGTCGCCTCGATCCTGTCCTCGATGCCGCCGACGGTGCGCTGGCCGTAGCGCCCCGCCCCATCGACCTCATCGCGCGTCGTCCCGGACAAGCGGCGAAGCCGCGCCGATCCGGGACCCATTCCGGAGCCTTTCCGAAAGAGGTTCCGGAATGGGTCCCGGGTCTCCCTCCGGTCGCCCGGGATGACCACGAGGGCTACGGCGGAACCTCGGTATCGATTACCCTCGCCAGCAATGCCATCTGCGCCTCCCGCCCGGCCGGACATCCAGCCTCGATCCAGGCCTCGCGCGCCATATCGAGCGCCTGCCCGACCTTGGGACCGGCGCTGACGCCCAGCGCCAGCACATCCTTCCCGGTCGGCAGGAAGGGCGGCGTCCGCGTCAACTCGACAATCAGCGCATGGATATCGGCCGACGTCTCCGTCGTTCCGAGCAGCACCAGCGCGCCGGCTACCGCATCTGCCCCGATACGGACAGCCAACCGCCGCAAGCCCGCGACCTCCGGCAGCGCCCTCTTCCCCGACAGCGCCTCCAGCGCCGCGGCGATGTCGGCGATCCGCTCGAACTCGGCATTGGAGAGCCGCAGCCGCTCGCGCAGCCTGAGCGCGTCCTCGCTGACCGCCACGGCGAGCGCCGCCAGCCGGAAGGCCGGATAGACGCCTTCCCCCGGCCCATCGGCGATCGCAGTGAAGCGTGAGAGGCGCGGCACACCGCCGATCACCGGCATCAGCAGCCCCGCCCCCGCCATGGCCTGCAGCGTCTCAACCGCCCGCGGTGCGACGAGCAGCTTGCGCAGCTCCGCCCAGACCCGTTCGCGCGACAGCCCTTCCAGGCCGGCGCGCCCGGCGATGCAGGCAGCGAGCGCGACGCGATCCGGCTCGCCGACACCGTAGCGGGCGTGGAAGCGGAAGAAGCGCAGGATGCGCAGGTAATCCTCGGCGATCCGCTCGCTGGCCGCACCGATGAAGCGCACCCGTCGCGCCGAAAGATCGGCGAGCCCGTCGGCATAATCATGCAGCGCGCCCACCGCATCGAGGCCGAGCGCGTTGATGGTGAAGTCGCGCCGCAGCGCATCCTCGCGGAAATCGCGGCCGAAGGCGACGACGGCATGGCGGCCATCGGTCTCGACATCGCGCCGCAGCGTCGTCACCTCGAGCGGCGCACCGTCGATCACGACGGTGACCGTGCCGTGATCGATCCCCGTCGGGATCACCTTGAAGCCGGCCGCCCGCGCCCGCCGCATCGTCACCTGCGGCAGGCAGGTCGTCGCGATGTCGACATCCGCCACCGGCTCGCCGATCAGCGCATTGCGCACGGCGCCGCCGACGATGCGGGCCTCCTCCCCGTCACGGTTCAGCACGGAGAAGAGCGCGGCGACATCGGCGCGCGCCAAGAGGGCGGCGAGATGCTGCCGCTCGATGCCGGTCATGGCTTCGGCCGGTCGTCGAAATGGCCGGGGACCAGCTGGCCGTTCTCGACATGCGGCGGCACGAACGGACCCGTGTGCCGCTGCGCCACCGCTCCGGCATAGATGAAGGAGGCTATACCGAGCACGAGCCCGGAGACGGAGAGCCAGAACAGATGGCCGCTCCAATGCTCGACATCGAACGGATTGCGCCGCCGGATCACGAGATAGCCCGCGAACAGGCAGAACGGCAGGACGAAGAGCAGAAACTCCTCGGTCAGCGAGCGCAGCATTCGGCGTAACCTCTCTAACCGGTGAGCCGCTCGTAGAGATTGCGGATCATGCCGGCCGTCGCTCCCCAGATATAGCGATCGCCATGCGGCATCGCATAGTAGGTGCGGTAGCGCCCCTTCCACTCACGGCCGTGGCGCTGATGGTTGGCCGGGTCGAGCAGGAAGGCGAGCGGCGTCTCGAAGGCCTCGTCGACCTCATGCGGATTGATCGTCAACGCCAGCGGCGGCTCGACCAGCCCGACCACCGGCGTGACGCGATAACCGGTGCCGGTGAGATAGGCGTCGAGATAGCCGACCGCCCTGACCTTCTCACGCGACAGCCCGACTTCCTCCTCCGCCTCGCGCAGCGCCGCGATCAGCGGCGAGCCGTCGGCCGCGTCGATGCGCCCACCGGGGAAGGCGATCTGCGCCGAATGGCTGCGCAGCGCCGCGGCGCGCTGCGTCAGCAGAACGGTCGGCTCGCCCGGATGCAGCACGATCGCGATCAGAACCGCCGCCTCGATCGCGCTCGCCTCGTCGGGCACGTCGCTCGGCTCGGTCTGCAGGTCATGGTCGCCGCGCGGCCGCGCGATCAAATCGCCGAGCGCAGGCGGCTCCGCCCGCAGGGCGCGGAGCAACAGCGCCTCGAGATCGCCGCCGTTCCAGAATGCCGTATCGGCGAGCCGCTTCGCGTGATGCTGCATCATAAACCCTCGATCTCGCTGGCCGGCGCGACGACATGGAAGGCGCTGCCAGCCATGATGCCGAACTGCGCCCGCCCGTCGCTCTCGCTGATCTCGCCGAGCGCCAGCAGATCATAGGTCAGCGCCCGCGTGAGCCGGGCCCAGAGCCCGCGCCGGACATGCACATAAGGCTTCACACCCTCGTTCGCAGCCCTCTCGAAGCGCAAGGCATTGTCGGGGCCGACGGTGACGAGATCGTCGGTGCGGGTCCGAAAAGCGATGCTGCGCGCCTCGCCCTCGCCTTCGACCGCCATCTCGACCGCCTGCAGCGGCGCGTCCTCGACCTTGATTCCGACCTTCTCGACCGGCGTCACCAGAAAGTAATCGTCGCCTTCGCGCTTCAGCACCGAGGAGAACAGCTTGACCAGTGCCGGCCGGCCGATCGGCGTACCCAAATAGAACCAGGTTCCATCCGCAGCGATGCGCATGTCGAGATCGCCGCAGAAGGGCGGGTTCCAGCGCTCCACCGGCGGCAGCCCGCGGGCAGGACCAGTGCCGAGCGCGCTTAGCAGGCGATTCATCGCGCCAGCGGCCTCGGTCGTCACGTCACCTCGCGCTTTCGTCATCGGCATGCCGGTTGCATCGCTCTCTCGCCTTGAACTCTACATAATCGTGAAGCGGACTGTTGTGCACCGCCACCCTCTGCCTCTTGAGCATGCTCCCCGCGGGGGTCACAGTTTGGAATCGCATAGGAAGGCCACGCGAACGCGAGGCTGAAGGAGATCGCAATGGTGGCGCAAGCCCGTGATGCCAACGCCCCGATCAACCTCGACACCGGCGTGGTCGAGGCGGCGGAGGCGGCGCTTGCCGCCATCGGCGCCGCCCGCACCGAGATCGGCCAGGTCATCTTCGGCCAGCAGAAGGTGGTCGACCTCTCGCTGATCACCCTGCTCGCCGGCGGCCACGGCCTGCTGGTCGGCGTGCCTGGCCTCGCCAAGACCAAGCTGGTCGAGGCGATGGGCATCGTGCTCGGCCTGTCGGCGAGGCGCGTCCAGTTCACGCCCGACCTGATGCCCTCCGACATCCTCGGCTCCGAGGTGCTCGACGAAAGCACCGAGGGCAAGCGCCATTTCCGCTTCATCAAGGGCCCGGTCTTCGCCCAGCTGCTGATGGCGGACGAGATCAACCGGGCTTCGCCACGCACCCAGTCGGCGCTGCTGCAGGCGATGCAGGAGCACCACGTCACCGTCGCAGGCGAGCGCCACGATCTGCCGGCGCCCTTCCATGTGCTCGCCACCCAGAACCCGATCGAGCAGGAAGGCACCTATCCGCTGCCGGAAGCCCAGCTCGACCGCTTCCTGCTGGAGATCGATGTCGGCTATCCCGACCGCGAGGCCGAGCGCCGCATCCTGCTCGAGACCACCGGCGCGACCGAGCACAAGCCGGTGCAGGCGATGACGGCCGAGACGCTGATGTCGACGCAGCGCCTGGTCCGCCGCCTGCCGGTCGGCGAGGCCGTCGTCGACGCGATCCTCGATCTCGTCCGCTCGGCCCGCCCCGGCGAGGGCGAGAAGGCGATCACCGACAAGCTCGCCTGGGGCCCCGGCCCGCGCGCCAGCCAGGCGCTGACGCTCGCCGCCCGTGCCCGCGCCCTCGTCGAAGGCCGGCTCGCCCCCTCGGTCGACGACGTCGCGGCGCTTGCTGCCCCCGTCCTGAAGCATCGTATCGCTCTGACCTTCGCCGCCCGCGCCGATGGCGAGACGGTCGAGGGCCTCGTTGCCAAGCTGGTGGAGCGTCTGGGTTGAGGGCATTCTGATGCTGCGTACCCGCGTCCTCGGCCAAACCGAGCGCCAGCCGGGCCAGCCGGTCCTCAAGGCTTCGCTCGACCTCGCCGCGCGCCTGCCCCGGCTGGTGCTGGAGGCGCGGCGGGTCTCGGCCAGCGTGCACGGCATCCATGGCCGCAGGCGCTCCGGCCCCGGCGAGACCTTCTGGCAGTACCGGCCGCTGGTCACCGGCGAAGCCGCCTCGCGCATCGACTGGCGCCGCTCGGCGCGGGACGGCCATCTCTTCGTTAGAGAGCGCGAATGGGAGGCCTCGCACGCGATCTGGCTCTGGATCGACCGCTCGGCCTCGATGGGCTTTGCGTCCTCGCTCGCCCAGTCCAGCAAGGTCGACCGCGCCCTGATCGCCGGCTTCGCGCTGGCCGAGGCCCTGGTCGAGGCCGGCGAACGCGTCGGCCATCTCGGTCTCACGCGCCCGATGGCCTCGCGCCGCATCGTCGAATTGCTGGCGCAGGCGATCCTCGCCGACCGCCGCAATGGCGAGGCCGACCTGCCGCCGGGGGAGCCGCTGCCGCGCCTCGCCGACGCGATCCTGATCACCGACGGTTTGACCCCGGCCGCAGCACTGGCCAAGCGCATCGCCACGCTGGCGAGCAGCGGCGCCAGGGGCCATATCCTGCTGATCGCCGACCCGATCGAGGAGACCTTCCCCTTCTCCGGCCAGGCCGAATTGTTCGACCTGGAAGACGGCCTCACGCTGCGGGTCGGCGATGCCGGCAAATGGGGCGAGGACTATCGCGAGCGGCTGCAGGCCCATCGCGACGCCATCCGCGAAGCCTGCCGCCATGCCGGCTGGACGCTGACCCTGCACCGGACCGACCGTCCGGCGAGCGAGGGCGTCCTGCGCATCGCCAGCCTGATCGCCGCCTCGCGCGGCGGTCCGGCCGGCTGACGGGAGGAGAGGACGATGCTGTCATCCCTACCGATCGCCTTCTCCGCGCCGCTGGCCCTGATCGCGCTGGCCGTCCTGCCCGTGCTCTGGCTGATCTTGCGGGTGACGCCGCCGCGGCCGAAGCGCATCGACTTCCCGCCGCTGAAGATCGTGCGCGACCTGATCCCACAGCGCGAGACGCCGGCGCATACACCCTGGTGGCTGCTGGCCCTGCGCATGGCGGTGGCGGCGCTGGCGATCCTCTCCGTCGCCGGCCCGGTCTGGAACCCGGTGCGCGATGCCGCGGCCTTGCGCGGTCCGTTGCTGCTGCTCGTCGACAACGGTTTCGGTGCCGCGACCGACTGGCTGGAACGCCAGGCCATCGCCGAGAGCCGCATCATGGCCGCCGGGCGCGAAGGCCGCCCCGTCGCGGTCGTCGGCCTCGCCGAGGCTCCGGCCGAGATCGCCCTCGCGGAGCCGCAGGGCGCGCTCGAACGTCTGCGTGCGCTCAGCCTGCAGCCGCATGCGCCCGATCGCAGTGCTCATCTCCAGCGGCTCGAAGCCTTCTGGCGGGCTCAGCCCCAGGCCGAGACGGTCTGGGTCGCCGACGGGCTCGGCGTCGGTGGCGGCGATGCCGATTTCCTCGCCCGGTTGAAGCAGGAAGCCGGCGCCAACCGGCTCTCGATCCATGCCGGCCCGGCCGAGCAGCGCGCCCTCGCCGCGCCCGAGAACCTCGCCGGCGCGCTCACCGTCAAGGTGCTGCGCCCGACGACGAACGCAGCGGCGAGCGGCCAGGTCCGCGCCCTCGACCTCAAGGGCCTGCCGCTCGGCGACGCGCCCTTCGTCTTCGGCGGCAGCGAGCTCGCGACCACCGCGCGCCTGACCTTGCCGATCGAGGTCCGAAACGCCGTCTCGCGGCTGGAGATCACCGGCGAACGCAGCGCCGGCGCCGTCGCCCTGCTCGACGACCGCGCCAAGCGCCGCCGCGTCGGCATCGTCTCGGGCGCCACCGCCGACACCGCCCAGCCGCTGCTGTCGCCGACCTATTACGTCTCGCGGGCGCTCTCGCCTTTCGCCGAGATCCGCGAGCCGCGCGCCGGCTCGACCGACCCGGTCGGCGAATTGCTGGCGCAGAACCTCTCCGTCCTGATCCTCGCCGATATCGGCGCGCTCGACGGCGACACCGCCAACAAGGTCTCGGCCTTCGTCGAGCGCGGCGGCGTGCTGCTGCGCTTCGCCGGCGCCCGGCTCGCTGCCTCTTCGGACGAGCTGACGCCGGTGCGCCTGCGCCGCGGCGGCCGCACCCTCGGCGGCGGCCTCTCCTGGGAGACGCCGCGCAAGCTCGCCCCCTTCACCCGCGAGAGCCCCTTCTTCGGCTCGTCCCTGGCCGAGGATGTCCGCGTCACCCGCCAGATCCTGGCCGAGCCCGAGCCGGACCTCGCCCGCAAGACCTGGGCGGCGCTGGAGGACGGCACACCGGTCGTCACCGGCGAGCGTCGCGGCGACGGCGTCCTCGCCATGGTCCATGTCACCGCCGACACCACCTGGTCCAACCTGCCGCTGTCGGGCCTCTTCGTCGAAATGCTGCGCAAGATCGTCGCCATGTCCGGCACAACAGCCGCCGAGAGCCAAGGCGGCGAGATCAAGGTCGAGACTCTGTCGCCGACCCGCGTGCTCGACGGCCAGGGCGCCTTCCGCTCGCCGCCGGCGACCGCCCAGCCGGTGGCGCGCAACTTCGCCGGGCGCGCTACGCTCGCCCATCCGCCCGGCATCTATGGCCCGACCGACGGGGCGATGGCGGTCAACACGCTCGCGCCCGCCGACACGCTGGCGGCGCTCGACCTCGCTGCGCTCGGGGCACCGATGCTGCCGATCGACCAGCCGGTCGCCCGCGATATCCGCCCGCAGCTGCTCGTGCTGGCGCTGCTCCTCCTCGTCGCCGACACGCTGGCGACGCTCTGGCTCGGAGGCCGGATGAATCTCGCCCGCTTCCGCCGGGCGGCCCCCGCAGCGCTGCTCCTCGCCTTTGCTGTCGCTGCCCTCGCCGTTCCAGACAGGGCGCAAGCCCAGCAGCAGCCCGCACCCCCTGCTCCACAGGCCGATCAGCGCCCGCCGGTGCCGCGCGATCTCGTCACGGCCGCAAGCGCGACCCGGCTCGCCTACGTCGTCACCGGCGACAAGGCCGTCGACGACATGTCCAAGGCCGGCATGGCCGGCCTCAACATCGTCTTGGGTGCCCGCACTGCACTGGAGCCGGGCGAGGCGGCCGGCGTCGACGTCGCCCGGGACGAACTTGCGCTCTACCCCATCCTTTATTGGCCGGTGGTCGCCGGCCGGCCCATTCCCTCGGCCGAGACGTTGCGCAAGATCGAGGCCTATATGAAGGGCGGCGGGCTGGTGATCTTCGACACCCGCGACGCATTGAACGTGCGGCCCGGCGGCGGCACCACGGCGGAAGGCGATCAATTGCGCCGCATGCTGCAGACGCTCGACATCCCCGAGCTGGAGCCGATCCCGCGCGACCACGTGCTGACCAAGACCTTCTACATCCTCGACGGCTTCGTCGGCCGCTATGACAGCGGCACGACCTGGGTCGAGGTGCTGCCGCCCGCCAGCGAGGATGGCCGCCGCCCGGCCCGCGCCGGCGACAACGTCTCGCCGATCGTGATCACCTCGAACGACCTCGCCTCGGCCTGGGCCGTCGGGCGGCGCGGTGAGGCGCTCGTGCCCATGTCCGGCTCCGATCCGCGCCAGCGCGAAATGGCGCTGCGCGCCGGCGTCAACCTCGTGATGTACGCGCTGACCGGCAACTACAAGGCCGACCAGGTTCATGTCCCGGCCCTGCTGGAGAGGTTGGGGCAGTGACCGTGTATCTCGCGCGGGAGCCGCGACAGGTCCTCTCTCCCTTCAGGGGGAGAGATAGAGAGGGGGCACACCGGCCGCACTCGGCGGCGCGCAGCCCCCTCCCCACCCTCCCCCGTGCCGGGAGAGGGCTCCCGCGCCCTATGACGGGGCCGAGGCGCCCTATGGGAGACGTTTGACCCCATGTGGAGCCTGACCTTCGCCCCGCTCGTCCCGCTGCCGCTGCTGATCGGCCTCGCCGTTCTGGCCGCAATCGCCGCCGGCATGGCGCTGGTGCTGTCCGGGCGCGGTGCGATCCTGCGCGCCCTGGCGCTCGCCGTGCTGGCTATCGCCCTCGCCGATCCCTCGCTCGTCTTCGAGGATCGAGAGCCGGTCAAGGACGTCGTCGCCGTCGTCGTCGACAAGTCCGCCTCGAACCGCCTCGCCGATCGCACCCAGCAGACGCAGGCCGCCCAGGCCGAGGTCGAGCGGCAATTGCGCGGCGTCTCCGGCGTCGAGACGCGGACGATCGAGGTCACCGACCAGCAGGGCGCCGGCGACGGCACCCGCCTGTTCGAGGCGTTAGCCAACGGCCTCGCTGACGTGCCGTCCGAGCGCGTCGCCGGCGCGATCATGCTGACCGACGGCCTCGCCCACGACGCCCCCCTCAATGCCGAGGCGCTCGGCCTGCGCGCGCCGCTGCATGTGCTCACCACCGGCCGCGAGCGCGAGATCGACCGGCGTATCGTGCTGGTCGATTCGCCGCGTTTCGGCATCGTCGGCAAGGAGCAGAATGTCCGCCTGCGCGTCGTCGAGAAGGGCGGGCCGGGCCGCGCCGCGATCACGGTGCGCCGCGATGGCGAGATCATCGCGCGGCGCGAGGCGATCGCCGGCCAGACCGTCCAGGTGCCCGTCCGCATCGATCGCGGCGGTCCGAACGTGATCGAGATCGAGGCTGCCCCGCTCGACAACGAACTGACGCTCGCCAACAACCGCGCCGTCATCACCATCGACGGCGTCCGCGACAAGCTGCGCGTGCTGCTGGTCTCCGGCGAGCCGCATCCGGGCGAGCGCACCTGGCGCAACCTGCTCAAGGCCGACGCCAATGTCGATCTCGTCCATTTCACCATCCTGCGCCCGCCGGAGAAGCAGGACGGCACGCCGATCAACGAGCTCTCGCTGATCGCCTTTCCGACGCGCGAGCTGTTCCAGGTCAAGATCAAGGATTTCGACCTGATCATCTTCGACCGCTACGCCAACCAGTCGATCCTGCCGCTGGTCTATTTCGACAATATCGTCCGCTATGTCCGCGATGGCGGCGCGCTGCTGATCGCGGCGGGCCCGGAATATTCAGGCGCGCAGTCGCTGGCACGCACCCCGCTCGGCCAGATCCTGCCGGCGCAGCCCGATGGCAGCGTCTTCGACGAGGCCTATCGCGCAAGGGTCAGCGATCCCGGCAAGCGCCACCCGGTCACCCGCGACCTGCCGGGCTCCGAGGTCGAGCCGCCGCGCTGGGGCGAATGGCTGCGTCTGGTCGGCGCCCGCGCCCGCTCGGGCTCGGCCGTGATGACCGGCCCCGGCGACCGCCCGCTCCTGCTGCTGGCGCGCGAGCAGAAAGGCCGCGTCGCGCTCTTCCTCTCCGACCATGCCTGGCTCTGGGCCCGCGGCTTCCGCGATGGCGGCCCGCATCTCGATTTGCTGCGCCGGCTCAGCCACTGGCTGATGAAGGAGCCGGATCTGGAGGAGGAAGCGCTGCGCGCCAGCGCTCGCGGCCGCAATATCGAGATCGAGCGCCAGACGCTCGGCGACAATCCGGCTCCCGCGATCATCACCGCGCCCGACGGCTCGGTTCGTACCGTGCCCTTCGAGCCCGGCCGCCCCGGCCTCTTCGTCGCCCGTACCGCGGCGAGCGAGTTCGGCCTGCACAAGATCACCACCGAGAACCTCACCGCCTTCGCCAACGTCGGCCCGGAGAACCCGCGCGAGCTGATGGAGGTGGTCAGCGATCCCACAAAGTTGCAGGCGCTCGCCGAGGCCACCGGGGGCTCTTCGCGCCGGATCGGCCAGGAGAACGGCTCTGGCGTCACCATCCCGCGCATCGTGCCGGTCCGCTCCGGCCGGCAATTCGCCGGCGCCGACTGGATCGGCCTGCGCATCAGCGATTCCGGCATCGTCCGCGGCGTCTCGATCTCGCCGCTCTTCGTCGGGCTGATCGGTCTCGCCATCCTGTTCGGCGCGCTGGTCGCCGGCTGGATCGGTGAGAGCGGCCGCAGGTTCAAGCGCGAGGCGTGATCAGCGCAGCGCCGCCACCGCGCCGCTACGCTGCGCCAGCACGCCATCCTTGAGCTCCAGCGCCAGGAAACGCGCCGGATCGGTCGGGCCGGGCAGGACGAGATGCCCCGGCCTCACCGGCTTGAAGCCGAAGCGGGCGTAATAGGGCGCATCACCGACCAGCAGGATCAGCTCGTGGCCGTGCTCGCGTGCCGCCTCGATCGCCGCGTTCATCAGCGCAGCCCCGATGCCGCGCCCCTCGAAGGCGGGATCGACCGTCAGCGGTCCGAGCATCAGCCCCGGCCCGCCGCCGGCAAGGATCGGCGTCACCCGGACCGAACCGACCAGGAAGGTGCCGACATGGCTGGCGAAGGACAGCGCCGGATCGTGCGGCGCGCCTTCGCGCAGACGCGATGCGGTGCGGGCGAAGCGACCCGGCCCGAAGGCGCGCTCGTGCAGGCGCTCGATCGCCGCGGCGTCGCCCGGCAGTTCCTGGCGGATGGTGAGGGGAAGCGAGGTCATGGTCGGGATCGCGGCATGGCCGAATTCGGCGCGAATGGCAATGGCGCCGGCTTCAGACCGGGCGTGCCCACAGGTCCTGATGGCCGATGCGCACCGAGGCCGCGCTGCGCCGCGCCTCCAGCCAATTCGCGACCGCATCCGGCGCGACATGCCCGGTCTCGCCGACCGCCGAGGCGACGCCTGCCGCCAGCTCACGGATCAGATCCGATTGTGCCGCACCAAGTTGCCACGGGCTCTCGCCGACCGTGACCGCGCAGCCAGCCTTGCGGAAGGCTTGGGCCAGGGCCTCCGTCGCCTCGGGTCCCGCCGCCGGGCCGAAGCCCTTGTCGCCGTGCTGGTGATGGTGGAAGGCGGCGAGCATGCGCTGGTCGTCCGGGTACGCTGGCTCCCAGCTCTCGCGGCCATCATAAGTCAGCACGGTGTAGAGCGGCAGCCGCATGCTGACGAGCGAGGCGACGAAGCGCTCGAGCCAGCGCGCCGAGGCGAGGTCGAACAGCGCCGCGGCGGTGACCAGGTCCGGCTGCCAGCCGAGCACCCATTCGAGTTCTTTGGTCAGGTCGGCCTGGCGGAAGTCGACGGTCAGTGCCTTGTCGTCCTTGCGCAGCACGAGCTCCTCGCCCTGCTCCTGCGCCTCGTCGGCCCATTCGGCGAGCTTGCGCCGCGCCACCGAGAGCAGGCGGCTGTCGGCATCGACCAGGGTCCAGTGCTGGCGTGCCGGCAGCACGCTGTAGCTGCCGCGCAGGTTCGAGCCGGCGCCGCTGCCGAGATCGATGATCGACAGCGATTGCCGCTCCGAGAAGGTCGAGCCGACCGCCGCCAGCACCTGCGGATTGCGCGCGGCATGGTCGGCGGGTTCGCGCAAGGCGAGCCAATCGGGAGAAAATCCGCTCATGGGGAAACCTTCGCACATATCTCGGCGACGATCGTCGCAGTCTGCCGCCAGCGCGGCAATGCGCTGGCCGCCTGCCAGGCGGCGTCGGCGCGTCGCCGCCGCTCGTCAGCGTTATTCACCAACCGTGCCAGCCCTGCACGCAGTGCCGCGACATCGCCCGGCGGCACCTTCAAGGCAGCCTCGTCCGGGGCGGTCTCGGCCGCCGCTCCACCCGTGGTGGACAGGATCGGCAGGCCGCGCGCCAGCGCCTCGGTCAGCACCATGCCATAGCCTTCGAACAGCGAGGGCATGACGAAGAGATCGGCCCTGGCATAGGCAGCGTCGAGCTCGGCCTGCGTGAGCGCGCCCGCAAGCTGAATCCGCCCGGACAGCCCGGCGGCGGCGATCTGCGCCTTCAGCGCGGTAGTGGTCGCAGGCGCACGATCGTCCGCGCCAACGACGGTGAGATGCCAAGGCTCTTCGGCCAATCCCTCCAGTGCGGCGATGAGCACGTCATAGCCCTTGCGCGGCACGAGCGAGCCGACGGCCAGCAATGCGAGAGTCTCGCGACCGGAGCCGACCGCCCTCGCCGCCGGGTCGACACCTGGCTCCGCCACTGCGATCCGTTCCACCGGCACGCCGAAATCGGCGACCAGCAGCCGCTTGGTCGTCTCGCTGGAGGCGACCACGGCCGCGGCATAGCGCAGCGCCGCCGCCTCACGCCTGACGAACTCGGCCGCCTGCGTCGGTGTCAGCCCCGTCTCGAGCCCGAGCGGATGATGCACCAGCGCGACGACGCGCCCCGCAAGCCCGGCTGCGATGCTCTCCGGGAAAGCGCCATAGGCGAGCCCATCGATCAGGAGCACGCTGTCATAAGGCTGCGACAGGATCGCCCGACCGGTCTCGGCGAGATCGGCCTCGCTCGGGTTCGGAAAGCCGCCCGGCAGCGGCAGATGCCGCGCCGTGACGCCCATCTCGCGCCATTCCCTGAGCAGCCGCCGATCATAGGCGTAGCCGCCGGTCGGCAGCGAGAGATCGCCGGGAATGGCGAAGACGATCTCGCTCACGCGAGCGCGCCCTCATAGCTCGCCCGCGCCAGATCGGTCTCGTGCAGGGTGACACGGATCCTGGCGAGATCGGCAGCATCCGCACCGAGCTTGCCGGTTCGGGCCGCCAGAGCCATCGCGTCGAAGATGTATTTGCAGAGGAATTCGGTGGTGGTCAGCACGCCCTCGAACTGCGGCAGCGTGTCGAGATTCTTGTAGTTCAGCGGCTTCAGCGTCTCGTTCAGCACGGTCAGCGCCGCGCCGATGTCGACGACGACATTCTGGCGGGTGAGGTTCTCGCGGAAGAAGGCGACGTCGACGACGAAGGTCGCGCCATGCATCGCCTGCGCCGGGCCGAAGAAGGGATCGGGCAGCGAATGGCCGATCATGATGCGGTCGCGGACTTCGACGGAAAACATGGGGCGGTCTCCTTCAGCGCGCGCAGTCTTGGCGAACCCCGGGGCGTCGCGTCAATAGCGCAGGACGGCCGTCAGCCCCGCGCCGGCGAACAGGGCCGGCAGGCGCGCCGGCGCATCCCTGAAGGCGATCTCGTCGGTGATCAGCGCATCGAGCCGCTCATCCGCCAGCAGCGCCAGAGCGGCCTGCATGCGACGGGCATAGTCGAAGCGCGCCCGCCGCGACGGCGAAACCTGCCCGACCTGCGAGGAGATGAGCTGCAGGCGCCGGGCATGGAAGGCGCCGCCGAGTGGGGCGGCGACGCTGCCCTCGCCGTACCAACTCAATTCGACGATGCGCGCCTCGAACCCGGCCGCACCGATCGCAGTCGCGAGGCCGGCGGCGCTGGCACTGGCGTGGAAGACGAGATCGGCATCCACAGGACAGTCCGCCGGCAGCGCAAAGCTGCAACCCAGCGCCTGCACAAGCCCGGCACGACTCTCGTCGAGATCGACCAGCGTCACCTCCGCTCCCGGCAGCCTTGCCGCGATGAAGGCCACGAGCAGGCCGAGCACGCCGCCGCCGACCACGACGATGCGGTCGGCCGGGCCGGAGCCGGCGTCCCAATGCGCGTTGAGCGCGGTTTCCATATTGGCGGCGAGCACGGCGCGCCTCGCCGAAAGCCCCTCCGGCAACAGAGTCACGCGGTCCGCCGGCACGACGAAGCGGTCCTGATGCGGATGCAGGCAGAACACCGTCCGTCCGAGCAGATCTTCCGGCCCCGCATCCACCATGCCGACGGCGCAGTAGCCGTATTTCACCGGGAACGGGAACGCGCCCTGCTGGAGGGGGGCTCGCATGCGCTCATATTCGCTCTCGGGCACCCGGCCTTCGAAGACCAGCCGCTCGGAGCCGCGGCTGATGCCGCTCCAGAGCGTGCGCACCAGGCATTCGCCCGGCCCGGGTGCCGGCAGCTCTTCCGTGTTCAGCACGCATTCACGCGCGGCCGCATACCAGAGCGCGGTCGCCTGCGCGCTTGCTTCATTCGCAATTGCCGGCTTTACCACGCATCGCCCTCCGCGCCGTTCCCCGCCAGCCTCGTGAGCCCATGACGGAAACCGCCATGAACCAGCGTCCCGCTCCGACCACGTTCCAGGCGGCGGCGCAAGAGGATGCCAGGCTGACGCCCGCGGGCTTGCAGTCGGTCTCGACCTTGCGGGCGCGGCGCTGGCTCGTCGCCAGCCTGAACCTCGCGACGCTGGCGGCTCTGCTCTGGGGCCTTGCCCATGTACTCTCGGCCGGTGGCTGGAGCCTCGCCGACATCGCGATCTTCGTCGCCTTCGTCTTCGGCGCGCCCTGGACCGTGCTCGGCTTCTGGAACGCCGCGATCGGGCTCTGGCTGCTGCATGGTACCAAGGATGGGCTCGATCAGGTCGCTCCCTTCGCCGCTGCCGGCGAGGCCGATACGCCGCTTACGATCCGCACCGCCGTGCTGATGACGCTGCGCAACGAGGTCCCGGCCCGGGCCTTCCGCCGGCTCGAAATCGTCAAGCAGAGCCTCGACGCCACCGGCGAAGGCGCCTGGTTCGATTATTTCGTCCTCTCCGACACCAACGACCCCGATGTCGCCGCGGCCGAGGCAGATCTCGCCGCCGCCTTCGCCGCCCGCATCGGCGAGCAGGGCCGCCTGACCTATCGCCGCCGCAGCGACAATGCCGGCTACAAGGCCGGCAATGTCCGCGATTTCTGCGAGCGCTGGGGCGATCGCTACGAACTGATGCTGCCGCTCGACGCCGATAGCGTCATGTCCGGCGAGGCGATCGTGAAGCTCGCCCGGATGATGCAGGCCTATCCGAAGCTCGGCATCCTGCAGAGCCTGGTCGTCGGCATGCCGAGCAAGTCCGCCTTTGCCCGCATCTTCCAGTTCGGCATGCGCCACGGCATGCGGCCCTACACCATGGGCTCGGCCTGGTGGATCGGCGATTGCGGCCCGTTCTGGGGCCACAACGCCATGGTGCGGATCGCACCCTTCCGCGATCACTGCCACCTGCCGACCGGGCCGGGCGGGCCGCCGCTCGGTGGTCCCATCATGAGCCATGACCAGGTCGAGGCGACCCTGATGCGCCGCACCGGCTACGAGGTCCGCGTGCTGCCGGTCGAGGCCGGCAGCTGGGAGGAGAATCCGCCGACCATGCTGGAATTCGCCCGGCGCGACCTGCGCTGGTGCCTCGGCAATCTGCAGTATCTCAAGATCATGGACATCCCCGGCCTGAAGGCGATGAGCCGCTTCCAGCTCGCATGGGCCATCCTGATGTTCATCGGCCTCCCCGCCTGGACGCTGATGATCGCGCTGCTGCCGCTGAAGGTTCTGGAAGACCGCGGCATCGCCGATTACCCGGCCGGCTTCGCCGCCTTCCTCTATGTGCTGTTCTTCGCGATGTACCTGTCGCCGAAGCTCGCCGGCTTCGCCGATATCCTGCTGACGAAAAACGGCACACAGCGTTATGGCGGTACCGCCCGCTTCATCGTCTCCTCGCTGATCGAGATCGTCTTCGCCTTCCTGCAAGGTGCGGTCTCGACCTTCCGGACGACGCTGTTCATGGTCGGCCTCGCCTTCGGCAAGGCCAGGATCGGCTGGAACGGCCAGGCCCGCGATGCCCACGCGCTCTCCCTCGCCACCGCCTTCGCCGGCCTCTGGCCGCATCTGCTGTTCGGTCTCTACATCTTCGGCACGCTCGCTCTGCTCTCGCCCACCGTGCTGATCTGGTCGCTGCCGCTGACCGCCGGCTATGTCCTCGCCATTCCCTTCGCCATGCTGACCGCGGCGCCGGCGCTGGGCGCCCTCTTCGTCCGCACCGGCCTCTGCGGCATCCCCGAGGATTTCGACCCGCCGGCCGAGATCGTCGCGATCCAGGGCGGCGAGACCAGATGAAGCCGGTCGCCTATCCCAAGGGCACGGCCAGGAGCCTCTCGCGCTCGCTGCGCGTCTATCATGGCGACCATGTCCGCAAGGCGGCGATGGATTCGCTCTATGCCCGCTTCCTCAGGGCCGGCGACCTCGCCTTCGACATCGGCGCCCATGTCGGCGACCGCATCTCCTCCTTCCGCCGCCTCGGTGCCCGCGTCGTCGCGCTGGAACCGCAGCCCGGCCCCGCCCGCGCCCTGCGCCTGATCCATGGCCGCGATCCCAAGGTGACGCTGGTCGAGGCCGCCTGCGGCGACAGCGAGGGCACCGCGACGCTTCGGATCAACAGCGCCAACCCGACCGTCTCAACGCTCTCGGGCGAGTTCGTCGATGCCGCGCACGGCCAGGATGGCTGGCGCGAGCAGGTCTGGGATCGCGAGCTCACCGTGCCCTGCACGACGCTCGACGCGCTGATCGCCGAGCACGGCCTGCCCGCCTTCATCAAGATCGATGTCGAGGGTTTCGAGGCGCATGTCCTCGCCGGGCTCAACCAGACGCCGCCCGCCCTCTCCTTCGAGTTCACCACGATCCAGCGCGATGTCGCGGAAGCCTGCCTCGCCCGGCTCGCGGCGCTCGGCCCCTATCGCTTCAATGTCGCGCTCGGAGAGAGCCAGCAATTCGTCTTCGCCGAAGCGGTCGATGCGGAGGCGATGGGCAGCTATCTCCGCGATCTCCCGCACGAGGCGAATTCCGGCGACGTCTACGCGCTCTTGTCGCGCTGACCTCCTCTCGATCGTTCGGAGTTCCCACGGAATCACCACCGTCATCCTGGGCGAGCGCAGCTCGTCCCGGGATCCATCGTAGAGCTCCGGAATCCTACAATGGATCCCGGAGCTGCGCGGCTTCGCCGCTGGTCCAGGATGACGGCGTGGTTCCGAGTAAACTCCGCAGGCTCTAAGCGTCGCCCTGCCCGAGCCAGGCGAGCCCCGCTGCCACGAGCAGGCCGAGCCAGCCGGGATGCCGTCCCCTGGTCGCGTAGAGTACGAGAATCGAACCGGCGAGCGTTGCGATCGCGATGATGCGGATGTGAAGCGCGTACATCGGCAAGTCGGATGACCTGGCCAACAGGATCAGCAGCGCCGCCAGCCCCCAACCCAGCACCGAGCACAGGTGCCAGTTGGCCCAGAGGATCCGCAGATGCCGTTCGCGCAGCGGCGCCGGCGCCAGCAACGGCACGATCGTTCCAGCTCGAAGCTGACGGAAGATCAGGATTTCGCCGATTACGGAATGGGCAACGCCGATCAGGATCATCAGCATACCGGCGGCCAGCAACTGCATCTGCATCGATCACCGCCTCGGGGCCGCGTCAGCACGCTCAGTTGGGCGCGATCCCGAACGCGACCGCAAGTGCTCCCGATGTCGCAAGATCAGCGGGGGAGCCGCCTAAGTTTTCACACTCGGTTACCAAAGGTGATCGCACTCCAGCAATTCCCGGCTTGCGCAAGGTCACCTCTGCCCTTAGAGCAGCCCTCCCTTCGGACGCCTCGGGTCCTGGCTCGCCGAGCCCAGGCTGGCGCACACCGCTTTGCGGGGAGTGTGTTCCGCGCCGGAGGGAAGGCTTTGTAGCTCAGTCTGGTAGAGCGCCCGGTTCAGGACCGGGAGGTCGGCGGTTCAAATCCGTCCGGGGTCATGGAACTAGCTCAGTCTGGTAGAGCGCAAGAGTCAGGTTCTTGTTGTCGAGGGTTCGAATCCTTCGTTCCAAACCATTCGCCTGAACAGCGAAGGTACAATCGGGAAGCCGCCTTGCTTTCCGCGCCGTGACGACCCGACCTGCCGCTTCGGTGGCCGCGAGGGCTGGAGCGGCAAGCGTGCCCGGTGCTCCGCGTCATGGCGGATACCGGCCGCCGAAACCGCCGCCGACACGGCGCGGCAAGCCTTCGCTTTCGGGCGATGGTGCGCCGCCCGAAGTCCCGTGCGCGCCCGGCGGCCTTCAAGCCATGACCCGCAACGGCCGCGCTGGAAGGTGGGGCGGTGACCCATTTTTCGAGTTTGCCGGAGCGGCGTGGTGCTGCCCCGGCCGAAGGCGGCGTCTCGCGGCAAGGGCTGCGGGAGGCCAAGACTATGGAGATGACGATGACGCGACATATTCTTCGCCTGACGGCGCAGATCGCCGAGAACGAGCGCGGCCTGCTCCGGCGCGACGGCAAGTTCGAGCGCCTGCTCGAGCCCGGCCGCCACGTGCTGCTCGATCCCATGCGCCGGCTGACCGTCGACATCGTCCCGGTCGTCGGCACCGAGCTGCCGGCCGAACAGCTCAGCGTCTACGAGAAGGGCCATCCGGACTTCGTCACGCGGCATCTCCATGTCGTGCGCACCGGTCCGGGCGAGGTCGCGATCATCGCGCTGGACGGTCAGCCCAGGCACTTCCTCGCGCCGCTGCAGACGCGCGCCTTCTGGACCTGCGTCACGCGGGTCGAGAGCGAGCTGATCGACACCAGGGCCGTTCTCGCGGTCGAGCCCCGTCACCTCGACAAGCTCGACCTGACGCGTTCGCCTGTGGTCGCGCTCGCGATCGTCGAGGCGCACGAGGTCGGCCTGCTCTTCGTCGACGGCGTGCTCGTCGACGAGCTCGCGCCCGGTCGCCATGCCTTCTGGCAGGTCGGCCGCACGGTCAGGATCGCCAAGGTCGATCTGCGGCCCCAGCCGGTCGAGATCACCGCGCAGGAGATCCTGACCAGGGACCGCATCGCGCTGCGCGTCACGCTGACGGCCTTCCACCGCGTCACCGACGCGCGGAAGCTGGTGGCGGCGACGAACGATCTCGCCACGACGCTGTACCGGCTGGTGCAGTTCGCCGTACGCGAGGCGATCGCGACCCGGGCGCTCGACGACATCCTGGCAGCCCGCGCCGCCATCGATGCCGAGATCAAGGCCTATGTGCGTGAGCGGATCTCGGCGTTCGGCGTCGAGATCACCGAGCTCGGCATCAAGGACGTGATCCTGCCCGGCGAGGTGCGCGAGCTCCTCAACAAGGTCGTCGAGGCGGAGCGGGTGGCGAAGGCCAACCTGATCCGCCGCCAGGAGGAGACGGCGGCGACCCGCTCGCTCCTCAACACGGCGCGCCTGATGGAGGACAACCCGCTGCTCGTCCGCCTCAAGGAACTCGAGGCGCTCGAGAAGCTGGTCGAGAAGGTCGGCCGCATCGACCTGCACACCGCAGGTCAGGGTGCCGGTCTGGAGGCCCTCCTCCAGAACCTCTACCGGCTCGGCCGTGCGCCTGCCGACGAGGCGGAGCGGAAGACCTGACCGGCTGCTCCGGCGGCAACCATAACATCCGCCTCACGGCGGATCCCGGGCCACGCGCTTTCAACGGCGCGTGGCCTTCTTTATGAGGAGCGCATCGCGAAGCGGATGAACGCCGGCCAGCCTGCGTTCATCTCGCCCTCTCCAGGATCGCGGCCCGACAGCCGCTCAATCGAAGGATGATCATGCGCAGCCTCGTCCGTTCGCTCACGGTTTCGCTCTCCCTCATGCTCGCTGCCGCCGGCACAGCCCACGCCGCCGGCGACGTCGCCGTCGAGGTCAAGAACGAGTCCGAGCAGGTCGCCTGCGCCGAGAAGGACAACGTCACCATCAAGGCGATCTCGCCCGAGGTCCGGCGTTTCCGCATCGAGGCGGCGCATCCGGCCTATATCGCCGGCCTGCTGCGCGACAACTGGGACGCCGACTGGACCGATTGCGACATGAGCGGCGATCCGGTCCACAGGGCGCCGGTGCCGCCGCGGCGCGTCACCTTCTATGAGAGCATCGAGTACTGGCTGGTGGGCTACACCTTCGAGAGCTTCTGGCGCCCGGCCGAGACGACCTTCCGGGTCGGCGACCGCGTCGAAAAGGGCCTGCATCTCGTCCAGCTCTGGAAGCTCGGCAAGACCGGCTCCTACGAGGTCCTGGTCGTCTATCCGCAGGACGGCTACTGGCGCGTCCGGCCGCTGCCGCCGCAGCAGCTCTCGGCCGCCGCCTACGGTTCCTCCTTCCTGTTCGGCCCGGTCGAGCAGGACGGAGCGCGGCCGGTGGTGAACATCAGGGAGATCGCCTTCGACCCCAAGACGCTCTCCTTCAACCTCGCCTTCAAGGACGGCTCTTCCGGCACCCTCAAGCTCGACAGCGTCGACGAGAACCGCATGGTGCTCGACGCCGTGCTCGACAAGCCGGTGACCGGCAGCAAGGCCTTCGCCGCGCTGCGCTCGATGTATGTCACCGAGTTCAACAACGATGTCGCCCGCATCGCCATCCGCGAGCCCGGCGCCAAGGGCTGGCGCGAGGAGGCGCTGATGCCCTTCACTGGCGGCAAGGCGACCGATGTCTGGATGGGCCGCACCACCCATTCGCGCCACAACACCTCCTCCCCAGACATGGTCTTCCGCGGCTTCTCCAGGGATCCCAACCCGCCGGCCAAGCCGGAGGCAAAGAAGTAGCTCGCCGCTCCCGACCGCGCGGCACTCCCCTTCTCCCCCTTGCGGGAGAAGGTGGCTCGGCGAAGCCGAGACGGATGAGGGGTCGCTCAGGTCAGGAAAGCGCGGGAAACGTGGCGCTGGGCTTACGGGCAACGCCGCGAGACCCCTCATCCCCACCTTCTCCCGCAAGGGGAGAAGGGGGTTCCTCCCACCTACCCCATCTGTCAGCCCCAGCTGGAAAGCCGTAGATGGACACCTCCATCATCCTCAGCCTTGCCCTCGGCGCCGCTCTCGCCGGCTTCGTGCAAGGCCTCTCCGGCTTCGCCTTCAGCCTCGTCGCCATGTCGGTCTGGGCCTGGACGCTCGATCCCAAGCTTGCCGCGGTCATGGCCGTGTTCGGCGGGCTGACCGGCCAGACCATCGCGGCATTCTCCGTGCGCCGCGGCTTCGATTACGCCCGGCTCTGGCCCTTCCTGCTCGGCGGCCTCGCCGGCATCCCGGTCGGCGTCCTGCTGCTGCCGCTGGTCGAGCCGAACCTGTTCAAGGCAGGGCTCGGCATCCTGCTGGCGGTCTGGTGTCCGATCATGCTGTTCGCGCCGCATCTGCCGCCGGTCCGCTTCGGCGGGCGCATGGCCGACGGCGCGATCGGCCTGATGGGAGGCGTCATGGGCGGCTTCGGCGGCTTCACCGGCGTGCTGCCGACGCTGTGGTGCTCGCTTCGCCGCATGGACAAGGACGTGCAACGCTCCATCGTCCAGAACTTCAACCTGACCATGCTCGCCGTGACCATGCTCGGCTATGTCTTGGCCGGGAACGTCACGCGCGAGATGTGGCCGGCCTTCGCCATCGTCGCACCGGCGATGCTGATTCCCTCGCTGCTCGGCGGAAAGCTCTATATCGGCATCAGCGAGCGGGCCTTCCGCCGCATCGTGCTGACCCTGCTGACGCTGTCGGGCATCGCGCTACTGGCCTCGTCATTGCCGCGACTGCTCGGCGGCTGAGAACGCGGAACTGTCCTGCGCCGTGCAGGTTACCAATGACGTGCCCGTCCGAACGGGCTAGCCTGCCGCCTCGACCCGACTGACGAGACCGACCATGCCGCGTTTTGCCGCCAATCTCTCGATGATGTTCACCGAATGGGAGTTCCTCGACCGCTTCAAGGCGGCGGCCGAGGCCGGTTTCGAGGCGGTCGAGTTCCTGTTCCCCTATGAGCATGCGCCGGAGAAGGTCGGCCTAGCGCTTGCCGGCGGCGAGCTGGAGCAGGCGCTGTTCAATCTGCCGCCCGGCGACTGGAGCAAGGGCGAGCGCGGCATGGCCGCCCTGCCCGGCCGCGAGGAGGAGTTCCGCAAGGGGATCGACACCGCCCTGGCCTATGTCCATGAGACCGGCGTCAAGCGCCTGCACATGATGGCAGGCCTCACCGACCCCAACGATCCGGCGGCGCAGAAGGCCTATCGCGCCTCGCTCGCCTATGCCGCCGACACGCTCGGCGAACATGGCATCGACCTCTTGCTCGAGCCGATCAACGGCAAGGACATGCCGGGCTATTTCCTCAACGATTTCGACCAGGCGGCGACTTACGTCCGCGAGGCCGGCCGGCCCAACGTCAAGCTGCAGTTCGACATGTATCATTGCGAGCTGATCCACGGCGACGTCGGCGCAAGGCTGGAAGCGCTCTACCCGCTGGTCGGCCATGTCCAGATCGCCAATGCCGAGGGCCGGCACGAGCCCGACGGCACCCGGCCCGACTATCCCAGCCTGTTCGCGCAGCTCGATTCGCTCGGCTATCCCGGCTTCGTCGGTTGCGAATACCGCCCGCGCGCCGGCACGCTCGAAGGCCTCGGCTGGTTCTCGCCCTGGAAGAAGCACGCGTGAGCGCGGGCTTCCCCCATCCGGTGCTCGTCGCCGATATCGGCGGCACCAATTGCCGGCTCTCGCTGGTGCCGACGCCCGGTGCGCTGCATGAGCCGCTGGCAAGGATCAGCACCGGCGCGCATCCGACGCCGGAAGCTGCGCTCGGCTCGGTGCTGTCGACGCTGACGGTGAAGCCACGCTCGGCCATCCTCGCCGTCGCCGGCCCGCTCGACGGCCGCAAGGCCCAGCTCACCAATGCCAGCTGGCATTTCGACGGGCCGATGCTCGGCCGCGCACTCGGCTTCGAGCAAGGGCTGCTGGTCAATGATTTCGAGGCACTCGCCGCCTCGCTGGCCGTGCTCAGGGACCGCGATCTGGTCAATCTCGTCCGCGGCCAGCCGGAACCGCAAGGGCCGCGCCTCGTGCTCGGCCCCGGCACCGGCTTCGGCGTCGGGGCACTGCTGCAACGAGGCACAACCGGCACGCTTGTGTCGAGCGAGGCGGCCCATATCGGCGTCGGCCCCGAAGACCAGACCGAGGTGAAGCTGTGGCCCGCGCTTGCTGCCGGCCTGCCACGCGTGACGGTCGAGGAGCTGCTCAGCGGCCGCGGACTCATCCGCTTCCACCGAGCGGTCATGCACCAGTCGGAGGTGGCGGAGCCCGACGTCAGCGCCGCCGACGTCACTGCGCTGGCGCTCGACGGCAATCCCGGCGCGCTGATGGCGGTGGTCTGCTTCTGGCGGCTGCTGGCGCGCGTCGCCGGCGACCTCGCGCTCAGCTTCAAGGCGACGGGCGGCGTCTATCTCGCTGGCGGCATCGCGCCGCGCATCCTGCCGCTCGCTGACAAGGCAACGATCCACGCCGTCTTCTGCGGCAAGCCTCCGGTCGAGGATCTCGCCGCCCGTTTCGCGCTCGACGTCATCACCGCCGACGACGCGGCCGAGCAGGGCCTCGCCGCCATCGCCGCCGACCCGGCGCGGTTCGGCCTCGACGATCCCGCGCGCTTGTGGTTTGCCTGAGCGCAACTGCGCCCGCCTCCCCCTTTTCGAAGACGATCCCCCTTGCCCCAGCTCTACGGCATCCAGGTCCTGCGCGCGCTCGCGGCGCTGATGGTCGCGGTCCATCACGTCCAGGGCGATGCCGGCTTCCTCGCGGCGAGGGCCGGCACCAGCTTCACGCCCTCGCATGCCCTGCCCTGGACCGCTGGCGTCGATCTGTTCTTCGTCATCTCCGGCTTCATCATGGTGCATTCCTCGGCCGGGTTGTTCGACCGGCCGGACGGCGCGCGTCTGTTCATCGCCCGGCGCATCGCCCGGATCGTGCCGCTCTACTGGGCCGCGACGACGCTCTTCCTCGCAGTGCTGCTCGCCTCGCCCGCGCTGGTCAATTCCGACGCACCGAGCTCCGCGCAGATCGCCGCGTCCTACCTGTTCTGGCCGATGGTGAACGCGGCGAATGAGCTGCAACCGATCTATTCGCTCGGCTGGACGCTGAACTACGAGATGCTGTTCTACGCCCTGTTCGGCGCCGCCCTGCTGGCGCCCGGACGGCTGGTCGTGCCGCTGGTCTGCATCGCTCTCGCCGGCCTCGTCGCCATGCAGGCTCTAGCCGGGCCGTTTCCCCTGCCCTTCGGCTTCTGGGGCCAGCCGATCGTGCTCGAATTCGCCGCCGGCATGGCGGTCGGGCTGCTGCGCCAGAAGGGCCTCAGGCTCGACGGCCGCCTGCGCTGGCTGATGGCGGCGACCGGGATCGCTCTGTTCGTGATCGCCTCCGGCGACGGCTGGGCCCAGACCTCCTGGGGCGCCGTCGCCCTGCGCGGGCCGGCGGCACTGCTCCTCGTCACGGCCGCAGCATGCGGGCGCAATGTCACCGCCCCCTCGGCGCTGGTGCGCTCACTCGCTGTTCTGGGCGACGCCTCCTACGCGCTCTATCTCGTCCACCCCTTCGCCATGCGGGCGCTGCGCGAGGCTTTCGCCCGGACTGCACCAAGCGCGACCGGGCTCTTCATCGTGCTGGCCCTGGTCGCCACCGTGCTCGCAGCGCTGGCGGTCTACCACTGGTTCGAGCGGCCGATGACGAAGGTCCTGCGGCGGGCGCTGCGGGCTTAGAAGCCCGTCATGGTCGGGCTTGACCCGACCATCTCGGAAACCAGCTCGCTCGTCCTGAGATTCTCGGATCTGCGCTTCGCTTCGTCCGAGAATGACGCTCACCTTTTCTTCAGCCGCATCCCCTTCAGCGACTGCCCGACCACGCCGCCGTCACGCCGACGCTCCGGCCTCTTGGCGACGATCGTCTCGACATGCTGTTCCTGCGGGAAATAGCCGCGCTCCAGCACTTCGAGCGTATATTCCTCATAGGTCAGGCCGAGCGCCTCGGCCCGCTCCTGCCGCCGGAGTGCGATCTCGCGCGGCTTCTTCCAGGCCTTGCGATGGGCGAAGCGCCAGTCGAAGGTGCGGCCGATCTCGCCCTTGCCGGTTTCCGATTTGCGCTTCTTCTCCTCGAGCGGCGGGCCGCCATTGTCGCCGATACGGGCAGGACGAGGCTTGCGCAGGGCCGGCTGTCTCATTGCGTCATCTCATATGAGATACAAAACGTAATCTCATAGTGGATCAAGCTGGGCCGCCTCGCAAGCCCCGGCATGGTGACAGGCGCGCCGCCGCAGTCTATCCCGCCTGCCATGGCTCCTTTGCTCCACCTTCGCGACGTCGCGCTCACCTTCGGCGGCCAACCCTTGCTGGAGGGCGCGGAAATCGCCGTCTCGGCCGGCGAGCGGGTCTGCCTGGTCGGCCGCAACGGCTCCGGCAAGTCGACTTTGCTCAAGATCGTGGCCGGCATCGTCGAGCCCGACAGCGCCGAGCGCTTCGTCCAGCCGGGTGCGACCATCCGCTATCTGCCGCAGGAGCCCGACTTCTCCGGCTACAAGACCTCGCTGTCTTATGTCGAGGCGGGCTTAGGCCCCGGCGACGACGCCTATCGCGCGCAATACCTGATCGAGGAACTGGGCCTGACCGGCGAGGAAGATCCCGCCAGCATGTCGGGCGGCGAATCGCGCCGCGCCGCACTCGCCCGCGTGCTCGCGCCCGAGCCCGACATCCTGCTGCTCGACGAGCCGACCAACCATCTCGACCTGCCGGTGATCGAATGGCTCGAGCAGGAGCTGAAATCGCTGCGCTCGGCCATGGTGCTGATCAGCCATGATCGCCGCTTCCTGAGCTCGCTCTCGCGCGCCACGATCTGGCTCGACCGCGGTGTGACCCGGCGCGTCGAGCGCGGCTTCGGCGAGTTCGAGGCCTGGCGCGACGAGGTCCTGGCGCAGGAAGAGCTCGACCGCCACAAGCTCGACCGCAAGATCGCCCGCGAGGAGGACTGGCTGCGCTACGGCGTCAGCGCCCGGCGCACCCGAAACCAGCGCCGGCTGGGCGAATTGCACGGCCTGCGCGAGCAGCGCCGCACCGCCCGCCAAGCCGTTGGTTCGGTCAAGCTGGAAGCGAGCGAGGCACAGGCCTCCGGCAAGCTGGTGATCGAGGCCGTCGACATCACCAAGGCCTATGACGGCCGGCCGGTGGTCAAGGACTTCTCGCTGCGCGTCGCCCGCGGTGACTGCATCGGCATCGTCGGCCCGAACGGCGCCGGCAAGACCACGCTGATCAACCTGCTCACCGGAGCGCTGAAACCCGACACAGGAACGGTCAAGCTCGGCGCCACCCTCGAAATGGTGACGCTCGACCAGCGCCGCGAGAGCCTCGATCCGGCGACGCCGCTCGGCGATGCGCTGACCGGCGGCGGCTCCGACCAGGTCATGGTCGGCGGCACGCCACGCCATGTCATCAGCTATATGAAGGACTTCCTGTTCCAGCCGATCCAGCGCGGCACCGCCGTCGGCGCCCTCTCCGGCGGCGAGCGCGGCCGGCTGATGCTGGCGCGGGCGTTGGCCAAGCCGTCGAACCTGCTGGTGCTGGACGAGCCGACCAACGATCTCGACATCGAGACGCTCGACCTGCTGCAGGAGCTGCTCGCCGACTATTCCGGCACCGTCCTGCTCGTCAGCCACGACCGCGATTTCCTCGACCGGGTCGTCTCCTCGACCCTGATCTCCGATGGCGACGGCGTCTGGACCGAGTTCGCCGGCGGCTATTCCGACATGCTGGCCCAGCGTGGCCGCGGAGTCGGTGCCAAGGTACGGGCCGTTCCGGCGAAAGGGCCGGCAGCAGCCGCGTCACCGACGCCCATCCCAGCGACGGGTGCAACTGCTGCGAAGCGCAAGCTTTCCTTCAACGAACAGCATGCGCTGAAGACCCTGCCGCAGCAGCTCGATAAGCTGCAGGCAGAGGCCGGCAAGCTCAACGCCGCGCTGGCCGGGGATCTCTATACCCGCGATCCCAAGCTCTTCGCCAAGGCGACGGCAAGGCTCGACGAGGTCACCCGCGAGATCGCGCAGACCGAGGAGCGCTGGCTCGAGCTGGAAATGCTGCGCGAGGAGATCGGGGCTTAGCCCCCCGTCATTACGAGCGTAGCGAAGCAATCCAGGAAGACGTAGAGCTCTGCCGCTCCTGGATTGCTTCGTCGCTCACGCTCCTCGCAATGGCGCTGAGGGCACTCTGCCCATACAATTCCGCTATCCGGCCAATCGCGAAAGCGTATTTATCCCGCCGGCCAAATCGTCACACAGTCGGCGCGCAGACAAATCCTCGAGGAAACACCATGAGATTGAAGGGCAAGACGGCGCTGATCACCGGCGCGGCGCAGGGCTTTGGCCTCGGTATCGCCGAGACCTTCGTGCGCGAGGGCGCTCGGGTCGCGGTGCTCGACATCAACGGCGACAAGGCCCGCGAGGCGGCCAAGGCGATCGGCCGCAAGGCCTTCGCCGTCGCCTGCGACGTCGGCAAGGCCAAGAGCGTCGATGCGGCGGTGGCCAAGGTGATCAAACGCTTCGAGCGGCTCGACATCGTCGTCAACAATGCCGGGATCAGCCATCGCAACCAGCCGATGCTGGATGTGACCGAGGCCGAGTTCGACCGCGTCTTCGACGTCAACGTGAAGTCGATCTTCCTGATGGCCAGGGCGACGGTGCCGCATTTCCGCGCGCATGGCGGCGGCGTTATCCTCAATATCGGCTCGACTGCCGGTGTGCGCCCGCGCCCGGGCCTGACCTGGTACAACGGCTCGAAGGGCGCCGCGAACCTGCTGTCGAAGTCGATGGCGGTCGAGCTCGCGCCCGACCGGATCCGCGTCAACGCCATCGCTCCCGTCGCCGGCGAGACGCCGCTGCTCGCGACCTTCATGGGCGAGGACACGCCCGAGAAGCGCAAGGCCTTCACCTCGACGATTCCCTGGGGCCGCTTCTCGACGCCGCAGGACATCGCCAATGCCGCGCTGTTCCTGTGCTCGGACGAGTCGGAGATGGTGACCGGCTCGATCCTGGCGGTCGACGGCGGTCGCTGCGTCTGACGCAGCGCGTCAGACCATCCCGCCGCCCGTCAGCGGCATCAACTGCAGCAGCTTGACCGTGCCGTCGAGATCGAAGGCACGGCGTTCCAGGCTGATAAGAGGGGCCGTCGGCGGCCCCTCGATGCGCAGCAGATGCCAGCAGGCGAGTTCGCCATGGCTGCCGCGCGGGCCGATCGATGCCGAGGGCACGCCGACGATCGGCACGTCATGACCCGGCCCCGGCCGCCAGGCCAGCGAGAAGCGGTGATTATGGCCGTGCAGGACGAGCTCCGCCCCCACCCGGCGCAGCATCGCCTCGAAGGCGTCGGCATCGACCAGCTCGCGCGTGCGCCGCGCACCGCCGACATAGGGCGGATGGTGGATCAGTACGACGCGGATCAGCCCATCGGCCTTGGCTTCTGCCAGCAGCTTCTCGGTGACGGCGATTTGGGCCGAACCGACGCGCCCCGTCGCCATCAGCGGCAGGGTCGGGATCCCGGTATTCATCCCGATCAGCGCGACCGGGCCGCGTTGGCGATACCAGGGATACCCAGCCTGCCCGCCATCGCTGGCGCACCAGGGGGCGAGCTCCTGCGACAGCGCAGCGAGCGACGAGCGCGTATAGCAATCGTGGTTTCCGGGCACGAAGCTGACGGCGTCGCGCGGACCGAGCGTATCGAGGAAGGAGAGCGCCGTCTTGAACTCGGTCGGCAGGCCGATATGCGAGACATCGCCGGTGCAGGCGATATGGTCGGGCTTCTGCGCCAGGATGTCGGCGACGATCAGCCCGAGGATCTCCATGTCATGGGCGTGGCGCCGCTTGCGTCGCCAGTTGACATATCCTGTCGCGCGCTTGCCGAGCAGCTCGCGCAGCGAGAACTTGGTCAGCGGCCCAAGATGCGGGTCGGAGAGATGCGCGAGCGAGAACACGCTCAAGCGCTTGCCTTCAACGCCCGCGCCCCGTCAAGCATGACGGTGGCGGCGGGCGAAGATGACGCAGCCCGAAAGGCTCAGTTGGCCGAGCCGGTCAGTTCCGAGACGATGCGCGGGTCAGTCAGGGTGACGGCCGGCTTCCAGACGAAACGGGGCTTGGCATTCAGACGAGCGGTGATGAAGGCGAGAAGCATGGTAATTTCCCCAGCGGTAACGGCGTAAGCTTGTGATCCTCATTTAAGGCGCGTTTGTGTTATAGCGAGAGGGCAAACAGAGCTCTGATATGCATCTAATGCATAGACAATTATTCCAGCCTCAGGATCTGCCCAAATCGTGAGCAACGAGGACGGATCAGGCCCGCGCTCCGGCGCGTCGGGGATCGAGGGCGTGCCGCGCGGGCTCCGGCGGCTGGCCGGACGCCTTTTGCATCTCTATTTCCGGCTGCGCCGCGGCATCACGCTCGGCGTGCGTGCCGCCGTGCTGACCGAGACCGGCGACGTCCTGCTGGTGCGCCACACCTATACTCCCGGCTGGCACCTGCCCGGCGGCGGCGTCGAGCCCAACGAGACGCTTGTCGATGCGCTTGCCAAGGAGTTACGCGAGGAAGCCAACATCGCGCTGACCGGCCCGGCTGCGCTGCATGGCATCTTTCTCAACCGCCATGTCTCCGACCGCGACCACGTCGCCGTGTTCATCGTGCGTGCCTTCACGCAAATGGCACCGAAGCAGCCGGATCGCGAGATCGCCGAGGCGCGCTTCTTCCCGCTCGCGGCCCTGCCGGACAAGACGACGCCGGGCACTCGCCGCCGGTTGGCGGAAATCATAGACAGGACAGTGCCGCCGGCGGAATGGTGAACCCTATTTCAGCCCCGGCAACATCCGGCGCAGCACGCCATCCTTGCGAATGAAATAGTGGAACAGCGCCGCGCCGATATGCCCGCAGACCGACAGCGCCAACACGATGGCTACCCAGCCATGGATGAAGAGCACACGCTTGGCCGCCTCTTCATTGGGGGCGGTCAGCGCCGGCAGGTCGAACAGGTTGAAGATCGTCAGCGCCGGGAACAGCGAAACGCCGGTCCAACCGAGCAGCGGCACGATCAGCAGCAGCCCATAGAGCGCCCAATGCAGCAGGTGCGAGGCGGCCTTCTGCCACCATTCCAGTGTCGGCTCGTCCGGCGGCGCGCCATGGACCAGCCGATAAATCAGCCGGCCGGCGCTGAGCCAGAGGATCAGGAACCCGATCAGCTTGTGGGTGGAATAGAGCGCGTCGGTCACCCCGTCCCAGATGTCGAGCGTGTTGCCACGATAGGACATGCCAAGCCCGAGCGGGATCATCACGAACACCGCCGCAACCGTGAGCCAATGCAGCAGCCGCGCCAGCGGGCTGTAGACGGCGCCGCGTCCCGCGCCTGTCGTTACCGGGTCATGTCCCTGCGTCATTTCCCCTACGCGCTCCCGATCGCCATATCTGGTCAGGGTCGGCTGCCACGACTATTCATCTGGTGTTCAATCTCGCGCTTTTATAGGCCAGTCTGCAATCAGCCGCCGATCGGACCGATTGCAGGACAGCCTTGGGAACCACGCAGAAGCGGAAACGTTGTAGGAACGCCGTATCGCGCCGAATGCATCTGTTCGGGC
>Ga0209025_1000834_pt1 | contig 48958 bp, 50 predicted proteins | sample AraplaMF_Col_mLB_FD_184256 | JGI IMG/M metagenome (GOLD analysis project Ga0209025, IMG submission 184256) | Arabidopsis root microbial communities from the University of North Carolina, USA - plate scrape MF_Col_mLB (SPAdes) (version 2) | ecosystem: Host-associated > Plants > Roots > Endosphere... | reverse complement strand
CCTTCAATAGTTTGGTGATGATGGCAGAGAGGTCACACCCGTTCCCATACCGAACACGGAAGTTAAGCTCTCTAGCGCCGATGGTAGTTGGGACCTTGTCCCTGTGAGAGTAGGACGTCGCCAAGCAATTAAAGCACGAGTCATTTGACTCGTGCTTTTTTATATTTTTAGGTGAAAAGATAATAAAAGTACTGTGGAAGAAAGTTTAATTTCATCATGTGTGTGACAAACACACTGCCCAAATAGGATTCATATCATACATATATAACGAAACGATGTATATTTTCCGGAAAAGTGTCAAGGAATAGAAGTAAGTATATTTTAATTCAAAATAGAGGGGAGGAATATCCTACATCGTTTTCATTTAGAGAAAAATGATTAGGATAAAGATATGAAAATAAAACATGAGGTTTGCATTGTATGTGGGAATAGGAAAGATGATGGTATACATGTACACACAAGTTTTATATGTGATGCTTGTGAACGGGACATGGTAGAAACTGAAACGAATGATCCTAAATATATATACTATTTAGAACAACTGCGAAAGATCCAAATATCATATTCATAAATAGGCGCACATGCCTATTATTTTTTTTGCCCTAATATCTCTGTATAATAGATAGAGAATGAAAAGTAAGGAAGAGATAAACATGAATCAAAATCGAATACCATTATATGAGACGTTACTCCAGTTTAAAAATAAAAAGCCTTTATCTTTACATGTTCCAGGACATAAAAATGGTTTGAATTTTCCGGAGCAGGCACAAGCAGGTTTTAGTGATGTGCTTTCTATTGATGTAACGGAATTAACAGGATTAGATGATTTGCATAGTCCGTTTGAATGTATAGATGAAGCACAGCAATTATTGGCTGATGTATATAATGTAAAAAAGAGTTATTTTTTAATTAATGGTTCTACAGTTGGAAATTTGGCAATGATTTTATCATGCTGCAAGGAGCATGATATTGTTCTTGTACAAAGAAATTGCCACAAGTCTATTATTAATGGCCTGAAGTTAGCTGGAGCGAATCCAGTATTTTTAGAGCCTTGGATTGATGAATTGTATGGTATACCAGTTGGAGTTGAGCATGAGGTCATTAAAGGAGCTATTGAACGATATCCAGAAGCAAAGGCATTGATTTTAACACATCCCAATTATTATGGTATGGGAGTTGACTTAAAGAAAAGTATTATGTGCGCACACGCACATAAAATTCCTGTTTTAGTAGATGAGGCACATGGAGCTCATTTTTGTATAGGAGAGCCATTTCCTAAGTCAGCATTAGAATACGGTGCTGATATAGTTGTACACTCAGCGCATAAAACATTACCCGCTATGACTATGGGGTCTTATTTACATATCAATAGTAATTTAGTACATGAAGAAAAAGTTTCTTCTTATTTAAATATGTTACAATCTAGCAGTCCGTCTTATCCGATTATGGCTTCATTAGATGTGGCTCGCTTTACATTAGCAAATATGAAGGAGAAGGGCTGTCATAAAATCGTGGAGTTTGTGAGGCGATTTAGGGAGGAATTGCAGGGTATTCCACAAATTGCTGTTTTACAGTATCCTTTGCAGGATGAGTTAAAAGTTACGGTACAAACACGCTGTGAGCTGTCTGGATATGAATTACAATCTATATTTGAAAAGATAGGTATATACGCAGAAATGGCAGATCCATATAATGTTCTATTTATTTTACCATTACAAGTGAATGAGCAGTATATGAAGGCCATAGAAGTAATACGGTCAGCATTACGTAATTATACGGTAACAGACAAGATACCATCTATTCGGTATACTTACAGAGAGGGATTCTCTTCTTTACCATTTACTTATAAGCAATTAGGAAAGTATAAGAAAAAAATTGTACCTTTACAAGAAGCTGCGGGGATGATTGCAGCGGATATGGTTATTCCGTATCCACCGGGTATTCCATTACTGATGTATGGAGAAGAAATTACGACAGAACACATCGAACAAATTTCTTATTTAGAAGAAACGGGTGCTCGTTTTCAAGGGAATGTAAAATATATGAATGTGTATGATATAGGAAGAAAGTAGGTTTTAGGATGAAGGGATTATTTGTAACAATTGAAGGACCAGAGGGTTCAGGTAAATCGACATTAATTACAAAGTTATTACCGTACTTTGAAAAGAAAGAACAAAAAGTCATAGCAACGCGAGAACCAGGTGGTATAGCGATTTCAGAAGAGATCCGAGCAATCTTACATAACCAAGAGTATACGATGATGGAAGCACGTACGGAGGCATTATTATATGCTGCAGCACGCAGACAACATTTAGTAGAAAAAGTTATGCCAGCTTTGGAGAAAAACTATCTTGTATTATGTGATCGCTTTATTGACAGCTCTCTTGCTTATCAAGGTTATGCAAGAGGTCTAGGGATTGATAAGGTATTTGAAATTAATCGGTTTGCGACTGAAGATTGTATGCCTAATTTGACAATCTATCTAGATATTGAACCTGAAGCAGGCTTAGATCGCATCGAAAAGGATGCTAATCGTGAAGTGAATCGTTTAGATATGGAAAGTATTGAATTCCATAAGTGCGTACGTGATGGTTATTTACAGGTTGTAGATCGCTTCTTAGATCGCATAGTCGTTGTGAACGCAGATCAGCCAATAGAAAAGATTGTGGAAGAAGTTATTCAGCTTATAGAAGATAAATTGTTATAATAGAAGGAAAGTATAAAACAAGTGAGGTATGCATTATGACGAGGACGTGGGAGCAGCTTTCTGCTATACAGCCCATTGGTGTAAAGATGTTGATGAATAGTATTGCAAAAGGGCGTATATCCCACGCTTATTTGTTAGAAGGTGCAAAAGGAACTGGAAAATATGAAACGGCAATTCAAATGGCAAAAAGTTTTCTTTGTAAACAAAGAAACGGTGTAGAGCCGTGTCATACATGTACGAATTGCCGCCGGATTGATTCAGGTAACCATCCTAATTTACATATTGTAAGACCAGATGGGTTATCTATTAAAAAACAACAAATTCATGATTTACAGGAAGAGTTTTCAAAAACGGGTTTAGAGGCAAATAAAAAGGTATATATTATTGAGCATGCAAATCGAATGACAGCAAATGCTGCTAATACCTTATTAAAATTTTTAGAAGAACCAAGCAGCAATACAACAGCTATTTTACTTACTGAACAAAGTCATCAAATTTTAAATACTATTTTATCTCGTTGCCAAGTTGTGACATTTAGACCTTTGTCTACAGAATCTTTAATTGAGAGACTGCAGGGGGATGGAATTGCAGTTTCTTTATCTACCCTTGCTGCACAGCTTACGAATAGTTTTGAGGAAGCGTTATTACTGTGTAATGATGAATGGTTTGCACAAGCACGAGCTTTAGTGATAAAATTATGTGAAGCGCTCGAAAAAGATACAACCTCTCTTTTTTTTGTACAAGAAAAGTGGGGGAAACACTTTGGAGAGAAGGAACAATTACAACAAGGTTTAGATATTTTACTCCTTATTTATAGGGATTTATTATATGTTCAATTAGGAGAGGAAGATCGTCTTGTCTTTCAAGATCAAAAGGAGATGTTTCATTCTTTCTCTTACGCTCAGAAGCGCATTGTATCAGCTCTTTTTAATATATTAGAAGCAAAAAATAGAATCAACGCTAATGTAAATGCGCAGCTTGTGTTCGAACAGTTAGTGTTGCGGTTGCAGGAGGGATGACCGTTTTGTATGATGTAGTAGGTGTTCGCTTTAAGAAGGCCGGAAAAGTGTATTACTTTGACCCGAATCAATTCGATATCTCGGAAAATGAATTTGTGATCGTGGAAACTGTACGAGGTATTGAATATGGGAAAGTAGTTATTACAAAAAAGCAAGTTGATGAAAATGATGTGGTACTACCGCTAAAGAAAGTCATTCGCATTGCAAATGAAAATGATCGGACAATTGTTGAAGAGAACAAACATGCTGCAAAAGAAGCATATCAAGTTTGTCAACAAAAGGTAGGGGAACATAAACTTGATATGAAGCTTGTAGACGTAGAATATACGTTTGATCGTAATAAGATTATTTTCTATTTTACAGCGGATGGTCGTATTGACTTTCGTGAACTTGTAAAAGACTTAGCTGCAATTTTTCGGACAAGAATTGAGCTAAGACAAATTGGTGTTCGCGATGAAGCAAAAATGCTTGGTGGTATTGGTCCATGCGGCCGTATGCTTTGTTGTTCTACATTTTTAGGTGATTTTGAACCTGTATCCATTAAAATGGCAAAGGATCAAAATTTATCATTAAATCCTGCGAAAATTTCTGGCTTATGTGGCCGATTAATGTGTTGCTTAAAATATGAGAATGACGAGTATGAAGCGGCAAAAGAGCAACTTCCTGATTTAGATCAACGTATACAAACACCGCATGGTCTTGGACGCGTTATCGGATTAAATATTTTAGAAAGATTAATTCAAGTGGAATTAGTAGACAAGGAACGGATAGTAGAATATACGTTAGATGAATTAATTAATGAAGGGGTCGTTTCGAGTCAAACCACAGATTAATGAGGTGGGTGCTTGTGGAGAAAAAGGATATTTTTGCAGCGGTTTCCAGTATGGAAGAGCAAATTGGACATTTATATAAGCAGTTGGGAGAATTAAAGCAACATCTTGCAGAGTTACTTGAAGAAAACCAACATATTAAAATGGAAAATGAAAATTTGCGACGTCGTTTTGAAGAAATACAGAATAAGGAAAAACAAAAAACTCAAAAACGAAAAGAAATGAAGCCTAAAACGGATATTGGTGAAGGCTACGATAACCTAGCACGCCTATATCAAGAAGGTTTCCATATCTGTAATTTACATTATGGAAGTGTACGTAAAGAAGGGGATTGTTTATTCTGTCTGTCATTTTTAAATAAAAAATGAAATTACCTTTCCAATATATTGGAAAGGTAATTTTTTATACATGAGAGTAAAGATAAGATGAAATAGGTCTTAGTTTTACGTTCAAATAGGGTAGGTTAAGTATAAGAAAGGAAATCGTATATGCACTTATATGAAGATGAACGTTTAGATTATTTACTAGCGGAAGAAATGAAAATTATTCAAAGTCCATCTGTGTTTAATTTTTCTTTAGACGCAGTGTTACTTGCGAATTTTGCATGGGTTCCGATTCAAAAGGGAAATTTGCTTGATTTATGTACAGGAAATGCTGTTATTCCGCTTTTGTTAAGCACGAGAACGAAAGGGAATATTACAGGGGTAGAAATTCAAGAACGCTTGTATGATATGGGAGTAAGAAGCATCCAGTATAACAAGTTAGAAGAAAGAATCCAGTTAATTCATGGAGACTTAAAGGATATGCCAGAGCAGCTTGGGCGTCATCAATACGATGTTGTAACATGTAATCCGCCGTATTTTCAAACGCCAAAGGCATCTGAGAAAAACATTAACGAGCATTTAGCTATAGCTCGTCATGAAATTATGTGTACATTAGAGGATGTCGTATATGCTAGTAGTCAGCTTGTAAAGCAAGGTGGTAAGGTAGCATTTGTTCATCGTCCAGGTCGATTACTTGATATTGTAACACTAATGAGAAAGTATAAGATTGAACCAAAACGTGTGCAGTTTGTATATCCAAAGGCGGGTAAAGAAGCAAATACGCTACTAATAGAAGGAATTAAAGATGGAAATGCAGATTTGAAAATTTTGCCACCCCTTTTTGTATATGAGGAAAATAATGAGTATACAAAGGAGCTTCGTTCAATCTTATATGGAGAAGAATAAACATTATTTTTATGTAGTAGAATGTTCAGATAGGAGTTATTATGCAGGGTATACAAATAATTTAGAGAAACGAATTCAAACTCATAATAGTGGGAAGGGAGCACGTTATACTCGTGCTAGGCTTCCTGTTGTTTTAAAATACGTAGAGGTTCATGGAGATAAAACGACAGCGATGCAAGCTGAATATCATTTTAAACAGTTAAAGCGAAAAGAAAAAGAAGAATACATGCAAAAAGGAGAACGCTATGTGGCAGCAAAAAAGTTTTCAAGCAAATGAAAAGGGAGCCTTATATTTAGTTCCAACGCCGATTGGTAATTTAGAAGATATGACGTTTCGTTCGATTCGGATATTGAAAGAGGCTGATATCATTGCTGCTGAAGATACGCGGCAGACGAAAAAGCTTTGTAACTACTTTGAAATTGAAACACCAGTTATGAGTTATCATGAGCATAATAAGGAAGTAAGTGGACAGAAAATTTTAGATAAGCTAGAAGATGGAAAAACAGTAGCTCTTGTAAGTGATGCAGGTATGCCTTGTATTTCTGATCCAGGCTACGACATTGTTGTAGAAGCTGTAGAGAAACAATATCATGTTATTCCACTTCCAGGGGCAAATGCTGCTCTTACAGCGCTAATTGCATCAGGGTTAGAAACGAGACATTTTTATTTTTACGGATTTTTGCACAGAAATAAAAAAGAACGTAAGGCGGAATTAGAAAAGCTTCGTTATGTTCCAACTACGATGATGTTCTATGAAGCGCCGCATCGGTTAGATGATACATTAATTTCTATGAAAGAAGTACTTGGAAATAGAGAAATTGTATTGTGCCGAGAACTAACGAAAAAATTTGAAGAATTTATTCGTGGTTCGGTAGAAGAAGCGATTGAATGGACAAAGCAAAATGAGGTTCGTGGTGAATTTTGTATATTAGTATCCGGGTCAAAAGAGGAAGCTGCTTCAGAGGAACAGTGGTGGGAAGCTATATCAGTATACGATCATATCGAACATTACATAAACGAGCAAGGAATGTCTTCAAAGGATGCAATTAAAAAGGCGGCCAAAGATCGAGATTTGTCGAAACGAGACGTCTATCAAATCTATCATGTTGATAAAAAATAAGCTTCTCATAATTGAGAAGCTTATTTTACTGCTTGAATATATTGTTGAAGTTCGTTTAAGATCTGTTCAGCGCCTTCTTTGCTTAAGATAATTTTACCTTCAGCTAAAGAAAGGTTACCATCAGACACTTCACCAGTTACTTGGCAAGTCATGTTAGGCTTATATTTTTTTAGGATGATTTTTTCGTCATCAACGTAAATTTCAAGAGCATCCTTTTCAGCAATACCTAATGTACGACGTAATTCAATCGGAATTACAACACGGCCTAATTCATCAACTTTACGAACGATACCAGTAGATTTCATATTCGTTATCCTCCTCATATTCTGTAAGTTTGCGAGTCTATATTTTAATTCGTCATTTTTCGACAAAATACCCTATGAACATATGATACCAATCATTTACATTTCCGTCAATTCATAAATTTTATATTTTATGAAAGAATTGTAGATTTTTATACTTCTTATATATAATAGAAAATGAAAGAATTACACAAGTATTTTACTGTATTTTTAAATTTTATCAATATTTCAGATAAATCACTGTATATTTTTTTTGAATATGAGTAATAGATGATAAAGATAATCGAGCATTAATTCGTTTTTATGCGTCAGTTTTTGATATACTGTTTATAAATACATATGAGGTCATTTGGGAGGTTCAAAACAATGACAGAGGAAAATAAGACCTTTTATATCACTACTCCAATTTATTATCCAAGCGGAAAGCTTCATATTGGACATGCTTATACAACGGTAGCAGGAGATGCAATGGCACGCTACAAGCGCATGCAAGGATATGATGTTCATTATTTAACAGGTACTGATGAGCATGGACAAAAGATTCAAAAGAAAGCAGAAGAACTACAAGTTACACCACAAGCATATGTTGATAACATTGTAGCAGGAATTAAAGAATTGTGGGAGAAAATGGACATTTCTTACGATGACTTTATTCGGACAACCGAAGATCGTCATAAAGAAGTTGTTGAAAAGATTTTTAAACAACTTGTTGATCAAGGTGATATTTATCTTGATGAATATGAAGGATGGTATTCTGTACAGGATGAAACATTCTACACAGAACATCAACTTGTTGATCCGATTATGGAAGACGATAAAGTAGTCGGAGGAAAAAGTCCAGATAGTGGCCATGCTGTAGAACTTGTTCGCGAAGAATCTTACTTCTTTAGAATGGGTAAATATGTAGATCGACTACTACAATTTTATGAAGAAAATCCACACTTCATTCAACCTGAATCTCGTAAAAATGAAATGATTAATAACTTCATTAAACCAGGTCTAGAAGATTTAGCAGTTTCTCGTACTTCTTTTGACTGGGGAATTCGTGTGCCAGGTAACCCCAAACACGTTATTTACGTATGGGTAGATGCATTATCTAATTACATTACAGCACTAGGATATGGAACAGATAATGAAGAGAAATATAAAAAGTATTGGCCAGCAGATGTTCACTTAGTAGGAAAAGAAATTGTTCGTTTCCATACAATTTATTGGCCGATTATTTTAATGGCACTAGATTTACCACTGCCGAAAAAGGTATTTGCTCATGGTTGGATCTTAATGAAAGACGGAAAAATGAGTAAATCAAAAGGTAATGTAGTTGATCCAGTTACGTTAATTGATCGTTATGGATTGGATGCACTGCGTTACTATTTACTTCGTGAGGTTCCATTTGGATCAGACGGTGTATTTACGCCAGAAGGTTTTGTTGAGCGAATTAATTTTGACCTTGCAAATGACTTAGGAAACTTATTAAATCGTACAGTAGCGATGATTGATAAGTACTTTAATGGAGAAATTCCTGCTTTTAAAGAAAATGTAACTGAGTTTGATGAAACATTAGTAACGTTTGCACAGGATACATTGAAAAAAGTAGAGGAAGCAATGGAAAACATGGAGTTTTCAGTAGCATTGAGTTCTATTTGGCAACTGGTTAGCCGTACTAATAAATATATTGATGAAACACAACCTTGGGTATTAGCGAAAGATGAGAATGATCGTGATAAACTTGCGTCCGTAATGGCACACCTTGCAGAAATGCTTCGCCAAATGGGTATTATGCTTATGCCATTCTTGACAGCAACACCAAGTAAAATCTTTACACAACTTGGCCTTACTGATGAAGCTTATCAATCTTGGGATAGCCTTTCTACGATTGGTTGTATTCCAGCTAGCACGAAGGTAGTCAAAGGACAACCAATTTTCCCACGCTTAGAGGTAGAAGTTGAAGTTGAATATATCAAAGAACAAATGAAAGGTTCTGCTCCTAAAGTAGAAGAGAAAAAGGAAGAGGAACCGAAGGCAGAAGAAATTACAATTGATGATTTCTTTAAAGTTGAATTGCGTGTGGCGGAAGTAATAGAAGCAGAGCCTGTAAAAAAAGCAGACAAACTGTTAAAGATTCAACTTGATTTAGGCACAGAAAAGCGACAAGTTGTTTCTGGAATTGCTAAATTTTACACACCAGAAGAATTAAAAGGGAAAAAAGTTATTTGTGTAACAAATTTAAAACCAGTGAAATTACGTGGTGAATTATCACAAGGTATGATTTTAGCAGGCGAAGAAAACGGAGTATTGTCTTTAGCAACAATTGATCAAAATTTATCAAATGGTACAAAAATCAAGTAATCTTGACAAAATAAGAGATGTTTCACGTGTAACATTCGTGGAGCATCTTTTTTTCTTGTTAGGAATCTTTTTAAAAATTCCTTTTTTGTATTAAGATTGTACTATTGTTATTACGTTTTTAGGGAAGAGATTTTTTACTATGATAGAATTTATTTCAAATAAAAGGAGTTATTTGTTATGTTGTTTGATACACATTCACATTTAAATGCAGAGCAATTTGAAGAAGATTTACAGGAAGTTATTGCAAGAATGAAAGAAGCTAGGGTTTCGTATACAGTTGTTGTTGGTTTTGATGAGGTAACAATAAAAAAAGCAATTGAGCTCGCAGAAACGTATGACTTTATTTATGCAGCGGTTGGTTGGCATCCCGTTGATGCCATTGATATGACGGAAGGACATTTAGTTTGGTTAGAAGAGTTAGCTGCACACCCAAAAGTAGTTGCTCTTGGTGAAATGGGGTTGGACTATCATTGGGACAAGTCTCCGAAGGAAGTACAGAAAGAAGTATTTCGTAAACAAATTCAGTTAGCAAAGAAAGTGAAATTGCCTATTATTATACATAACCGTGATGCAACGCAAGATATTGTAGATATTCTAGAAGAAGAAAATGCAGCTGAAGTAGGCGGCATTATGCATTGCTTTAGTGGCAGTGTAGAGGTGGCAAAACAATGTATTGATATGAATTTTTTAATTTCATTGGGTGGGCCAGTAACTTTCAAAAATGCAAAGAAACCGAAAGAAGTTGCAATGGAAATTCCAATGGAAAAGCTGCTAATAGAAACGGATTGTCCATACTTAACGCCACATCCATTTCGTGGTAAACGAAATGAGCCAAGTTATGTGAAACTTGTGGCAGAAGAAATTGCTAACTTAAAAGGTATTTCATACGAAGAGGTCGCAAAGGTAACTACAGAAAATGCAAAAGCTTTATTTGGTGTTGAATAAGAAAGAATGGTGAATTCCATTCTTTTTCTTTTATCCTGCCTCTATTGTTACCTCCCAATGAAGAGACACCAACAATACCCAGAAGGCAATACAAGCTAGCTAACTAACGGATATATTTGTAGGGAAGAAAACAAGTGAGGTTAAAGTGTTACAATAAGAAGAGTAGGCAGAGGATTTTTTCTCCTCTGCTTTTTAAATTGTATCAGTGGGAAAATAATAATGGAAAAGTATTCGTTTTTTTGTTTTACTAAGTAGAGACGAAATCAGTGTGGAGGCAGTCATGAAAATTAAAGAGATTATCGTTGTAGAAGGTAAAGATGATACAGTTGCAATTAAGCGTGCTGTTGATGCAGATACAATTGAAACGAACGGTTCAGCAATCGGTGAACATGTCATTGAGCAAGTAAAATTGGCACAGCAAAAACGAGGCGTTATTATTTTGACGGATCCTGATTACCCGGGAGAGCGTATTCGGAAAATTATTTCTGAGAAGGTTCCGGGTTGTAAGCATGCTTTCTTACCGAAAGAAGAGGCACTTGCCAAGAGAAAAAAAGGAGTCGGAATTGAACATGCTTCCAATGAATCCATTCGCCGTGCTTTAGAAAATGTTCACGAAGAAATGGAAGCCTATACGAGCGAAATTAGTTGGAGTGACTTAGTAGATGCTGGACTAGTAGGCGGAGAACAGGCAAAAAGTCGTAGAGAAAAAATGGGTAAACTATTAAAGATTGGTTATACAAATGCGAAGCAGCTACATAAACGTTTACAAATGTTTCAAGTTTCAAAAGAAGCATTTGCGGAAGCATATAAACAAGTATTACAGGAGGAAAAGAAATGAAGGATATCGCAACACCGAATCGTACGAAAGACATTGTTGAAAAGTACGGGTTTTCATTCAAAAAGAGTTTAGGTCAAAATTTCTTAATTGATACAAACGTATTAAATCGTATTGTGGATTATGCAGAAATCGGCCCAGAGAGCGGAGCAATTGAAATTGGTCCTGGTATTGGAGCGTTAACGGAGCAGTTAGCAAAACGTGCTAAGAAAGTAGTCGCTTTTGAAATCGATCAACGACTATTACCAATTCTAGATGAAACATTAGCTCCTTATAGCAACGTAACTGTAATTAATAAAGATATTTTAAAAGCAGATGTACATGAAGTATTCGGAGAGCAGTTCGAAAAAGGACAAGACGTAATGGTAGTAGCAAATTTACCATACTACGTTACAACACCAATTTTATTTAAATTGCTAGAAGAACAATTACCAGTTCGTGGGTTTGTTGTTATGATGCAAAAAGAAGTGGGAGATCGCTTAGCGGCTAAACCCGGAACGAAAGACTACGGTTCTCTATCTATTGCAATTCAATATTATACGGAGGTAGAAACAGTTATGACTGTTCCGCGCACCGTATTTGTCCCACAACCAAATGTAGATTCCGCAGTTATTCGTCTTTTAAAACGTCCAAAACCAATTGTTGAAGTGAAAGATGAGAAGTTTTTCTTCGAAGTAGTACGAGCAAGCTTTGCACAACGTCGTAAAACGTTGATGAATAACTTATCAAATAATCTAAATGGTTTCCCGAAAGATAAAGAGTTATTAGATCGTATTTTAACGGAAGTAGGCATTGATCCAAAGCGAAGAGGCGAAACATTATCAATCGAAGAATTTGCAGCACTGAGTAATGCATTAGTCTCTCATAAAGTGAAACTTTAATCCCCCACTGATTATTAGTTGAACCAATCGGGCTTTTATGGGCAGTTAATCCCCCACCTAACTTCTTTACTTTCGCTGAATTTTGAGGTGGGGATCTTACTGGTCGCAAATAGCGGGATAAACAATAAAAGGACAGCTCAATTCGAGCTGTCCTTTTTGTCACCCTTTTCACTCTAAATTCATACGTTAAAAACAGAACATGGTTAGTGAGATGGCCTAATGAATTTGGAGGTAGGATAATGGCTGTACATGTTGGAGATTTAGTGGAACGACAGTCTTATAACCGAGACATTCTTTTTCGCATTACAGAAATAAAAGGTGAAATTGCAATATTATTTGGAGAAGAAGTCAGACTTGTGGCAGATGCACCGCTTGAAGATTTAATTAGCATTGATCAGAGAGAGTATAAGAAAAGGGAAAAGCGTGAGAAGGAAACGATGGAGCGAACATATCGCCTGTTTCAACAAGACTATGTTTTGATGAAGCAACGTCACGAGCATAATTCTACAGGAGGATATACGAGTGAAGTCAATTATTTTCAAATGCCAGGTAGGGTTTTGCATATAGATGGAGACCCATTATATTTACGGAAATGTTTAGATTTATATACAAAGATAGGTGTTCCAGTTCAAGGGGTACATTGTAAAGAAACAGAAATGCATGAAAAGGTAGTTGATTTAATCGATCATTTTCGTCCAGACATTTTGGTCATTACAGGTCATGATGCATATACAAAATCTAAAGGAGTTATGGGAGACTTAGCAGCTTATCGTCATTCTCGGCACTTTGTACAGGCCGTTCGGGAAGTACGAAAAAAATACCCTTCTTTAGATCAACTTGTTATTTTTGCAGGGGCATGTCAGTCCCATTTTGAAGCATTAATTCGAGCTGGTGCTAATTTTGCTAGTTCACCATCGCGTATTAATATTCATGCATTGGATCCAGTATATGTAGTGGGGAAGATTAGTTTTACTTCATTTATGGAACGCGTAAATGTATGGGATGTTGTTCGAAATACTATTACTGGGCAAAAAGGCCTTGGTGGTATTGAGACCCGAGGACTTTTACGAACAGGATTACCTTTTCAATATTATGAAGAGTAAGCAAGGTATATATGTACCTTGTTTTTCTTATGGGAAAAGTATCAGTTTGTTTGGTGAAAGATGTACCATAAACAAGGATTTGTAGGTGCTTGGATAAAAAAAGGTAAGAACGTACAGACTATACAATAATACTTTTACAATATAGTAATTCTTCTATCTATTCGAACGCATTAGGTTCTTGCGAAGATATTGCTTGTTATGTATAGGCAATGATTGGGATAGATATATCATGTATTTATGTATTCACTCTAAATTACAGCGAGGTGTAGCAAAGTATATGTCAAAACGTTTAGATGAAATTAAAAGTGAATTAGATCATCATCTTGGGAAGCGCCTTATGTTAAAGGCGAATAGTGGAAGAAGAAAAACAGTGGAACAATCAGGCGTACTAGCAGAAACTTATCGTTCTGTTTTTGTTGTACAGTTAGATCAACAAGAAGATACATTGCAGCGTGTTTCCTATAGCTATGCAGATGTTTTAACAGAAACGGTAGAATTAACGTTTTATGATGATCCTCAGAACGAGGTTATTTTAGGGTAATTGTCTAATTTGTTACATATATTCCCATAAATAAAAAAGACATTTTTTTGCATACTAATTATACCGTAGCAAAATAAGGAGGGACCTGCATTGAGTAGACGAAGAGGAGTCATGTCAAATCAGTTTAAAGAAGAGCTTGCAAAAGAGCTTGGATTTTATGATGTTGTTCAGAAAGAAGGATGGGGCGGAATTCGTGCGAAAGATGCTGGTAATATGGTGAAACGTGCTATTGAAATTGCACAGCAGCAATTAATGAAACAAAACCAGTAGTTGCAAAATAACTTCTATGCTACGGTAGCCGAGGAGAAATTCCTCGGCTTTTTGCACGCCAAAAGGTATCATCATTTTGCATAAGTAGTTTCATTCTGAATGCTTTTCGTTATAATTAGGGAAGTGTCATCGTCTTACTATAAATTTATGGTAAAATAAACGATAAAAGATTGAGTACATAGAGTGGGTGAATAGATTGAAGCTACTAGTGAAAGCACCAGCAAAGATTAATCTGTCGTTAGATGTACTAGGGAAAAGACAAGACGGTTATCATGAAGTGAAAATGATTATGACAACAATCGATTTAGCAGATCGTTTAGAGTTAACGGAGTTATCAGAAGACCGTATTGAAATTGTATCCCATAATCGGTATGTCCCAGACGACCAGCGTAATTTAGCTTATCAAGCAGCGAAATTATTAAAAGAGAAATTTAAGGTAAAACAAGGTGTATCTATTGCTATTGAAAAAACAATTCCAGTAGCAGCAGGATTAGCAGGTGGAAGCAGTGATGCGGCTGCTACATTACGTGGTCTTAATAAGCTATGGAATTTAGGTCTTACAATAGGTGAATTAGCGGAACTTGGAGCAGAAATTGGATCTGACGTATCCTTTTGTGTATATGGCGGAACAGCGATTGCGACAGGAAGAGGAGAAAAGGTTGAGCATATAAAGACACCTCCTTCTTGTTGGGTTATTTTAGCGAAGCCTCATATCGGTGTATCTACTGCTGACGTATATGGAAATTTACAATTAAATCGTGTTACACATCCAGACGTAGATAAAATGGTTGAAGTTATCAATCAAGGTGACTATAAAGGAATATGCAATGCAGTTGGAAATGTATTAGAAGATGTGACATTTGCGATGCATCCTGAAGTTGCACGTATTAAAGCACAGATGAAGCGCTTTGGCGCAGATGCAGTTTTAATGAGTGGCAGTGGTCCAACTGTGTTTGGGCTTGTGCATCATGATTCGCGTATGCACCGTATTTATAATGGTTTAAAAGGATTTTGTGAACAAGTATACGCAGTCCGTCTATTAGGAGAGCGAGAAACGCTTGAATAAAGACGTATAATAAGTTATGATTTGTTTAGAATATTCGTGATTTGGGGTGAGAATGTGAAAATTAGACGGAGTACAAGACTAGTTGATATGACTTACTATTTATTGCAAAATCCTCGTCAGTTAGTTTCTCTCACTTTTTTTGCTGAACGGTATCAATCAGCTAAGTCTTCCATTAGTGAAGATTTAGTTATTATTAAGCAAACGTTTGAACAACAAGGGGTCGGCACATTGCAAACGATACCAGGGGCAGCAGGAGGAGTGAAATATATTCCATATATAAGTGAAGAGGAAGCAAATCTGATCATTAATGAGCTTTGTGGCTTATTTGAGAATCCAGATCGTATTCTTCCAGGTGGATACTTATATATGACGGATCTTTTGAGTAATCCACGCTATATCAACGGGGCAGGTCGCCTATTTGCTTCTGTATTTGCGAGGCAGCCGATTGATGCGGTTATGACGGTAGCAACAAAAGGGATTCCGCTTGCATATGCGGTAGCGAATTATTTAGATGTACCTGTGGTAATTGCAAGAAAAGATAATAAGGTAACAGAAGGACCAACAGTTAGTATTAACTATGTATCAGGTTCATCTAAGCGTATTCAAACAATGACTTTAGCAAAACGTAGTCTTCCGGAAGGTGCCAATGTTTTAATCGTTGATGATTTTATGAAGGCTGGAGGAACAATTCAAGGCATGATTAGCATGCTAGAAGAGTTTAATGCCAATGTTGTTGGAATCGGCGTATTAGTAGAATCGACAGATATTGAAGAAAGACTTATTAATAACTTTGTTTCTTTAATCCGCTTATCAGAAGTAGATATTAAAGAGAAAACAATTCAAGTGGAAAAAGGGAATTATTCACTTGTGCCATTTGACGAAGGGCTTGTAGAAGCTGAATAAAAAGGTAAAGCAGAAGCTTTATCTTTTTTTGTAAATGAAAGTGCTAGTGGGCGTTAAGTCTTTTCTTGTATTGTGAAAGTCTTACCGCCCGCTAGCACAGGGTATCCTAATTATTTTAGATAGGATGAACTGAGTTTATATGGGAAGAAAGTTTTCTAGGAGTTTTTATTTAAGGAAAATAAAATAATAAAAGGGTGAGAAAATATGAAAGTAGTTCAAACAAATCAAGCACCACAAGCGATTGGTCCATATTCACAAGGAATTATCGTAAATAACATGTTTTATAGCTCAGGACAAATGCCATTAACGGCAGGTGGAGAACTTGTAACAGGTGATGTGAAAATACAAACCGAACAAGTATTTCGAAATTTACAAGCTGTGTTAGAAGAGGCAGGAGCATCATTTGATACGGTTGTAAAAACAACTGTATTTTTAAAAGATATGGATGATTTTAATGATGTAAACGAAGTATATGGAACATATTTTTCTGCACATAAACCAGCTCGTTCTTGTGTACAAGTTGCAAAATTACCGAAAGATGTTTCCGTCGAAATTGAAGTTATTGCCCTTGTAAAATGAAAATTTGTAAGCGATAACGTCCATTAATTCTTATATTCCGTTAAAATAAAAATTTTTATCTTAAAAATTTTTAAAAAATTAAAGGGAAAATAGAAAATTTGTGGAATTTATACAAACATATCGCTTATTTAGAAAAGGGTGGTGAACACAAGATGGAAGTGACTGACGTAAGATTACGCCGCGTAAACACAGAAGGCCGTATGAGAGCGATTGCCTCTATTACATTAGACCATGAGTTTGTTGTTCATGATATTCGTGTAATTGATGGCAATAATGGATTATTTGTAGCAATGCCAAGTAAACGTACTCCAGATGGGGAGTTCCGTGATATTGCGCATCCAATTAATTCTAACACACGCTCAAAAATTCAAGATGCGGTTTTAGCTGAGTATCACCGTTTAGGCGAGTTAGAAGAAGTTGAGTTTGAAGAAGCGGGAGCTTCGTAAAATTCGAATAAAAAGGGCTCTAATAAAGGAGCTCTATAATTTTGTAACAAACTCCTGTAAACCCTTACAGGGGTTTGTTTTTTAATTTGTAAATCCATTTTGATTTATTGGCACCTAAGTTCCGGCTATGAAAATAAAAGAAGATCTGAACTCGTTATCTCCTTTTGTCTTCCCTTGGCATGGAGGCAAAAAAGCCCTGACCGCTTCTGTGCGAGGCCGGGCGCTCTCTCCCGCCTAAAAAGAACGGTTTTGTACTTATAAAGTATTTATTTTGAATGAAATTTTCCGCTAATTAAAGCCTCACTTTATTGTCCTCGTTATATGTAAACTTCTAATTTCTTTAAAATCATTCGAAATAGTATATCTTATTTCCTAAAAAAAGATATTAAAGAATAAAACATCTTATAAGAAGTATGGTAAAATTTAATAGTTATGCTGTGTTTCTTGAAATATATAATGATTTAGGATAATATCTTTAATGGATAAATAGGTTGCGATGGAGGGTCTATATGTCAAACAGATTTGCAGTGATTTTAGCTGCAGGTAAAGGCACACGTATGAAGTCCAAGCTATACAAAGTGCTTCATCCTGTATGCGGAAAACCAATGGTACAGCATGTAGTTGATCAAGTATCTCAATTAGGATTGCAGAAACTTGTAACGGTAGTTGGACATGGTGCTGAAAAAGTACAAGAACAACTAGGGAACGTAAGTGAGTTTGCATTGCAAGCAGAACAACTTGGTACAGCACATGCTGTTGATCAAGCTGCCGATGTACTTGCAAATGAAGAGGGAACAACTTTAGTTATTTGTGGTGATACGCCCCTTATAACTGCAGGAACAATGGAAGCATTGTTAAAGCATCATGAAGAAGCAGGAGCGAAAGCGACGGTGTTAACAGCGTACATAGAAGAGCCTGCTGGATATGGACGCATTGTTCGTAATGAAAGTGGTCATGTTGAAAAAATCGTTGAGCATAAAGATGCAAATGAAGTAGAGCGAGCTATTAAAGAAATTAATACAGGTACGTATTGTTTTGATAATAAGGCACTATTTGCTTCACTTTCTAAAGTTTCAAACGATAATGTTCAAGGTGAATATTACCTTCCAGATGTTATTGAGATTTTGAAAAGTGAAGGTCATATTGTATCAGCTTATCAAACAGAGCATTTCGATGAAACATTAGGTGTTAATGACAGAGTCGCTCTATCGCAAGCGGAAATTATTATGAAAAAGCGTATTAACCAAAAGAACATGGTAAATGGTGTTACAATTATTGATCCAAATAACACATACATTTCTGCTGATGCAATCATTGGTAGTGATACAGTTCTTTATCCGGGAACAGTTATTGAAGGCAAAACTGTAATTGGTTCTGATTGTGAAATTGGTCCACATACAGTAGTACGTGATAGTGAAATTGGAGATCGTACGACAATTCGTCAATCTACTGTACATGACAGTAAGATTGGTATGGAAGTTTCAGTCGGTCCATTTGCACATATCCGTCCAGATTCAGTTATTGGTGACGAAGTACGCGTTGGAAACTTCGTGGAAATCAAAAAGACTGTTTTTGGTAATAGAAGTAAAGCTTCACACTTAAGTTATATCGGGGATGCACAAGTTGGAGAAGACGTGAATCTTGGTTGTGGTTCAATTACGGTGAACTATGATGGCAAGAATAAATTTAAAACAGTTATTGGAAACGGCGTATTTATTGGTTGTAATTCAAACCTTGTTGCTCCTGTAACAGTTGAAGATGGTGCTTATGTTGCGGCAGGCTCTACAATTACAGAGAGTGTTCCATCAAAAGCATTATCAATTGCACGTGCACGTCAAGTTAACAAAGAAGACTATGTTGATCAATTGCTGAATAAGAAAAAATCATAATGTGGAGGGTTAATCTAGATGTCGACTCAATATCTAAATTCTAATTTGAAAGTATTCTCTTTAAACTCTAATAAGGAACTTGCTGAGCAAATTGCAAAGCATATTGGAGTAGGGTTAGGGAAATGTTCTGTTGACCGTTTTAGTGATGGAGAAGTTCAAATTAACATTGAAGAAAGTATTCGTGGTTGCGATGTATTCATTATTCAATCTACAAGCTTCCCAGTAAATGAACATATCATGGAATTACTTATTATGATTGATGCATTAAAACGTGCATCTGCAAAAACAATTAATATCGTTATTCCTTATTATGGTTATGCGCGTCAAGACCGTAAAGCGCGTTCTCGTGAACCAATTACATCGAAACTTGTAGCAAACTTACTTGAAACAGCAGGTGCAACTCGTGTAATCACTCTAGATTTACATGCTCCACAAATTCAAGGGTTCTTTGATATCCCAATCGACCACTTAATGGGTGTACCGATTCTTTCTGATTACTTTGAGACAAAAGGTCTTAAAGATATCGTAATCGTATCTCCTGACCACGGTGGTGTAACACGTGCAAGAAAAATGGCAGACCGCCTAAAAGCGCCAATTGCTATTATTGATAAACGTCGCCCACGTCCGAATGTGTCGGAAGTTATGAATATCATCGGTAACATTGAAGGTAAGACAGCAATCTTAATTGATGACATCATTGATACAGCTGGTACAATTACATTAGCAGCAAACGCTCTTGTTGAGAACGGTGCTTCTGAAGTATATGCTTGCTGTACACACCCAGTTTTATCTGGTCCAGCAATTGAGCGTATCCAAAACTCAAATATTAAAGAGTTAGTTGTAACAAACTCTATTGTATTACCGGAAGAGAAGAAAATTGATAAAGTACACGAGCTTTCTGTTGCTCCATTAATCGGAGAAGCGATCATTCGTGTTTATGAAGAAGAATCAGTGAGTGTATTATTCAATTAATTGGATAGAATGAGACGTAACCAAATTTGGTTACGTCTTTTCGTATCGTAAAAAGAAAGTAGTGGTACAAGAGTGAAATTAATAGTAGGACTTGGGAACCCGGGTAGAGAATATGAATTAACAAGGCATAATATCGGATTTATGGGAATTGATGAGCTTGCGAAACGATGGGGCATTTCTTTAAGTGAACAAAAGTTTAAAGGCATGTATGGTTCAGGTTTTGTTAATGGTGAAAAAGTAATTTTATTAAAGCCGCTTACGTATATGAATTTATCTGGAGAAAGCATTCGTCCACTTATGGATTACTATAAAATTGATGTAGAAGATTTTGTTGTCATGTATGACGATTTAGATATTCCAGTGGGTAAATTGCGTCTTCGTATGAAAGGTAGTGCAGGCGGTCATAACGGTGTGAAATCGACAATTTCTCATTTAGGAACGCAAGAGTTCCAACGTATTCGTATGGGGATTGATCGTCCAAAAAATGGCATGAAAGTTGTGGATTATGTATTGGGGCGTTTCACAGCAGAAGAGCTACCAGGGGTAAATCAATCTATTGAAAAAGCTACGGACGCATGTGAAGAGTGGTTGAAGAAACCATTTCTTCAAATTATGAATACTTTTAACGGTTAATGTTCTAAATTGGAATATTTTATAATGTTTTTATCCATACTAGTAGTAATTGTACACTTAGGAGGATAGTATGGAAGGACATTATTACTGTAGACATTGTGGTTGTAACGTAGGTTCCATTACCGCAGAAAAGGTATACAACAAAGTTTTATTTCAACTAACAGAGCAAGAACGATTGGATATGATTCATTTTCATGAAAATGGAAATATATATATAAAAACAATCTGTGAGTCGTGCCAAGAAACGCTCTCATCTTATCCGGAGTATTATGAGTATGAAAAATTTTTGCAATAAAATGTTGTCGCTTTGGCGTGTCCAAAGCATTTTTCTGTTTTCTTTTTCCAAAATATTTGCATAAAAATATATTAACTTGCTCTTTATGTTGAGAGGAGTTTTGAAAATGATAGGGTTATTAGAGCAATTTTATAAAAATAAAGAAATACAATCCATTATTAATGGACTAGAAGAAGGATTGAAAGAACAGCTTGTATCAGGTATGGCAACTTCTTCTCGTTCTTTATTAATGGCTGCTTTATATAAAAAAACAAAGCAGTCACAACTTGTTGTTACACACAACTTATTTCAAGCGCAAAAAGTATATGAGGATTTAGTATCACTACTTGGTGAGCAGGATGTATGGTTATATCCGGTTAATGAATTAATTGCGTCAGAAATAGGGGTTGCAAGCCCAGAACTGAAAGCGCAGCGTATTGAAGTATTAAATCGTTTAGCGATGGGCGAGCAGGGCATTATTGTTGTTCCAGTTGCTGGATTACGTAGATTTTTACCAATAAAAGAATTATGGAAGCAAAAGCAAATCGAAATTAGTCTAGGGCAAGAGATTGATTTAGATGTGTTGCTTCATACATTGCATCATATTGGATATGAACGTAAGTCAATGGTAGAAGCACCTGGAGAATTTAGTTTGCGCGGGGGTATACTGGATATTTATCCGTTAACTGAAGAATTACCGTTTCGTATAGAGTTCTTTGATACGGAAGTAGATTCTATCCGCTCATTTGATGTAGAAGAACAACGCTCTCAAGATAAAAGAGAAAGCGTGAAATTCGGTCCTGCGACAGAATTTTTATTTTCAAAAGATGAACTGAAATTAGGGGTGGAGCGTCTTGAGGAAGGTTTAATGAAGACGATGCAGAAGCTCTCTGATGATAAAATCAAGACAGCAGTACTTGAAACAGTTAGTCACGAGATAGAAATATTGAAAAACGGACAGACTATAGAGCAAATGTTTAAATATTTATCTATTTTTTACAAAGAACATGCTAGTCTAATAGACTATTTACCTGAGAATGGTGTCGTTATCTTAGATGAAATTTCGCGTATTCAAGAAACGGCATCACATCTTGAGACAGAAGAAGCAGAATGGTATACATCGCTTCTAAGTGAAGGGGCAATTATTCAAGATTTGGTGTTCTCACACCAATTTGAAGAATTTCTACACCATAAAAAGAGAAGCTTTGTATATTTAACATTATTTTTACGCCATATTGCACATACGCACCCGCAAAATATTGTTAATGTAACGTGTAAAACAATGCAGGACTTTCATGGGCAAATGCAATTGTTAAAAACAGAAATTGATAGATGGACTGAAGGGGACTTCACGACTGTTGTATTAGGAACAGATGAAGAACGCGCAAAAAAATTACAATATATTTTAAGTGATTATGATATTGAAGCAGACATTATAGAATCTACAGATATATTGCTTCCTGGTCGCCTTCAAATTGCTGTAGGTGATTTACATGCAGGATTTGAAATGCCAATGCAAAAGCTTGTTGTGATTACAGAAAAAGAGCTGTTCCATAAAAAAGTAAAAAAATCACAACGTAAGCAAAAACTATCGAATGCAGAGCGTATTAAAAGTTATTCAGAGTTAAAAGTTGACGACTATGTTGTTCATGTAAATCATGGTATCGGTAAATTTTTAGGAATTGAAACGTTAGAAATTAATGGTGTCCATAAAGATTATTTGAACATTAAATATCAAGGTAATGATAAGTTATATGTGCCAATCGAACAAATTGATCAAGTACAAAAGTATGTAGGATCAGAAGGTAAGAATCCGAAAGTTTACAAACTAGGCGGAAACGATTGGAAAAAGGTCAAAACGAAGGTGGAAAAATCTGTACAAGATATTGCAGATGACTTAATTAAATTGTATGCAGAGCGTGAGGCTTCAAAGGGATATGCGTATACGCCGGACACTGCAGAGCAGCAGGAATTTGAATCATCTTTCCCGTACCAGGAGACAGAAGATCAGTTGCGTTCTATTGAAGAAATTAAGAAAGATATGGAACGTGGGCGTCCGATGGATCGACTTCTATGTGGTGATGTTGGATATGGTAAAACGGAAGTTGCAATTCGTGCAGCGTTTAAAGCAATTATGGATGAAAAGCAAGTTGCAATTTTAGTACCGACAACGATTCTTGCACAACAACACTATGAAACGATTCGAGAACGTTTTCAAGACTACCCAATTAATATTGGATTGTTAAGTAGATTCCGTACTAGAAAACAACAAAATGAAACAATTAAAGGTTTAAAAGATGGGACAGTTGATATTGTTATTGGAACACATCGCATTTTATCTAAAGATGTAACCTATAAAGATTTAGGCTTACTAATTATCGATGAAGAACAAAGATTTGGTGTTACGCATAAAGAAAAGATTAAACAATTGAAAGCGAATGTTGATGTATTAACATTAACGGCAACGCCAATTCCGCGTACGCTCCATATGTCTATGCTCGGTGTACGAGATTTATCTGTTATTGAGACGCCACCAGAAAATCGTTTCCCGGTACAAACATATGTGGTTGAGTATAATCCAGGGTTAATTCGAGAGGCGATAGAACGGGAACTTGCAAGGGGCGGTCAAATTTATTTCTTGTATAACCGTGTTGAAGATATTGAAAGAAAAGCAGATGAAATCTCCATGTTAGTCCCAGAGGCGCGTGTGACGTATGCACATGGGAAAATGAACGAGAGTGAACTAGAGTCTGTCATGCTATCATTTTTAGATGGGCAGCATGATGTTCTTGTAAGTACAACGATTATTGAAACAGGTGTTGATATTCCTAATGTAAATACATTAATTGTATTTGATGCCGATCGTATGGGATTATCACAGCTTTATCAGCTTCGTGGGCGCGTTGGTCGTTCAAACCGTGTTGCTTATGCATACTTTGCATATAAGCGTGATAAAGTGTTGTCAGAAGTCGCTGAGAAGCGTTTACAAGCAATTAAAGAATTCACAGAACTTGGATCAGGATTTAAAATTGCAATGCGAGATTTATCCATTCGTGGTGCTGGTAACTTGTTAGGGGCTGAGCAGCATGGATTCATCGATTCTGTCGGATTTGATCTATATTCTCAAATGTTAAAAGATGCGATTGAACAGCGTCAAGGAACACAAGGAATTGAAAATACGATTGATGTTGAAATTGATTTAGAAGTGGATGCTTACTTGCCAGACGCCTATATTTCAGATAGTAAACAAAAAATTATGATGTACAAACAATTTAGAGGTGTCTCTGCGATTGAAGATATTGAGGAATTACAAGAAGAAATGATTGATCGTTTTGGAGATTATCCGCAAGAAGTTGGATATTTATTACAAATTGCAAATATTAAAGTATTAGCAACGAAAGAACAGATTGAGCTAATTAAGCAAACAAAATTTGAAGTGACGTTTTTATTCTCAGAGCAATCAAGCCAAAATATTGATGGTGGAAAATTATTTATGCTTGGTAATAGTTTTGGTCGTATGATTGGTCTTGGTATGGAAGGTTCTCGTTTGAAAATTGTTATGAAAACGAATGGATTAGAGACATCAAAATGGTTAACAATCGCCGAAAATTTATTAAAAGGTTTGTCTGACGTGAAAAAAGAAGTAATAAATGCCTAAAACAAAATAAAAAATGCAATTCGACGTGCATAGAAGAACTAATGTGTAAAATACTATGTCTAACAGTTGGTGATTTTTACATGAACAGGTAAATTCACCACTTTCATCATCAGTAGAAAGTGAGGCAGCATTAGAATGAAAGCAACTGGAATTGTACGTCGAATTGATGATTTAGGTAGGGTAGTAATTCCGAAAGAAATTCGTAGAACCCTTCGTATCCGAGAAGGAGATCCGCTAGAAATTTTTGTGGATCGCGATGGAGAAGTGATTTTGAAAAAATATTCTCCAATTAGTGAATTAGGTGATTTTGCAAAAGAATATGCAGAAGCTTTATACGATAGTTTAGGACATAACGTACTCGTATGTGATCGCGATTCCATTATCGCCGTAGCGGGGGTATCTAAAAAAGAATACTTAAATAAAAGTGTTGGCGATTTAATCGAAAAAACGATGGAAGATCGAAAATCTGTTGTTATGACAGATGAAAGTGAAATTTCGATTATCGATGGTGTAACTGAAAAGGTTAGCTCTTATACAGTTGGCCCAATCGTTGCAAATGGAGATCCGATTGGAGCTGTTATCATCTTTTCAAAAGAAGCAATTATAAGTGAGGTAGAGCATAAGGCAGTAAATACTGCTGCAAGTTTTTTAGCAAAACAAATGGAACAGTAATTCTTCTTAATCATAATATTTCTTTATAAAAGGTTTTTTTCGGAAAGTAGGATTGTATTTCATTTAAAGGTAGCGTCTTGCTACCTTTTTTATTGTATAAATCTAAAAGGAATCCTGTTTTTTCTTTGTGATATAATACGAGGGATGAGAATAGGAAAAGGAGTTTTCTCGTATGGAAGCGAAGAAGTATCAAGCTTTTTGGCGCGGGGCTATTATATTAACGATTGCAAGTTTTGTTACGAAAGTATTAAGCGCTTTTTACCGTATTCCATATCAAAATATAGCGGGGGATGTTGGTTTTTATATTTATCAACAAATTTATCCGTTTTATGGATTTTGTTTAATTTTAGCTACTTATGGTTTTCCTATCATTATTTCTAAGATGGTAGCAGAGCGTTTAGAACAAGGAAAACAGGAAGAGGCAGAGGGAATTATTTGTGTTTCTTTTTGGTTTTTATTAGGAATCGGTTGTATAGGTTTCTTTACGTTGTTTTTAGGAGCTCACACGATTGCATCAGTCATGGGCGATGCAAATTTAGATAAACTGCTAAGAGTTATTTCATTTTCATTCTTGTTAATGCCCTTTTTATCTGTTGCACGAGGGCACTTCCAAGGGTTTAACAATATGATACCGACAGCTATATCGCAAGTGATTGAACAAACGGTTCGTGTGTCAATTATTGTGTTCTTATCGTTGTTCCTCATTGCACATGAATTTGATTTATATACAGTTGGAGCAGGAGCGATGTTGGGGTCGATTGCAGGCGGATTTATTGGTATACTCGTACTTTTATTTTATATGCGGCATAATTTTCGCTCTATTTTCTTACAAGGATGGAAGAGGGTACACAATAAAAAGAGAATCATTCGAATCCTTTTTTGGCAAGGAATGGCTATTTGTGTTAGTAATTTAGTGTTAATTTTTATACAAATGGCAGATTCAGTTTCGTTTTATACATTGCTTATTCAGGCAGGAGAACCGGCGGAAATTGCAAAAGTATTAAAGGGTGTTTATGACAGAAGTATCCCGCTTATGCAGCTTGGTACAGTTGTGACGACTTCATTTTCACTTTCGCTTATTCCAATTATTACTTCAGCAAAAGAACGAGGAGATCGTCTGTTTATTCAACAAAAGGTGCAGTTAGCGATGAAGATAACTTTTGTGATTGGAGTTGCGGCAGCATTAGGATTAGCGTGTATCATTAAGCCGACAAATATTATGTTGTTTGAAAATAGTGAGGGCTCAGGTGTATTAGCTATTTTAGCTGTTTCTATTTTATTTAGTTCCTTATCCATTACAACGGCTTCTATTCTGCAAGGGCTTGGTCAAACTGTAAAGCCGGCATTGTTTGTTATATTTGGAGGGTGTCTAAAATTATTGCTTAATTATATGTTAATGCCGCAATTTGGTGTAACTGGGGCGGCAGTCGCAACGTTAATTTCGCTCATGGTTATCGCTTTGTTAAATAGTGCTTTCCTTATTCGAATTGTAGAAGAACCACTCATTCATAAACAAGGCATATTTGGAGTAACGATCAGCGGATTAGGAATGGTCGTTATATTAATGTTATTTATGCGTATTTATGAAGGATTGGGACTAGCAAGTGATGAAGGGTATAGAGGATTAGCTGTAATTGAAGCGTTGCTAGGCGTAGCGATTGGCGGATTGGTATATCTGTTTTTAATTACGAAGTTAAGTGTTTTTACAAAAAAAGAATTAGGGACTGTTATGAAGCAAGAGAAGGTACAAGCTTCATTGAAGAAGAGTGGATAGAGGTGAATGGTTGTGAGTAGAGTAATCACGATTTTAGGATTAGGTGCTGGTGAATTAGATCAGCTGACAATGGGTGTATACCGAAAAATAAAAGAAGCAGATCATATGTATGTGCGTACGAAAGAGCATCCTGTTATTGAAGAGTTAGAAAAGGAAGGTGTAAAGTACACGGCTTTTGATGATGTATATGAGTCGCACGATACATTTGAAATCGTGTATGAAACAATTGCGAATACGTTAATGGAACAAGCGCAAGGTGCGGATATTATATATGCTGTACCAGGTCATCCGCTTGTTGCGGAACGAACTGTTCAATTACTCTTGCAAAAAGGGGAAACGAAGCAGATTGAGGTGCGAATTGAAGGTGGACAAAGCTTTTTGGATCCGATGTTTGCTAGTTTAAAAATAGATCCAATTGAAGGATTCCAACTTATTGATGCAACTTCATTTGAAAGAGGTCAATTAGAATTACGCCAACACTTAATTTTTTGCCAAGTATATGATGCGTTTGTTGCATCTGAGGTTAAGTTGACATTAATGGAAATGTTGCCTGATGAGTATGAAGTATATATTGTAACAGCTGCAGGAACATCTTTTGAGCAAGTGAAAAAAGTGCCGCTCTATATGTTGGATCATGAAACAGAGTTGAACAATTTAACAAGCGTATATGTACCGCCTGTTACTGAGCGAGCTTCTTTATATCAACAATTTGATGTGCTCCGAGAAATTATTGCTGAGCTTCGTGGACCAAATGGCTGTCCATGGGATAAAAAGCAAACACATCAGTCTTTAAAGAAATATTTAATTGAAGAGGCATATGAAGTGTTAGAGGCAATTGATGAAGAAGATGATGACCACTTGATTGAAGAACTTGGTGATGTGTTGTTACAAGTTATGCTTCATGCTCAAATTGGAGAAGATGAGGGCTGGTTCTCAGTTGATGATATCATCCGAACGCTATCTGAAAAAATGGTACGTCGTCATCCACATGTGTTCGGAGATATAGATGTAGAGAGCGCGGAAGAAGTTGTTTTAAACTGGGAAGAAATTAAAAAACAAGAAAAAGGGCATGTAAGGGAGTCTGCTTTAACGGGAATTCCAAAAAGTTTACCACAATTAATGCGTGCGTATGAAATTCAGAAAAAAGCAGGAAAAGTTGGTTTTGATTGGGATGATGTACAGCCAATGATGGATAAAGCTTTTGAAGAATTGAAAGAGTTTGAGCAGGAAGTTGCAAAGATGGATAAAGAAAAAATGTTAGGTGAATTTGGGGATTTACTATTCGCCTTTGTTAATATTGCTCGCTACTATAAATTGGATCCAGAAGAGGCACTTCGTACCACAAATGAGAAATTCATGCGCCGATTTATATACATGGAAGCCAAAGTAGCTGAAATGAATAAGGAAATGCAGGAGTTAACGTTAGAGCAAATGGATGCTTTATGGGAAGAAGCGAAGCAGATAGAGAATCGATAGGGGGGAAATGAGATGCGCTTAGATAAATTTTTGAAAGTATCGCGTCTAATTAAAAGGAGAACATTAGCAAAGGAAGTAGCTGATCAAGGAAGAATTGCGATTAATGGGCAAGCTGCAAAGGCGAGCTCTGTTGTGAAAGTAGAAGATGAACTAACAATTCGTTTTGGACAAAAGGTAGTAACTGTAAAAGTAAATGAATTAAAAGAAACAACGAAAAAAGAAGATGCAGCTAATATGTATACGGTAGTTCGTGAAGAGAAAGTGAAAGCAGAAGAAGGCTTGTTCTAAATTATTTTCTCTCCTCATACATTATTTACTAGATAGTATAAAGCTATGGGGGGATTGACGTGAATAAGGGCTACTCAGTTGCGTCTTCTAATCAACAGAATGTTTCTGTAGAGCATGATATTATTATGCGTGGTAGACGTGTAATAGATATTACTGGCGTAAAGCAAGTAGAGAGTTTTGATAGTGAAGAGTTTTTATTAGAAACTGTAATGGGTTTTTTAACAATTCGCGGTCAAAACTTACAGATGAAAAATTTAGATGTAGAAAAAGGTATTGTATCCATTAAAGGGAAAATTCATGAGATGTTGTACATTGATGAAAATCAAGGGGAGAAAGCTAAAGGATTCTTTAGTAAGTTGTTTAAATGAGTTTAACGATTCAACTGTATACAATGCTTTCTATGATTGGAATGGGTGCTTGGATTGGAGCGGCGTTAGATACATACCAACGCTTTTTACAGCGACCGCGGCGTAAGCGTTGGATTGTATTTATATATGATATACTGTTTTGGATTGTCCAAGCACTGTTTGTCTTTTACGTATTGCTGCTTGTAAATGAAGCTGAATTACGTATATATGTTTTTGTAGCTTTGTTTTGTGGTTTTGCTGCATATCAAAGCTTATTGAAAGCAGTGTATATGCGAGTATTGAATTTTCTCATTTATATTTTTGTACAAACGATACAATTTTTTATCCAAATTGTACAGCTACTTATGATAAAACCTGTTATTATTATAGCGCAGCTTATTATTGCTTTTATTTTATTTTTATTTCGTATACTATTTTCAATTGGGCATGTGTTGTGGAAGTGTACCGTATGGATATTACTTTTTGTATGGAAAGTTTTTTTCTGGCCTGTTCGATTTCTTACTTTGCTCATATGGAAACTTCTCCCTAACCGTGTTAAACTTTTTATAAAGAGATATGTGGAATTACTGCAACATACAAGGAAATTGAAGAAATATATCTTTCAAATTTGGGAGCGTATAAAAAAGAAGTTAGGGGGACCTCGGAAATGAGGGAACTGAGGCAAAGATTGATTGAAGAGCAGAATCCAAATTCTGTAAGAGAACATATAATACAAACAAATGAAAACAGGAGGCGATTATATCGCCGTTTAGCAGTTTTTCTTGTCTTTGCTTTTACAATTATTGCGAGCATTAGTGTAACGTTTTATCAACAAAATAGTTCCATTAAAGCAAAAGAAGTAAAGGTTGAAGAGATGAAAAAAGAATTGGGTTCATTAACAAAGAAAGAAAAAAAATTACAAGATGATGTTCAAAAGTTGAATGATGAAGAGTATGTTTTAAAGATTGCTAGGAGGGATTATTTCTTCTCTGGAAAAGGGGAGATAATTTTTCCTGTTTCTAAGTAGGTCGTGTCTTATTGACACTATATTTTAGGATTATATATAATAAAGTAAAATTTGACTTTTTAACCACTAAGGAGGAGCATTTTTTTTATGTCAATCGAGGTAGGCAGCAAGTTACAAGGTAAAGTAACAGGTATTACAAATTTTGGGGCTTTTGTGGAGCTGCCAGAAGGCTTAACGGGTCTTGTTCATATTAGTGAAGTTGCTGATAATTATGTGAAGGATATTAATGATCACTTAAAAGTAGGCGACCAAGTAGAAGTAAAAGTTATTAATGTTGAAAAAGATGGAAAAATCGGTCTATCTATTAAAAAAGCGAAAGAACGTGTAAAACCAGAAGGAGATCGTCCACGCAGTGAATATCAACGTGGTGGTGATCAACGTGGTGGTGATCAACAACGTTCTGGGCGTCCACAACGCAATCGTTCTTTTAACAGAGATAACCGTGGTGGCCGTGATAATGGTGGCAATCAAAAGGAAACGTTTGAGCAAAAGATGGCACGCTTTTTAAAAGACAGTGAAGATCGTCTAACTTCTTTAAAGCGTAATACAGAATCTAAACGTGGTGGCCGTGGCGCTCGTCGCGGATAAAACGAACGTTTTATTCTTAACATATAGAGAGGTGCCCGGAGTAAGTCACTCGGGGTGCTTTTTTATGTAAATGAGTATATTAAAAAAAGAATAAAAAACTTTTTGAAACATGTTGACTTTAAAGTGAATTTGATATAAGATACTAATTGTCCGTTAAATAAGACGACATGGCGGTGTAGCTCAGCTGGCTAGAGCGTACGGTTCATACCCGTGAGGTCGGGGGTTCGATCCCCTCCGCCGCTATATTTATTTTAACGGCCCGTTGGTCAAGTGGTTAAGACACCGCCCTTTCACGGCGGTAACACGGGTTCGAATCCCGTACGGGTCATCTAGAAAAGATCATGCAGATAGCATGATCTTTTTTTTATTAAGAAATTATAAATAAGTGCAAAGCTTCTACAAAAACACCCTATATTTTTTGAATTTTCTGTTCTTTTAAGGTGCTTATTTTTAACAACTTGTATATATATAGGTTTATTTCGAATAAAAAGTCGAACGATTATGTAAGTGTGAACTGTTGTTTTGACAAAAATCCCAATAATCATCTTTTATAATGACAGTAATTAAACTATGCAGGTGGTGTTAAAAATATGCCAAAAGCAGGAAGGAATACTGTGAACACAAGTACACTGGCTATGAATGATGGACAACTCAGATCAATAACATGGACAAGCAAGTTGAAAGTGAAGTTGGAGCAAGTTTTCTTTAGATGGGGATTCGTTATTGCTGTAATCGGTTTTCTTTTAGGAAGAGCATATATATTAACGAACATTTTACCGTTTGCACTACCGTTTTTTGCTGCTGTTTATGTAATGAAGCGTGATAAGATGGCACTCGCATTTCTTGCTCTTATGGGTGGTGCGCTTTCCGTTTCACTAGATAATTTACTTTTTGCCTTTGCATCTATTTTTACTTTCTTCATTTACAATATCTTCTTTAGTCGATTTACACGTAAAATTGTTGGACTTGTACCATTTCAAGTATTTATCTCCGCATTAACCGCACATCTCGCTGTTGTTTACTTCGCGCAGCAAACCGTCACTATGTATGATTTACTTGTAAGTACTATTGAAGCAGGGCTTAGTTTTGTTTTAACAATGATTTTTCTACAAAGTGTACCGTTATTGACAGAAAGAAAGGGAAAGCAACAAGCGTTAGAAACGGAAGAAATTGTTTGTTTAATTATACTACTTGCATCTGTGTTAACGGGTACAACAGATTGGTTTATTTACGACGCTTCAGTTCAACATATTTTCACGAGATATTTAGTGTTATTATTTGCTTTTGTTGCAGGGGCAGCTACTGGTTCAACAGTAGGGGTTGTTACAGGATTGATATTGAGTTTAGCGAATGTAGGTAGCTTATCTCAACTTAGTCTATTGGCTTTTTCGGGGTTACTTGGTGGATTATTAAAAGAAGGGAAGCGTTTGGGCGTTAGTTTAGGGTTGCTAATTGGTACAAGTCTAATCACATTATACGTCGACAAACAAGTAAATATTATAACAACTTTAATAGAATCTGGAGTGGCGATAGGATTCTTTTTACTAACACCACAGGCAATTATCGATCGGCTTGCTAAATTTATGCCAGGAACACAAGAACATTCTCAGGATCAACAACAATATTTACGAAGAATGCGTGATGTGACAGCGAATAAAATTAATCAATTTGCAAATGTATTCTCTGCATTATCTAATAGCTTTTCGGTATATGGATATGTGGAGGAAGAGGATGAGGAAACAGAAGCTGATTTATTTTTAAGTACAATTACAGCAAAGACGTGTCAATCATGTTTTAAAAAGGATCAATGCTGGGTAGTGAATTTTGATAAAACATATGATTATATGAAACAAATTATGAATGAAACAGAAGAAGGAACGCTTCAGCATAACCGTAAGTTGGTTCGTGAATGGGAAAAGCACTGCGTAAGAGGAAAAAAGGTAACAGATTTAATGGCAGGAGAATTAAGTCATTTCTATGAGGGGCAAAAGTTACGAAAACAAATGAAAGAGAATCGTAGAATTGTTGCAGAACAATTATTAGGTGTTTCAAAAGTAATGGAAGATTTTGCGAAAGAAATTCAGCGTGAACGGGAAAATCATCAGGTACAGGAAGAACAAATTTTACAAGCGTTTCGTGACTTTGGTGTCGAGGTGGAACATGTTGATATCTATTGTTTAGATAGAGGGAATATTGATATTGAAATGATGATTCCAGCAGCATCTAATCAACATGGGGAATGTGACAAATTAGTTGCGCCGATGCTTTCGGATGTTTTAAAAGAAAATATTATTGTTAAACATGAAGAACCTTCTGCTTATCCAAATGGTCATAGCATGATATCTTTTGGATCAGCGAAAACATTTTCTCTTGATACAGGGCTTGCTACAGCGGCAAAAGGAGGCGGATTTGTATCAGGAGATTCGTATGCGATGATGGATTTAAGTGTTGGGAAATATGCTCTTGCCATTAGTGACGGAATGGGCAATGGACAAAGGGCACATATGGAAAGTAAGGAAACGGTAAAATTGTTACAAAAAATATTGCAATCCGGTATTGATGAAGAAATTGCTATTAAGTCTATTAATTCAATTCTTTCATTGAGGACGACAGAAGAAATGTTTACGACGCTTGATTTAGCTATGGTAGATTTACGTGATGCAAGTGCTAAGTTTTTAAAAATTGGTTCAACCCCAAGTTTTGTAAAACGTGGAAATAACGTTTTACAAATAGAAGCAAGCAACTTGCCAATGGGAATCATTGAGGATGTTGAGGTGGATGTTGTTGGTGAACAATTAAAAACAGAGGACATTCTAATTATGATGAGTGATGGGATTTTTGAAGGGGCGCAGCATGTGGAAAACCATGAATTGTGGATGAAACGTAAAATTAAAGAACTACAAACCGATGATCCACAAGAAATTGCTGATATTATTATGGAAGAGGTCATTCGATCTAGTGATGGATATATCAATGATGATATGACGATTGTCGTTGCGAAGGTAAAGAAGAATATGCCAAAGTGGGCTACGATTCCAATTATGGGTAAACAAGCGCAATAGGGGAGCGGAAATCTCTTCAGTTTGGTTATGAGGTCTAGGTTGATACCTAGGCCTTTTTTTATAGGAGAAAGTAGCTGTATTATTTCTATGAAGATAGGGAAGGGATGTAAGATAAAAATGTGAATTTTGTACATCTTTTTTTTGCACAAAGTTTGTAAAAGTTGTACCATTATAGGTAAGGTAAAAAGTATGTTATTGTTTGGTTTTAACGAAAGGTGATTGCGGAGTTGAAAGATACATTTGTTGAAAAAGTAGATGAGTTTGCAAAGCAGCATGATGTATTAGAGGAACATTCGACAATTGTTGTAGGAGTTTCTGGAGGCCCTGATTCTTTAGCTCTTTTATATTATTTATTAGAGAAAAGGGAAGAGAAGAAATTGAAGATTGTAGTCGCGCATGTGGATCACATGTTTAGAGGAGATGAATCCTATGAAGACTTACAATTTGTAGAAAATCTTTGCCGGAAGATTGGGGTTATTTGCGAAACGATAAGAATTAATGTATCGCAATATCAACAGCAATATGGAATGAATGCACAGGTGGCTGCTAGGGAATGCCGATATGCATTTTTGGAAAGAATAATGAAGAAATATGATGCGCGATATGTAGCTCTTGGGCATCATGGAGATGATCAGATGGAGACGATTTTAATGCGTCTCGTCCGCGGGAGTACTCCGAAGGGTTATGCTGGAATTGCTGTGAAACGCCCTTTCCATAGTGGATATGTAATTAGGCCTTTGTTAGCGGTAACAAAGGAAGAGATTAATGCTTATTGTAAAAGGTTAGGGGTTACACCACGTATGGATCCGAGTAACGAAAAGGAAGTATATACGAGGAATCGATTACGTAAGTATGTTCTACCTTATTTAAAAGAGGAAAATCCGCATGTGCATGAGCGATTTCAAAATTTTAGTATGCTTATGCAAGAGGATGAGGCGTATTTGCAGGAATTAGCTTTTGAAAAGATGAATAAAGTAATTACAAAAAAAAGTGATAAACACATCGTCTTATCAATTCCTGCCTTTGAATCCATGTCTATGCCTTTACAAAGGAGAGGGATTCAACTAATATTAAACTATCTTTATGAATACAAGATTCCGTCTTCGCTTTCTTCTATACATATTGACAAAGTTATTGCATTTTTTAAGCGGACACACCCTTCAGGCTCACTTGATTTTCCTGGTGGCCTAAAAATTGTTCGTACATATGAAGAATGTAGTTTCCGATTTAAGCAAGAAATTGTTTTCCCTTTTTCACAAGTTTTATCAGTACCGGGTGCTGTTACTTTAGCAAACGGTGATGAACTTGTAGCAGAAGTAAATGAGGAATTACCAAGTAACATGAATGAAACAGTATTTGTTGCTAAGTATAATGATATATCATATCCTCTTCTTATCCGCTCTAGAGAAAATGGAGATCGCATGTCAATAAAAGGTATGAGTGGTACGAAAAAGATAAAAGCTATTTTTATTGAGGAAAAAGTACCAAAAGAAAAGAGAGAAGAGTGGCCGATTGTTTGTGATGCAAGCGGGAACATTATTTGGGTTCCGTTGTTGAAACAATCTGCAGTTGCTATTTCACATGGAACAGCAGATAAGGATAAATATATGATTATTCACTACAAAAGCAAGGAGTCTTCCAGGAGGATAATGAAATGATGAATCAAGATATCGAAAAAGTATTAATTTCCGAAGAACAAATACAAGAAAAGGTGCATGAGCTAGGTGCAATTATTGCAGAGGATTACAAAAATACAGTACCTCTTGCAATCGGTGTATTAAAGGGTGCAATGCCATTTATGGCAGATTTATTGAAAAGAACAGATACATATCTTGAAATGGATTTTATGGCTGTTTCTAGCTACGGTCATTCTACAGTTTCAACAGGTGAAGTGAAAATTTTAAAAGACCTTGATACTTCTGTAGAAGGTCGCGATATTTTAATCGTTGAAGATATTATTGATAGCGGCCTTACATTAAGTTACTTAGTGGACCTATTCAAATATCGTAAGGCGAAATCTGTAAAGATTGTTACGCTACTAGATAAGCCAACTGGTCGCAAAGTCGATCTGAAAGCGGATTATGTTGGATTTACTGTTCCTCATGAATTTGTTGTAGGATATGGCTTAGATTATAAGGAGCAATATCGTAATCTTCCTTATGTTGGAGTATTGAAACCAAGCGTTTACTCAAATTAATTAAATACAGGCGTTAAAATTGGATAGGAAAGTTTTTCTATGTTACGATTTACTATAGTGTTTATGCCGTGAGAGGAGGTTAGGAATGAATCGTATCTTCCGTAATACCATCTTTTATTTACTGATATTCTTAGTAGTGATTGGAATCGTGAGCTATTTTAATGGTTCAACACAAAAAACAACATCAGTTAGCTACGATAAATTCATTACTAAACTTGAAAAAGGTGAAGTGCGTAATGTGCAGCTTCAACCAAAAAATGGTGTGTTTGAGGTAAAAGGACAATTTAGCAATGCTAGTCAGGAAGAACAATTTGTTACTTATGCACCAAATACTGAAGAATTACAAAAGAAAATTAATGACAAAGCGCAAGGTGCTGAAGTGAAGTATCAACCAGCAGAGGAAACGAGTGCTTGGGTGACATTCTTTACTTCTATCATTCCGTTTGTGATTATCTTCATCTTATTCTTCTTCTTACTAAACCAAGCTCAGGGCGGCGGTAGCCGTGTTATGAATTTCGGGAAAAGTAAGGCGAAGTTATACAATGATGAAAAGAAAAAAGTGCGCTTCAGAGATGTAGCTGGAGCAGACGAAGAGAAACAAGAACTTGTTGAGGTAGTAGAATTCTTAAAAGATCCTCGCAAGTTTGCTGAAGTTGGTGCCCGTATTCCTAAGGGTGTTCTGCTAGTTGGACCTCCAGGTACAGGTAAAACATTGCTTGCACGTGCTGTTGCAGGTGAAGCTGGCGTTCCTTTCTTCTCTATTAGTGGTTCTGATTTCGTAGAGATGTTCGTTGGTGTCGGTGCTTCCCGTGTACGTGATTTGTTTGAAAATGCGAAGAAAAATGCTCCTTGTATCATCTTTATCGATGAGATTGATGCAGTAGGTCGTCAACGTGGGGCAGGTCTTGGTGGTGGTCACGATGAACGTGAACAAACGCTAAACCAACTTCTTGTTGAAATGGATGGATTCGGTGCAAACGAAGGTATTATTATCATCGCTGCAACAAACCGTCCTGATATTCTTGACCCAGCGTTATTACGTCCAGGACGTTTTGACCGTCAAATCACAGTGGATCGTCCAGATGTAAATGGACGTGAAGCGGTACTAAAAGTACATGCTCGTAACAAACCACTTGATGATGATATTAACTTAAGAGCAATTGCGACTCGCACACCAGGATTCTCTGGTGCAGATCTTGAGAACTTATTAAACGAAGCTGCATTAGTAGCTGCGCGTCAAGATAAAAAGAAAATTGACATGTCTGATATCGATGAAGCGACGGATCGTGTTATTGCAGGTCCTGCGAAGAAAAGTCGTGTTATTTCTGAAAAAGAACGTAATATTGTCGCATTCCATGAAGCGGGCCATACTGTAATTGGTGTCGTGCTTGATGAGGCGGATATCGTTCATAAAGTAACAATTGTTCCTCGCGGTCAAGCTGGTGGGTATGCGGTAATGCTTCCAAAAGAAGATCGTTACTTCATGACAAAACCAGAATTACTTGATAAAATCACTGGTTTACTTGGTGGCCGAGTGGCTGAGGAAATTGTATTTGGTGAAGTGAGTACAGGAGCTCATAACGACTTCCAACGTGCGACTGGCATTGCAAGACGTATGGTAACGGAATTTGGTATGAGTGATAAGCTTGGACCGATGCAGTTTGGAAGCTCACAAGGTGGTCAGGTGTTCTTAGGAAGAGATTTCCATTCAGAACAAAACTACAGTGATGCAATTGCACATGACATCGATGTAGAAATGCAAACGATTATGAAAGAATGTTATGCTCGTGCAAAACAAATTCTTACTGAAAAACGTGATAAGCTTGATATTATCGCAAAAACGTTACTTGAAGTGGAGACGTTAGATGCAGAGCAAATTAATCATTTATATGATTATGGAGTTTTACCTGAGCGTAAAAAGTCCTCTGAAGATGTGAAAGTGAATATCACAATGAAAAAAGATGACGAGAACGCAGAAGATAAATAAGAAATGAAGGAGTGACAATAGTCACTCCTTTTTTTATGCTGAGAAAATTGTGTACTTGTATATAAATTTGAAGCTTCTTTGCTTTAAAAATTGAAATAGTGAACGATCTTTTTGTAAAATGGTGAAGATGGAAAAACTGATTATATAGGTATGTATGATATGATGGCATTATCAGTTTTGTACATACTGCACAAATATAGATTAAATAAGATAAGTGGTGAGAATATGATTTTTGTATTGGATGTAGGGAATACAAATGCGGTGCTTGGTGTATTTGAAGATGGGAAACTTCGTCAGCATTGGCGCATGGAGACTGATCGTCATAAAACAGAAGATGAATATGGTATGTTAGTGAAACAGTTACTTGAACATGAAGGCCTTTCTTTTCAAGATGTGAAAGGAATTATTGTTTCTTCGGTTGTACCACCAATTATGTTTGCCTTAGAGCGTATGTGTGAGAAATATTTCAAAATTAAACCACTTGTAGTGGGACCAGGAATAAAAACAGGTTTAAATATTAAATATGAAAATCCGCGTGAGGTTGGAGCGGATCGTATTGTAAATGCTGTAGCTGGTATCCAATTATACGGAAGCCCGCTTATTATTGTCGATTTTGGAACAGCTACTACATATTGTTATATTAACGAAAATAAGCATTATATGGGCGGGGTAATTACACCAGGTATTATGATTTCGGCAGAAGCTTTATACAGTAGAGCGGCTAAACTTCCTCGTATTGAAATTACAAAACCAAGTAGTATTGTTGGGAAAAATACAGTAAGTGCAATGCAAGCTGGCATTCTTTATGGGTATGTTGGACAAGTGGAAGGTATTGTGAAGCGTATGAAAGAAGAAGCTAAACAAGAACCGAAAGTTATTGCAACTGGAGGATTAGCAAAATTAATTGCAGAAGAATCTAATGTAATTGATGTTGTAGATCCGTTTTTAACATTAAAAGGCTTGCATATGCTATATGAACGTAATGCAAATTTACAACATGAGAAGGGTGAATAAATAAGTATGAAAGATTATTTAGTAAAAGCGTTAGCGTTTGATGGAGAAGTTCGTGCGTATAGTGTACGTACAACAAATATGGTAAGTGAGGCGCAAAGACGTCATGATACATGGAGAACCGCTTCAGCGGCACTTGGGCGTTCGTTAACAGCTGGTGCAATGATGGGGGCTATGTTAAAAGGTGATCAGAAGCTGACGATTAAGGTGGAAGGAAATGGCCCACTTGGCCCAATCTTAGTGGATGCTCATGCGAATGGAGATGTACGTGGATATGTAACGAATCCCCACGTTGATTTTGAAGCAACAGAGCAAGGGAAATTGCGTGTATATCAAGCAGTAGGTACAGAAGGGTTTCTAACAGTAATTAAAGATATCGGTATGCGTGAACCGTTTATCGGGCAATCTCCAATTGTTTCGGGAGAATTAGGGGAAGATTTCACGTATTATTTTGCTGTTTCTGAGCAAACACCTTCTTCTGTTGGTATTGGTGTCCTTGTAAATGGGGATGATAGCATACTTGCTGCAGGTGGATTTATCCTGCAAATTATGCCAGGAGCACAGGAAGAGACAATCTCCTTTATTGAAGAGCGTCTGCAAAAAATCCCACCTGTTTCAAAATTAATTGAACAAGGACTTTCGCCAGAGGAATTATTATACGAAGTACTAGGAAAAGAAAAAGTGAAGGTATTAGAAACAATGGACGTTCAATTTAATTGTACATGTTCTCGTGAGCGTATTGAGAGTGTATTAATTAGTCTCGGTAAAAAAGAATTAGAACAAGTTCGTGAGGAAGAAGATGAAACGGAAGTGCATTGTCATTTCTGTAATGAGCGATATAATTTCTCTAAAGAAGATATTACAAACTTGATTGAAAGCTTGTAAACAGAAAGGTTTTCTAGCAATTGTAAATCATCTAAATAAATTGACAAGTAAGAAAAATTCTGTCAAAATTGAAATGTATATAAAACCAATAAAAATACTCGGTGTTAGGAGTGACAGGAATGCGAGTGGCACAATCAGTTTCAGAATTAATCGGGAAAACGCCGATCGTTAAGTTGAACCGCATCGTAGAGCAAGACAGTGCAGACATTTACTTAAAATTAGAATTCATGAACCCTGGAAGTAGCGTAAAAGATCGTATTGCATTATCTATGATCGAAGCTGCTGAAAAAAAGGGATTATTACAAGAAGGCGATACAATTATTGAACCAACGAGTGGTAACACAGGAATTGGTTTAGCGATGGTAGCGGCTGCAAAGGGCTATAAGGCAATTTTAGTAATGCCGGAGACAATGAGTATTGAACGTCGTAACTTATTACGTGCTTATGGAGCTGAATTAGTATTAACTCCGGGTCCAGAAGGAATGGGCGGCGCAATTCGTAAGGCAACTGAATTAGCGAAAGAGCATGGTTACTTTATACCACAACAATTCCAAAACCCGGCGAATCCAGAAATTCACCGTTTGACGACAGGGCCAGAAATTGTTGAACAAATGGGTAATGAATTAGATGCATTTATCGCTGGTATCGGTACTGGTGGAACAATTACAGGTGCTGGTGAAGTGTTAAAAGAAATATATAAAGATATTAGAATTTACGCAGTAGAACCTGCAGATTCTCCAGTGTTATCTGGTGGGAAACCAGGTCCGCATAAGATTCAAGGTATTGGGGCTGGATTCGTTCCTGAAACATTGGATGTAGAAGTATATGATGAAATTATTCAAGTGAAGACAGAACAGGCATTTGAATATGCGAGAAGAGTGGCTCGTGAAGAAGGTATTTTAGTTGGTATTTCTTCAGGTGCTGTCATTTATGCCGCGACAGAAGTTGCGAAAAAACTTGGTAAAGGGAAAAAGGTTCTTGTAATTATTCCAAGTAATGGTGAACGTTATTTAAGTACACCGCTTTATCAATTTGAATCATAATTAGTATGGCCAGAAAAAGCATTCCTGAAAAGGAATGCTTTTTCTTTTTTCGTTTGAAAATAGTGAATGACTAGAAAACTTCATGTAAAATAAGTAGTAGTAAAGTTAAAATATTTTCACTAGCTCTCAGGGACGATTATTTCATATTAACCATCTGTAATTTGGGGTGATTAGTCTAAGGGAGTGGGATAAAAGAAGACGGGGTGTTGGTATGCAGCGAAGAAAATCTTTAGCGCTTTCTGTTCCATATCATTTAGATTTTTTTAAGCAATATAAGTTTCTTTCTCAGAATAAGAGTCAACATATTTTGTTAGAAAGTGGACGTGGGGGTCGTTATAGTATTGCGGGGCTCGATCCGGTAGCGGTGATTCAGGGGAAAGATGAAACGTTACATATAAGTGAAAGCGGTAAGGAAACAATAGAGAAAGGCAATCCGTTAGATTTAATGCAAAGGTATATGGAACGATGGAGAACGAATCATAATCCAGACTATCCGCCATTTCAAGGTGGTGCAATCGGATATTTTAGTTATGACTGTATCCGTTATATTGAAAAACTTCCTTCCCTTGCGGAGGATGATGTGGATATACCTGACATATTCTTTTTATTATTTGATGACGTGTTTGTGTATGATCAACAAGAAAAAGTGTTGTGGATTATTACGCATTATATAGATGAACGTGAGGAAGCGGAAAGTCGTTTAAATGAATGGAAGAGCCTTTGGATGAAGGAAGTTCCTGAAGTTAAAGTGCCATTAGAATTTCCTGAAAATAGAAATGAAGCGGTAGCTTTTACAGAAGAAGGATTTATGAAAGCTGTTCAGCGTATTCAAGAATATATTGGGGCTGGAGATGTGTTTCAAGTGAATTTGTCTACAAGACAAGAGAAAACATTACAAACACACCCACTGGAGATTTATACGAGTCTTCGTGAAATTAATCCATCACCATATATGGGATATTTAGAGCTTGGAGATTTTCAAATTGTTAGCGGTTCACCTGAATTGTTAATTAAAAAGCAAGGGAATGAAGTGAGTACCCGTCCGATTGCTGGTACACGTTCTCGTGGGAAAAATGAACAAGAAGATGAGAGTTTGGCGGAAGAATTAATTGGGAATGAAAAAGAACGTGCAGAGCACGTCATGCTTGTGGATTTAGAGCGTAATGACTTAGGGCGAGTTTGTAAGTATGGAACTGTAGAAGTAGATGAATTTATGGTTATCGAAAAATATTCGCATGTTATGCATATCGTTTCAAACGTTCGTGGTGAGGTCGGACGAGATAAGGATGCTTTCGATTTAGTGCGAGCTGTATTTCCAGGTGGAACGATTACGGGTGCACCCAAAATACGTACGATGGAAATTATAGAAGAATTAGAACCTGTTCGCCGTGGGATTTATACAGGTTCAATTGGATGGATTGGTTACTCAGGAGATATGGAATTAAATATTGTGATTCGGACGCTTCTTGCAAAAGATGGTCAAGCGTATGTGCAGGCTGGAGCGGGAATTGTAATTGACTCAAATCCGAAAAATGAATATAAAGAGTCGTTAAAAAAGGCAATCGCCCTGTGGCGTGCGAAAGAAAGTAGCGAAGAAACGGTTAGGTGAGAGAAATGATATTGATGATTGATAATTATGATTCTTTTACATTTAATTTAGTGCAATTTCTTGGAGAACTTGGACAAGAGCTTATCGTCAAGCGCAATGATGAAATTACAATTTCAGATATTGAACAAATGAAACCTGACTTTCTTATGATTTCACCAGGTCCTTGTAGTCCGAATGAAGCTGGTATAAGTATGGATGTCATTAAATATTTTGCAGGAAAGATTCCTATTTTTGGTGTGTGTCTAGGTCATCAATCGATTGCACAGGTTTTCGGAGGCAATGTTGTTCGTGCGGATCGTTTAATGCATGGAAAAACTTCTCTTATGTATCATGATGGAAAAATGATTTTTGCAGACATTCCAAATCCATTTACAGCAACGCGTTATCATTCTCTTATTGTAAAAAAAGAAACATTGCCAGAATGTTTAGAAGTGACATCTTGGACAGAAGAGGGAGAGATTATGGCGCTTCGTCATAAAACATTGCCAATTGAAGGAGTGCAGTTTCATCCAGAATCCATTATGACTTCACATGGGAAAGAATTGCTGCAGAACTTTATTCGGAATTATAGTCCAAGTATATCATCATGTTAATTTATGTGAATGGCACGTATGTGGAAGCGGATGAAGCGAAAATCTCTCCATATGATCATGGGTATTTATATGGGTTAGGTGTTTTTGAGACGTTTCGTATTTATAATGGTCATCCGTTTTTATTAGATGACCACTATGAACGTTTAATGGATGCTCTTTCTACGTTGCAAATCAAATGGACGATGACGAAAGATGATGTGCTGTGCATTTTACAGGAGTTACTTGTAAGGAATAGGATAGACCATGCGTATGTGCGCTTTAATGTATCGGCTGGTATAGATGAAATAGGTTTACAAACAGAGGTTTATGAAGAGCCCTCTGTTATTGTGTTTATAAAGCCTTTGGCGGTCCCTGGTGTAGTGATGGAAAAGGAAGGCGTTATTTTGAAGCAAATACGAAATACGCCGGAAGGAGCATTTCGTTTAAAGTCCCATCATTATTTAAATAACATTTTAGGAAAACGTGAAATTGGAAATGTTGTGAACAAAGAAGGGATTTTTTTTACTGAAGCAGGCCACGTAGCGGAGGGGATTGTTTCGAATCTCTTTTTTGTAAAGGAGGGTATCTTATATACACCTTCACTTGAAACTGGGATTTTAAATGGAATCACTCGTGCGTTTATTATAAGGATTGCTGAAATATTAGATGTACATGTGGAAGAAGGTTTCTTTACACAAAAGGAGTTACTTTCCGCTGATGAGGTGTTTGTAACGAATTCTATTCAAGAAATTGTCCCGCTTAATCAGATTGGAGAATTTAATTTCCCTGGTAAAGAAGGAAAGGTTACAAAGTCTCTAATGTATGTATATGAAATGCATAGAGAAAATCTTTGGAGCCGAAATGAACTGCGAAGAGGAGATGTGTAGTGTGAAGTGGAATTATGATTTGCGCTGCGGCGAATATACATTGGATTTAAATACAAAGACATTAATCATGGGGATTTTAAATGTTACACCAGATTCATTCTCAGATGGTGGAAACTACGATGAGATGAACGCAGCTGTAAGTCATGCGAGAGAAATGGTGAGTAATGGAGCTGATATTATTGATATCGGTGGAGAATCAACTCGTCCTGGTTTCGCGAAAGTTTCGGTGGAAGAAGAATTAGGGCGCGTAATCCCGATGATTCAAGCGGTTTCGAAAGAAGTGAAAGTGCCTATTTCTATTGATACGTATAAAGCTGAAGTAGCCAAGCAAGCAATTGAAGCGGGTGCTCATATTATTAATGATATCTGGGGAGCGAAGGCAGAACCGAAAATTGCAGAAGTTGCGGCACATTATAATGTGCCGATAATTTTAATGCATAATCGTGATAACACAAATTACCGTAATCTTATTGCGGATATGATTGCGGATCTATATGAGAGTGTTAAAATTGCAAAAGGTGCAGGTGTACCTGATGAGAATATCGTTTTAGATCCGGGTATCGGTTTCGCGAAGACGCCAGAACAAAATTTAGAAGCCATGCGCAATCTAGAAAAATTACATGTGTTAGGGTATCCAGTCCTTCTTGCAACTTCGAGAAAATCGTTTATCGGTCATGTTTTAGATTTGCCGGTAGAGGAACGTGTAGAGGGCACGGGAGCATCGATTTGTCTTGGTATTGATAAAGGCTGTGAAATGATTCGTGTTCATGATGTGAAGGAAATGGCACGTATGGCAAAGATGATGGATGCAATGATTGGCAAGGGGGTAAAATGATTGGATAAAATTTATATTCATGATATGGAGTTTTATGGCTATCATGGCGTATTTCCAGAAGAGAATAAATTGGGGCAAAGGTTTAAAGTGGATTTAACAGTGGAACTGGATTTAAAACAAGCGGGCGAAAGTGATAACTTAGAGCATTCGGTAAACTACGGGGAGCTCTTTGAACTTTGTAGACAAGTGGTAGAAGATCGAACATATAAGCTTGTAGAAAGTATTGCGGAAAATATAGCGGCGAATATATTGAATCAGTACGTAAGTATTTTGCGATGTACAGTAAAGGTTGTTAAACCGGATCCACCAATACCAGGGCACTATCGTGCTGTGGCGGTAGAAATTACGAGAGGCCGACCATGAAAAATGTAGTATATGTTGCGTTAGGATCAAATATTGGTGATCGTTATGTTTATTTATTGCAAGCGATTGAGCTGTTAAATAAAAATCCTCATATTCAAGTGGAGGATGTCTCTTCTGTATATGAAACAGATCCAGTGGGATATACAGATCAAAATCGTTTTTTAAATTTAGTTATAAAAATTTCTACCAATTTACTGCCGCAAGAATTGTTGAAAGTAACGCAAAAGGTTGAGATAGATTTAGGAAGAAAAAGGGAAATCAGATGGGGCCCGCGAACCATTGACATTGACATTTTGCTCTATAATCAAGAAAATATTGAAGCAGAGAATCTTATTGTGCCGCATCCGCGGATGTTCGAAAGAGCTTTTGTTATCGTTCCGTTGTTAGAGATCAATCAAGATATAAAACAAAACATTTCACGTTCGCAAGTAGATGAAATGAAAAGGCGAGAGGGAGTAACGGTATGGAAGCAGAAAAATGGGGAAGACGCATTCGTGCTTTTCGGAAGTTGAAAGGTTATACGCAAGAAGGTTTTGCAAAGGAATTAGGGGTATCTGTATCTGTTTTAGGAGAAGTAGAGAGAGGGAATAGAACCCCTTCTCAAGATTTCGTAGTAGAAGTTGCTAAGACATTAAATATTTCAATAGATGAATTAATGCCAAAGTGAGGGTAAAGAAAGGAGACAGTAGAGTGTTAAAGATTGCAAACATTGAGATGAAGAATCCAGTTGTACTAGCACCGATGGCGGGAGTGTGTAACTCTGCATTCCGTTTAACAGTAAAAGAATTTGGTGCAGGTTTAGTATGTGCTGAAATGGTAAGTGATAAGGCGATTTTATTTAATAACCAAAAAACATTAGATATGTTATATATCGATGAGAGAGAGAAGCCGCTAAGTTTACAAATTTTTGGCGGTGAGAAAGAAACGCTTGTTGGTGCTGCGAAATATGTAGATAAAAACACAACGGCGGATATTATCGATATCAATATGGGTTGCCCAGTTCCGAAAATTACGAAGTGTGATGCTGGTGCAAAGTGGTTATTAGATCCAGATAAAGTATATGAAATGGTAGTGGCCGTTGTAGATGCTGTTGAAAAACCAGTTACAGTTAAAATGCGTATTGGCTGGGATGAAGACCACATTTTCGCAATTGAAAATGCTAGAGCTGTGGAACGTGCAGGCGGTCAAGCGGTAGCGGTTCATGGACGTACACGTGTTCAAATGTATGAAGGGAAAGCGGATTGGGATATTATTAAACAGGTAAAACAATCTGTGAATATTCCTGTTATTGGAAATGGTGACATAGAAACTCCTCAAGATGCGAAACGTATGCTTGATGAAGTAGGGGTAGATGGCGTTATGATTGGACGTGCAGCTCTTGGGGATCCATGGATGATTTATCGTACGGTAAAATATTTAGAAACAGGGGAATTAATGCCGGAACCAACAGTGCGTGAGAAAATGGATGTATGTATGTTGCACTTAGATCGTCTTATTGACTTAAAGAATGAAGATATTGCAGTAAGAGAGATGAGAAAGCATGCAGCTTGGTATTTAAAAGGTGTTCGTGGTAATGCGAGAGTACGTAATGCAATTAATACTTGTGATACTCGTGAAGATCTTGCCTCTTTATTAGGTGCATTTGTAGAAGAAGTAGAAGCAAAACAACAAACAATTCACGTTGGTTAAAAGGAGGAAAGAGAGAACGTTTGACATTCCTTCTCTCACTACCTATAATTACGTGAAAGAAAGAAGAACTGCCAGTATGCTACTGGCAGTTTTTCTAGTTGAGTAGAAAATGATATACTGTATATATTGTAAAATTTAATAGAGCTGGAGTGATATCAATACCATGGATAACATGAACCACGAAGAATTAAATGACCAATTGCTTGTTCGTCGTGAGAAGTTACATAACTTACGTGAACAAGGGATCGATCCGTTTGGTAAACGTTTTGAACGTACGAATTCAACGGAAGAATTATTAAACTTGTATGGAGAGTTCTCTAAAGAAGAATTAGAAGAGAAAGGAATCTCTGTTTCTATTGCTGGCCGTATTATGACGAAGCGCGGTAAAGGGAAAGCAGGTTTTGCACATATCCAAGATTTACACGGACAAGTTCAAATCTATGTTCGTAAAGATGCTGTTGGAGATGAGCAATATGAATTATTTAATACAGCTGACTTAGGTGATTTAGTAGGAATTGAAGGGAAAGTTTTCAAAACGAACGTAGGTGAGCTTTCAGTGAAAGCAACAGGATTTACGTTATTAACGAAAGCTCTTCGTCCACTTCCAGATAAATACCATGGATTGAAAGATGTTGAACAACGTTACCGTCAACGTTACCTAGATTTAATTACGAGCATGGAGAGTCGTGAAACATTTGTTACTCGTAGTAAAATCATTCGTGAAATGAGAAGATACTTAGATGATAATGGCTACCTTGAAGTGGAAACACCAATGATGCACGCGATTGCGGGTGGTGCTTCTGCTCGTCCATTCATTACGCATCATAATGCGTTAGATATGGAATTATATATGCGTATTGCAATTGAGTTACACTTAAAACGCCTTATTGTAGGTGGCTTAGAGAAGGTATACGAAATCGGCCGTGTATTCCGTAATGAAGGTGTGTCAACGCGTCATAATCCTGAATTTACAATGATCGAATTATATGAAGCATATGCTGACTATAAAGATATTATGAAACTAACAGAAAACATGATTGCTCATATCGCAAAACAAGTACTAGGTACAACAACAATCCAGTACGGTGAGCAAGAAATTAATTTAGAGCCAGAATGGACACGTCTCCACATGGTAGATGCAATTAAACAATATTCTGGAGCAGATTTCTGGAGCCCGATGAGCGTGGAAGAAGCACGTGCATTGGCGAAAGAACATGGTGTGGAAATTAAAGATACAATGGAAGTTGGTCATATTATCAATGAATTCTTCGAACAAAAAGTAGAAGAAAAGTTAATTCAACCTACATTTATCTATGGACACCCAGTGGAAATTTCTCCGCTTGCGAAAAAGAATGATGAAGATCCACGCTTTACAGATCGTTTCGAGTTATTCATTGTTGCTCGTGAGCATGCGAATGCATTTACGGAATTAAATGATCCAATCGATCAAAAAGAACGTTTTGAAGCGCAATTAAAAGAGCGTGAGCAAGGTAATGATGAAGCGCATATGATGGACGATGATTATATTGAAGCACTTGAGTACGGTATGCCTCCTACAGGTGGACTTGGAATTGGTATTGATCGTCTTGTTATGCTATTAACAAATGCGCCATCTATTCGCGACGTGCTGTTATTCCCAGCGATGCGTCATAAGTAAGACTAATCTAAGCTTTGGAGATTTCTCCAAAGCTTTTCTTTTTGTCATATAATGAAGTTAAAATGATTCATTTACTATATAGAAGAAAGGTGTCTTTATGTAGGGGGATTGATACTGTTTTTATACTTTTTGATTAGGTTAAAAATTTTATTGAAAAAACTATTGCATTTTAATAAATGAACTGGTATATTTATATTCGTTGTCACGAAAGACAACAAAGAAAACAAACGAAAACAACTTTTAAGATAAAAAAGTTGTTGACGAAAATGTAACGAAATGTTATATTGATAAAGTCGCTTCGGCGGCAATGAGTTCTTTGAAAACTGAACGAAACAAACAACGTGAAACGTCAATTTTTATTTTAGATGCTAGACAAACTAACTTTATTGGAGAGTTTGATCCTGGCTCAGGATGAACGCTGGCGGCGTGCCTAATAC
>Ga0209025_1000826_pt1 | contig 49373 bp, 58 predicted proteins | sample AraplaMF_Col_mLB_FD_184256 | JGI IMG/M metagenome (GOLD analysis project Ga0209025, IMG submission 184256) | Arabidopsis root microbial communities from the University of North Carolina, USA - plate scrape MF_Col_mLB (SPAdes) (version 2) | ecosystem: Host-associated > Plants > Roots > Endosphere... | reverse complement strand
GGCAATACCTACAACCATCTAAGAAGCATTTACCAGTTCTTAAATATTACCCACCAGCAGAATTTGCAGAGCTTAAAGAAATTGCACTTAGCAAAGGATTTAGCCACTGTGAAGCTGGCCCACTTGTACGTTCTTCTTATCATGCGGACGAGCAAGTACGTTCTGCAAAAGAAAAAACAGCAGAAGCCAAATAATGAAAAAAGAGAGCTAACCATTAGCTCTCTTTTTGTTTGTACTCTAAAACAGTATTTGGGCATGTGAATACAATTTTTTTTAATTCCTCTGTGGATAATTCAATTGTAAATTCGGGTACACCAGGTGTAATCAAAATTTTATCGTACGTATAAATGGAACTATCCACAATAATCGTTACATCTTGTGAATAACCGAAAGGAGCTACACAGCCAGGGGTGCAACCAGTTTTTTCTCGTAACTCATGTGGAGAGCAAAGTGATAAGCTTTCTCCTGTTATTTCTTTCATTTCTCCTCGGTCGAGCCGAGTACCCTCTAACGTAAAAAATACGAAATAATCTCCGGATTTTGATTTTAAAAATAAGCTTTTACTTGGAGTACCTTGCAAACCGAGTCTTTCACGCACGATACGATCTGTCTCATAATCAAGCACTGGCTCGTGTTCAAACTTTTCATAAGAAATATTTGTTTTATGTAGTAAAGAAAGTACATCTTCATACATATGGAATGATACCCCTCTCTATTGTTAATACAGTCTCTTCTCGTGGCGTCAACTGAGTGTTTTGGAAAGGGATACTACTTGGACGATGCTTCCCATAATCGCTTTATGATACTTTGTTCACCAATTGTAATTTCGTAAACATCAGGATTCGTTAAAGTTCTCCATTCATTAAAGCCGATCGTATGATCAAAGTGCTTTAAAATGAGTGTAAGTAAGTTTCCATGTGTAACGAGTAGTGTTGTAGTATGGTTTAATTTTAAAACGTCTTGGATAAGCGATATAGCACGGTCCGTCGCTTGTTTTGTTGACTCTCCGCCTGAAAAGGCAATATCTATGTTTGTAAAAGTAGATTCTAGTTTTGGCATCCAATCATCCATCGGAACGTTGCTTAATATACGTTCAGCTAATCGTTCATCCTCTTCGATAGATAGGTTAGCTTGGAGCGCATAGGGCCGAATAGAATCGATAGCTCGGACAAATGGGCTCGAAATAATATGATCTATTTGTATCTGATTTTCTAAAAGGAATGTAGCAAGGATATTAGCTTGATTTTTTCCGGCAGTCGTTAATTCGGCATCACGTTTTTGTCCAGTTGCGGAACAATGTCGTATTACAATAATTTTATTCATAATTCATCCCCATCTTTCAAGTTGACGCTATATACTTCGACAAATGTGGAAAAAATTCCTTTTTCTTGGAAACGGACTAGCGATTTAAGTATGTGGAAAAGTAATGTGGATAAAAAAAATTGAGGTGTCACTATGAAAAAATGATGTGCATTGTATTCATTATTTGTTTTCTTATGCAATTATCCACAACATATGCAGAATCCAATCAAAAGTTAGATTATCCAAGTAATCGAAATAAGCCATTTGTGAGTGAGGATGTGTTTTATAAACAGTTAGATAAGAAAATTTATAAAGAATACAAAAATGTAGCATATAGTGTTCGTAAAAAAATCTCATTTAAAGAAGTGCCTGATGAAGAATTTTCTTTCCTACAAAAAACAGCTGTCGGTTGTCGAAGTAGAGTGGTGCTTCAAGATTTTTTTGTTCACCCTGATCGCCAAGTGTACTTCTTTGCTTCTTTTACTCAAAATGAAGTAGAAGAGTTTCATAAGTATATCGTTATAGATGCAGAGACAAAGAGGGAGCTGCAAGAGGGCAAAAGTTATCATCATTGTGATAATCCTTATAAAGTGAAACTTTAATCAGTGGGGGATTTGTCCACTGATTATTAGTTGAACCAATCGGGTAGTTGATCTCCCGCCTAACTTCTCTGCATTTGCCGAACTTTGAGGTGAGAGTCCTACTGCCCGTTAGTGCGGAGTAAAAAATAACCCACCAACTGGTGGGTTATTTTTTACTCCGGCACACTCATTAATTTCACTTTCATTTTGCGAATCACAACGAGAGCACAAATTGTTAGTAGAAGAGTAATCCCTTCTGCAACAAAGATGTTGATCGTTTTTGTTTGGTAAAGTGCTGCGAAAAAGTCTACAAATGCGTGGAATAATATAGCATATACAAGGAAGATGTACTTCTTTTGTTTTACTGCGTATAAAACAAGCATTGTAAAGGCAATTTGCAATACGAGTGCCATAATTCTTTCTACGCTACCAAGGAAGTAAAAATAGGCAGGCTGCTCGATTAACATGTCCTTTACAAGATTTAATTGAGGTAGTTTTTCTGCCATTTGAGCGAAGCTACCATCGTTAATAGCATTTGCGAATATAAGAGTTTGCAATGCAGAGAATCCGCCAACTAAAATAGATTCTATCCCGCCGTGACCAATTCCGTAAGCAAAGCCATCTTTATATTCTAGATATTTTTTTAGTAGGAAGAAGAAGGCAACGAAGCGTCCTAATTCTTCAAAAATACCAGCAGTTAGCCCGCCATAAAGTGCGAAGACAAATGGATTTTCTAAAAATGGAGCGATTGCTGGATTACCGCGCATAAATAGATGAAATGGTGTTTCGAGAATTTGGGTAAATCCGATAAAGATAAGAACACCAACTCCGACCACTTTCCAATTAATATTATATTTTTTACGGAAATAAACGAGTACAATAATTGGGACCAGAACCGAAACAACGAGTTGCATAATGATGCTGGCAATTACAGTATTTGAAACCATACTTTCACCGCTTTCTAATATATGTACATATCTATTATGCATGAAATATGGGAGAGATGAAACTTTTAGAGATAAATTGAAACTTTAATCAATGGGAGTGTTGTCTATTCCCCGAATTTTGAGGTGAGGGTATTACTGCTCGCAAATAGAGGGATAAAATGAATTTACTTATTGACTCTAACGTTGCGTCATACTTTATCGTATGTATTAAGGGGGAGATACAAATGACAATGAGAGTAAAAGAAGTAGCTGATTTAGTTGGAATTAGTGTGCGCACACTGCATCATTACGATGAAATTGGGTTGTTAACCCCAGACGAGACGACAGAATCTGGATATCGTCTGTATTCTGACGAAAATTTAGAGACACTGCAGCAAATTTTATTTTTTAAAGAGCTAGGCTTCCCTTTGAAGAAAATTAAAGAAATTATCATGAGTCCGTCATTTGATCGCGAAGAAGCATTACAGCTTCATAAGAAAATGCTTCTTGAAAAACGTGCGAGGTTAGATAAGGTGATTGCGACGATTGATAAAACAATTCAGCATACAAAAGGAGAGATTGAAATGACGAACAAAGAGAAATTTGAAGGATTTGATTTTAGCCATAACCCATATGAAGAAGAAGCGCGTGAAAGATGGGGAGATACAGCTGTAGATAAAGCGAACGAATATGCAAAAGGTATGTCAAAAGAGAATCAGGAAGAGTTTAATACTATTTACAGAAATTTAGCGGCGCTTAGACATGGTGCACCTGATTCTAAAGAGGCACAAGAAGCTATTAAAGTATGGTATGATTACTTGCAAAACTTTGGTGAATATTCATTAGAAGCCTTCAAGGGACTCGGTCAAATGTACGTCGCTGATGAGCGCTTCACGAAAAATATTGATAAGTTTGGCGAAGGGTTAGCACAGTTTATGTGTGATGCGATGGAGGTTTATGCGGATCGTAATAAAAAATAAAAAGTAAAACAGGTGGAGGTTTTCTCCACCTGTTTTACTTTTTAATCATATCATTTAAAGTCTGATCCTCTGTATTGTTCAAATGAGGATTTTTACTCATTTCCCGTTTTAACATATCGAGGCTTTGCGTATATTCTGTATCATTTAATGCACCAGATTGCAGTCCTTGAATTTGAGAAATCAACTTTTGGTCTGTCGATACATATGCTTTATAATAGCGAGGAACGATGGACAAAGCAGCTTTATATACTTGATCCGCTACGAGTTTCGGATCCGTTGTGTTTGCACGGTATACAACAAATACTTCATCATCGGTAACGAGCGTAGCAGCGTTTGTAACGTCAGGAAGTTTGACTGTCATGCTTGTAATCATTTCAGCAACTTTCTCACGGTTAATGGCCCCTACTTGTTTGTTAGATACTTCATGCTTTTGTTTAGATGAATAACCGACTCTCGTTAATCGTGTATTTGTATTTTCCGTATGATACATGTCGTTTTTGTTGGAAACAAGAACACGGCTTCCTTCCTCACGTTCCATTTCGGCTTTATTCGTTGATTGGCAGCCTGCAAATAGGGAAAGAGTGAGAAGGGAAAGTAAAATTTGTTTTTTCACGATGTATCACCTCCTTCTCCATAGCATGTACTAATTTGCAATTTTTTGTATTTGAAATTGTTGGTTGTTATGCTTTGTGATACGATAAAAAGAAGAATGCTTAGAGAGGAAGTTAATGATGGAGCAAAAGCAAGAGATTCATGCTACGGTGAGCATTAATAATGTTCAGTACGAAGTAATTAAAAACTTTCGTGACGGTTTTAGTGAAGAAGCATTTAAAGAGCGCTATGCAGAAATTTTAAATAAATATGATTATATCGTTGGAGACTGGGGATATGAGCAACTTAGATTGCGCGGATTCTTTGATGATAGTAACCAACGTGCGACATATGATACGAAAATTAGTACTTTATCAGAGTATTTATACGAGTACTGTAACTTCGGTTGTGCACACTTCGTATTACGAAAAGTGAAGAAATAAAAAAATCCTCTTACGATTGTAAGAGGATTTTTTCATAGCAATTATACCAGTTGTGAGGAGGCTGTTTACTTTCAAAATAAACAGCACCTCGGCAAATATAATCGTTTTTTTCATATAGACTTAATGAAACCGGATTGCGAGTAAAGCAATCTAGGCGTATGCCATTGTAACCTTTCCGTCTTGCTTCACTTTCCCAAAAAGATAAAAGTACTTTACTATATCCTTTTCCTTGCGAGAGAGGATGGATAACGAAAGAGTGGACGATAAGAAAGCGTCCGTCTGTTTCTGACCAATCAATTCGTTTATATTCGGGAGACTGCCACTCGTTTAACACGACAGCACCAACGAGTGAATCATCCTCAAACAAGCAATAGAGTTCATCTTGTTCTAAGTGATAGGAAATATGTTCTCGAGCTGGATAAGAATCATCCCATTGGTAAATTTGATTTTGTAAGAGCGCTTTTTTACATTCTGTATACATTCTGTATACATTCTGTATACATTCTGTATACATTCTATCTAATCCTTCTAATAAATCCATCGTACCTTTTCTCACGTTTAGCATGAGGCACCTCCTTATAAACAAATTGAAATATAATCGCCTTCAGAGAGTTGTTTATTTGGTTTCATTTGTTGTCCGTTCAATTGAATATCCCCACTTTTAATTTTATCCACAATGGTAGTACGGCTCCAATCTGAAATATATGTGGATAACACTTTATCAATTCGGTGGGAGCCAAAAACGATGTCTAATACAATCGTGATTTCAACTATGCCACTTTCTTTATGTTGTGTCATAGAAATGGTAGTAGTCGTTTCTGTTTGGTCTTGCTGAATCATATCGATTGTTTCCACATGATCAGTAAATGATTTATAAATGCGCAGTTTTTGATTCCACGTATGATCGTTCGGGCATTTATAAATGGCAAAGCGGTATATGTTTTTTCCATTGGCGTTATGCCTGCGAATATTCGTATCAGTAAATAGGGTATTACGTCCGCAATTTTTACAATATTTTTCGATTGTGTTTTGCTGATTTTCATATAAACTCCAAGAAAGTTGTACTTTCTGCATTTTCCTTCACCTCTTATAGTAGTGGTAAAGGAACGTAATACAGCTATTTGGATGTCTTGTAGTATGAAGACATGAGAAGTAGACAAAAATAAAAGGAGGTTCCCCAAAGAGGAACCTCCGTAAACATCATACTACAGATGCGTTACGTTCCTTTGTAATGGGAATGGGCAGACTACTCCCTTGAAAAAGCACGGTGCTTTTTTGAGAGTAATGCTATCCAATTGCTGGTCCATTACAAAGTAAATGTTGGCATACGTAGATAACGTCCTTTCTATCCAAATAGATTTGTACATAAGTATACCACGAGAGATTGAAAATTCAAAATAATTACAGTGAAAAAACACCAGCTAAAATAGCTGGTGTTTGAGATAAGTTATATAAGTTCAAATAAAAATGAGCGTAATTCTTCTGCAATTTCTTCAGTCATAGAAAATGCGTGCTCTAAGTAGCCTGGTTCGTTTAAATCGTCAGGACCGATGATTGCAAATTTATTGCTCTGCATATCAAGGACAATTGTTTTACCGTAATGACGATCGGAGTATAAAAGCGCTAAATCATGACGCTCATTTTCTCCCATAAAGCTAACGAAACGAGTTTTTGTAGCGACAGTATCGTCGTACAGAAAGAAACGTTCTTCCATACACATGGCTCCTTTATTAAATATCTAAGTTTAAGTGTGGTTTATGATCTAAATGGTGATGCGTTTTAATGAAACGTACTGTTCTTGTTTTGTAACGCATAACGATAGAATATGTTTCAGCTAAATCTCCGCCAAGGAATTTCACGCCGTCTAATAACTCACCAGCAGAAACACCTGTTGCTGAGAAGATTGCATCATCACCAGATACTAAGTCATCTAACATAAGAAGTTGACGAGGATCTTCTAATCCCATTTCACGACAACGAGCTTCTTCTTCTTCGTTCATTGGAACTAAGCGAGCTTGCATTTCACCTTCAAGGCATTTTAATGCTGCTGCAGAAATAACGCCTTCTGGAGCTCCGCCAATACCTACGAATAAGTCGATACCCGTTCCAGGTAGTGCTGTTGCGATTGACGCACCAACATCACCATCACCAAATAATTTTACGCGTGCACCTTTAGCACGAACACGATCAATAATATCTTGATGACGTTCACGTTCTTGAACGATAACCGTTAGGTCACGAATCTTTTTATTGTTAGCTTCTGCTACAATTTCAATTGTTTTTTCAATTGGATCATCTAAGCTAATTTTACCAGCTGCTTTTGGACCAACCGCGATTTTTTCCATGTACATATCAGGAGCATGAAGAAGGTTTCCTTTATCTGCGATTGCGATAACTGCCATTGCATTTGCAAGACCTTTTGCAACGATGTTTGTACCTTCTAATGGATCAACGGCGATATCTACTTCTGGACCGTTACCTGTTCCTAGTTCTTCACCAATATATAACATCGGTGCTTCATCAAGTTCTCCTTCACCAATTACAACTGTACCTGCCATGTTTACTGAATCGAACATATCACGCATAGCTGTAGTTGCTGCATCATCTGCTTCATTTTTCTTTCCGCGGCCCATCCACTGTGCGGATGCTAATGCTGCTGCTTCTGTTACACGGACAATTTCTAGTGCGAGTTCACGTTCCAAGATTTCATTCCTCCAATTTCAAAAATCATACAAATATAACTATAACAAATAACGGAGAAAAGGTGAATTCGAAAAATTGTCGATTTTTTCAGAAGAAAGCGTTACAATTAAAATGTAAATGCTTTAATTTCCAGGTAGGTGACATGAATGTACTTCGTAGACAGAAAAAAAATAGAACAAATGCTAGTATGTTTAGAACGAGCAACAAATACATTTCAAGAGAAGAAGATATATGAAACCGAGTTTGAATTTTATGCATTAGAGCGCATAGCCCATCTTATGATTGATACTATATTAGATGTAGGGAATGCGATGATTGATGGATTTATTATGCGCGATCCAGGAAGCTATGAAGATATTATCGATATTTTAATGGATGAGCGAGTGATAAGTGCAGAAGAAGGACAAGGAATGAAAGAAATTATCCTTCTTCGAAGAATGCTTACGCAAGATTATATTCAAATGAATCATGATGAATTATATAAGACGATTCAAAAACATATTGCGGTGGTAGAGAACTACCCGGCAAATATTCGCAGTTATTTAGAGAAGGAATTAGGGCCTGTATCTGCATTTGTACCAGAATAATTATGCTTATGAGATCCCCGGGAATACCTTTTGGGGATCTTATATTGTATGTGAGAAAGAAAAGGGAAAAGGGAGAAGGGAGAAGGGTAAAGCATGGGGGAAGCACGTACTACGAAAGACGAGATTGTCCAATTGTTGAAAGTAAAGGGAGAGCATACGGTAGCAGAATTAGCTGACGTTTTAGAGATTACAGAAATGGCGATCCGAAGACATTTAAGTAATCTTGAGAAAGATGGGTTCATTTATTCTAAGATGGTCAGGCAACATGTCGGAAGACCAACTTATTTGTATGGGTTAAGTGAAAAGGGAGAAGATACATTCCCGAAAGAATATAAGCAATTTGCGATTGATATGCTAGAAGATTTAGCTCGAATGGGCGATGAAAAAATACTTCGTTACGTTTTGAAAGAAAGAACGAAGCGAATGGAAGAAAAATTGCAAAAGAGAATCAGTAATCAAAAGAACTTAGCATATAAAGTACAAGAGGTAGCAGCAATGCAAGAGAAAAATGGTTATATGGTTCAAATAAAGAGAGATGGAGAGAACTCTTTCGTAATTGAAAAGCAAAACTGTCCGTTAAAGGAAATTGCAGAGAGATTCCCGCAAGTATGTGCAGATGAAAAAGAGATGTATAAGCGTTTATTTGCGAATGCAGATGTAAATACGCTAGCAAACATGTGCGAGGGTGATTGTAGTTGTTCTTACCAAGTAAAAGAGAAAAAATGAACGTTCTGGGGCGCTTTAAGGTAAAGCGTTTTTTTCTTTTGGAAAAGGGGGTAATATAAGAGTGGTATGATAGATGAGAACTCTAGCATAGAAGGAGAGACATAATAGATGTATAAAGGTTATTTAATTGACTTAGACGGTACGATGTATCGTGGTGAAGAACAAATTGAAGAAGCAAGCGACTTCGTGAAAGCATTAGGAGAGCGCGGCATTCCGTATTTATTCGTTACGAATAACTCAACTCGTAAACCAGAACAAGTTGCAGAAAAACTTGTTCGTTTCGATATTCCAGCGAAAGCAGAGCAAGTATTCACAACGAGTATGGCGACAGCGAATTTCATTTATGAACGTAAACAAGATGCAACTGTATACATGATTGGTGAAGAAGGCTTACATGATGCTCTTGTGGAAAAAGGATTTGAACTTGTGGATGAAAACCCTGATTTCGTTGTTGTTGGTTTAGATCGCGACATCACATATGAAAAATTAGCAAAAGCATGTCTTGCTGTACGTAACGGTGCAACGTTTATTTCTACAAATGGAGATATTGCTATTCCAACTGAGCGTGGATTATTACCAGGTAACGGTTCATTAACATCAGTTGTTACAGTATCAACAGGTGTGGAGCCAATCTTTATTGGAAAACCAGAATCAATCATTATGGAACAAGCATTAAAAGTGCTTGGCATAGGAAAAGATGAGGCATTAATGGTTGGGGATAACTACGATACGGACATTTTAGCGGGAGTAAATGCTGGTATGCATACCCTTCTTGTCCACACTGGAGTCACAACTGTGGAGAAGTTAACAGAATACGAAGTTCAACCGACGCAAGTTGTGCATAACTTGACGGAGTGGATTGAGAAGATGTAATGAAATGCAGGTAACCGGAAGAGGTTACCTGTTTTTTTATGCATAATTGCATATGTACTATAAGTATATAAAATGTAAAATTTAAATGTAATGATGTAAGGGGGAGAGAATAAGAATGTACTGGATGTCATGTATTATGTTTGTTTTTACATTATGTGTTTTGTTTTTTATTCTATGGAAGATATATAAAATAAATGAAATGAAAAAAAGCGCAGGAAAACTCATTGCAATGTATCCTCGGGTGAAAAGACGTTGGGTTGCATTACTTGGACCAGCATATTTCATTGGACAATGTATGTATATATATGCTCAATATGTAAGTGGTGATATTGGCACACTTGAACAGTTTCTCATTCAGTCAGGTAGTTATGCTGTAGCAAGTTGTTTTATGACTTTAATAGCCATCCATCTTATTAAAAGTGTAAAAATATATGAAAAAGGTGTAGTAGACGGATTAAACTTTTATTCATACGAAGAATTGAAAGGCTATAAAACATCAACATGGGAAAATCCAAAAGAAAATATATTTTTATATCGCGGGCGAGAAAAAATGAATGACAATGTGAATTTACTTATTAGACAGGAAGATATGAATGAATTAGAAAGCATTCTTCAAAGGTATATTCCGAAATTAATGATGAAATGAAAAACTCCGGTTGTTAAAGCCGGAGTTTTTTTATTAAAATGCACGATTCACAACATCTTTAACCTCTTCAAGATATTGTTTACGCACACTGTCATCCACAGAAGGAACACTTGTATAGAATGTATGCTCAAGTGTTTCAATGCCTGTAAATTCAAAAATACCAACATCTGCTGTTTTTTTCATTGCATCAAACATACCGCCTGCTGTGTATACTTCTTCCGAATTTCCCATCGTAGATAATAACAATCCTTTTTTACTGCTTAATAATTTTTCAATACCATTCTCACCGTAAGCATAAGCGAAGCCGTGGCTAAATACACGGTCAACGTATCCTTTTAAAATAGCAGGAAGACCTGCCCACCAAACTGGGTAAATGAATGTAATACTATCAGCCCAAGTGATATGCTTTTGTTCTTCTTTAATATCTTCTGGTGTGTTTCCTTGGGAAAATGAGATGAAATCGGAAGCACCTAATACTGGATTGAAGTTTAATTCATATAAATCACGAACGCGTACTTCATGACCTTTTCCTTCTAATTCACTTTTTACAGTTTCTAAAATTGCATGGTTAAAGCTTTCTGTATTCGGGTGTGCATAAACGATTACATGTTTCATTGTTCTTCCTCCTACTTGTGGATATTTGAATAGTTTTTATATATTCGTGTAACTATTATGGTTACTTTCGTTGCGAGAGTCAACTTTTCTGACGTGAGAAATAGAGTGAAATTTTAATCGGTGGGGGCTATCCATCCCGCACTGATTATTTGCTTACACTAATCGGGCACTTAATGCCGGTTAATATAAATGTTAGTATGTGACAAAAAAATACAAAATAGTAGGGATTTTGCATTTTTGAATAGAATATATAGATTGGTAAATAGAGAGAGAAGGGGATATCGGGATGAATATTATTGAAATTGAAGGGTTAGAAAAATCGTTTGATATTGGAGATAGTAAAGTAAAGATCTTAAAAGATATTAATCTTCAAATTCAAAAAGGAGATTTTGTTTGTATTATGGGGGCAAGTGGATCGGGGAAAACGACCTTACTTCAGCTGTTAGGTGGATTAGATATTCCATCAGTAGGTAGTATTCGAGTTGATGGTACGGAGATTTCAACATTAAAAGAAAAAGAGCTCGCTTTATTTAGAAGGCATAAAATCGGTTTTATTTTTCAACAGTTTAATTTAATTCCAGTGTTTAATGCGGAGGAAAATGTAGGGTTGCCTTTATTATTAGATAATGTTTCACAAAAGAAGGCAACGGTGACAGCAAATCGTTTATTAGAGCTCGTTGGATTGAAAGGAAAAGAAAAGCATTTACCAGCACAGTTATCAGGTGGGCAACAGCAAAGGGTTGCGATAGCAAGAGCCTTTGCAAATGAGCCAGCTATTATATTAGCTGATGAGCCAACAGGGGCGTTAGATTCAGAAAACAGCAAAAATATTATTGCGGCACTTCGCAATGCATGTGATGAATTAGGGCAAACAGCTGTCATTGTAACGCACGATCCGTTCGTAGCGGCCCATGCTGATAAAGTCGTTTTCTTATTAGATGGTGAGGTGATTCATGAGCATGCTGAAAGTAAAGGATGGAAATTTCGAAATATCCCGCAACAAGTTATCCACATTCAAGAGATTATGAATCGTCACTTTAAAGTAGGAGGTAAAGGTGATGCGATGGGTAATTAAGTATGCGGTAAAATCGATGAAACAAAATTGGTTGCGAAATATGTTGATTGCCCTCGGTGCAGCTTTAGGTGTTATGTTAGCGACGATGTTATTGCTAGGCAATCAATCAGTAGAGCAAAGTGTGAAGGAACAAGTAGTAAGTCGGTATGGAGATTATAATTTACAATTTGGCTATATAAAAAATGATATGTATTTAAATAATGAAAGTTTAAAAGGAATAGATGGCTTAGAAAATGCTGAAAAAATATCAAAAGTACTTATACCATATCCTTTCCCACACTATAAAGAGTTATCGGGGAAACCGTCCTATTGGGGTGTTGAGCAAGATTCTCCAGAAATACATTCTTATAAAATATTTGAAGGTCGATATCCGAAAGAAGGGGCTGAAGTAGCACTAACAAAAGGGTATACAGACCGTGAAAATATACGGGTGGGAGATACAATTAAACTGCCATTCCCACAGCATGGAGAAAAGACTGTGAAAGTCGTCGGTATTTTAAATCCACCGTTAATGGCGGCAATGGGGCATGGGGCTTATTTTCCCATCCATTGGCTTCAAAAAGAATTAAATCTACTAAATCAGTTCAATCTCGTTCAAGTGAAAACAGCCGATGTAAATGTGAAGAGAGCGATTGCTCTTGATGTAAATAAGAAGATAGAAAATATAAAGGTGGACCAACGTACTTATGTAGATAAGGCATTTGAACGACTAAATGTAATGAAGCCATTAATTTTTAGTTTAGGTGGTATTGCCTTATTTGTTGTAGCTCTTTTAATAATGGGAAGTTTCTTCTTATCTGTCAGAAGTCGATTTAAGCAATGGGCATTATTACGTGCACTCGGTAGTAATCCAAATCAAATTATATTAGTCGTCTTATTAGAGGCTTTATGTATTGGGGCAATCGGATCGCTAGCAGGAGTTATTCTTGGAGCAGGTACGCAAACAATCGCTGCATCATTTATTAATAAATGGGTGAATATTGAGGGGGCAGGGAAAGAATCATTCTCGATTTCAGGCGAGATTTTACTCATTACGTTTTTACTAGGAATTGTTATGTCTATTATAGGGGCTATTATACCAGCCTTCATGGTTAGAAAGATTCCACCAGTTCAAGCGCTTAGGCCAGGTCTTCCTAGTAATGAGAAAAAAGAAAAAAGGTGGAGTGCTTTTAGTGGTAGCATTTTAATTATTGGTACTGTTATTGGACTAACGGGTAACGTATTAGAGCGGTATATCGGTTTTAATCCAAGTGCGATAGGTGCGCTGTTATTTGCGGTCGGTTTGTTATTTGCGATTCCGTTATTTATTCGGATGATAGCACCAGTGATTGCAAAACCACTTCAAATGATATTACGAATTGAAACGACGATTAGTAGCCGAAATGTCATTCGTTATCGAAATAAGGTGGCTGTGTCCGTTGCTATATTAGCATTTGGTTTTATGTTAGCACTTGTTGGAACGATGTATGTAAATTCTATGTATGAAGGTATGAAAAAAGGATTACAAAAACATTTACCAGCGGACTTAGTAGTAAGAATTCCGGTAGAGTCGCAAGGAATAGAAACATTACCGTTTAGTTGGATGGAGAAGGTTAGAAAAATTGACGGTGTAGAGGCGAGTGTTGGGAATGCTACAGACTTTACAGCAAAGCTTGTGAATTATGACTTTATAAAAGCGAATCAAGAGTGGTATGAACATGCGAGGAAAAATGATTTTGAACCTGATTTGATGGAAGTTGTGGGAAATGATATTGTCGCGTATCAAAAAGTAACGAGAGCGAAGGTGATTGAAGGAAAAGATTTAAATAAGCCATTACAAGATGGTGAGGGAGTCATTACGAAGGAAACGGCTAAAAAATTAGGGCTTCAGTTGCATGATACGTTTGAAGTACAAGGAAAGGGAAAAGAAAAACAAACGATTAAAGTCGTTTCGATTATTGAGCAAGGATTAAGGTTAAGAGGATCAGATGTTTTCGTAAATGAACAATGGGCTCGCGATAAGTTTCACGTACAAGGATATGAAGCAATTCAAATTATGACTAATTCTAATCAATCATTTGAAGCGATTAAGAAGCAAGTAAAAGAAATTACAAAGAATAAAGAGAATGTAGAAGTTATAAACAGTTATGATTTATTGAAAGAACAAGAGCAGTTATTATCGCAAATGATGATGTTAATTCGCTTGTTAGTTGTAATTGTTTTCATTATTTCTGGTATAGGGTTAATGAATGCGATTGTCTCAAGTTTACATGAAAGACGTGCTGAAATTAGTATGATTCGTGCGGTAGGAGCTATTCCGAAGCAAATGAGACGGATCGTTTTATTAGAGGGAACTTTACTTGGAGCGATAGCTGGTTGTATCGGCATTTTTGGTGGGATTTTGTTTAGCTATATCGTGTTATCAAGCTTAGAGTTAACGGTTATTATTATTCCGTATAATCAAGTTTGCATATTAGCTTTTGCTAGTGTGGTGCTTGGAGCAGGGGCAGCGATGATTGCTTCATTACAATTAAGAAAGTTCAAATTAAGTGATACTTTAAAGGAATTATCGGCATAAAAGATTGCTATACCCCGCTCATACAAAGAACAAAGAAGACAAATAAAATGATGACAATACCAATACCGAAGTTAAATACGAGAGTACTATCCATATATGTAACCTCCTTGTTTTAAAGTGAAAAGCACTCTAGTCAGAGTGCTTTTTATTTTGAATCTCCCGTAACGTACTTCAAAACTTTTAGAAAGGGATTCATGCGTGTAAAGAGTTACATTATTTTATGCGTTTATTTTGGGGAATGAGTAAGTCCTTATGAAATATAGAAAAAAGACACTCTTTCGAGTGTCTTTTATGATGACAAAATGTGTCAATTGCTTGAGTTCGATAAGACGCTAATTTCCGTTTTAACGCCTTTTCTTTAATCAAGAAGTGTAGCAACAGCGATTCAAATAAATTGTACCATTTGTGTAATGTTTGTGTGCATGCAATTCTGCATATTTCAATTAGAGGGAAATAAGGTGCGGAGAATGAATGAGTATATAGAACAATTGATAAGGAGAGAGAAGGATGGATATACATAAGTTAACGGTAGAAGAAGCAAATGAGATAAATACGTGGACGTACGAGGAACCATATAATTTATATAGTTTTTCAGGCGAGAAAGAAGTGATAGAAGAGCTATTAGATGGAACGTATTATGGCTGTTGTGACGATCAAGGAGAGTTCATCGGCTATTTTTGTTTTGGGGAAAATGCACAAGTACCAGGGGGAAGAGATGCTAATTTATATGGTGGAGAAAATCTGATTGATATCGGACTTGGTATGAAGCCGGCGTTAACAGGGAAAGGAATGGGGAAAGAATTTTTCAAAGCTGGAATAGCGTTTGCCACGAAAGAGTTTAATGCAAAAATGTTTCGATTAAGTGTAGCAACATTTAATACAAGAGCAATTACGCTATATAAAAATATAGGTTTTCAGCAAGGACCTATCTTTTTGAGCCGCGGAAGAGAATTTATGCTCATGGAATATGAAAGACCGTCAGCATAAAACTGACGGTCTAGAAAGCATTATTATTATTCCGAGTGATCAGCTCGGTGCGCTAAACGGCTTGAAGCAGCGGCAGCGATTCCGCCAACGATATCATCAAGGAATGTATGCACTTTGCCAGTTGATTTATCATTTAAGTATTCTAAAATACCAGGTTTTAATTTATCGATATATCCAAAGTTCGTGAAACCGATAGAGCCGTACACGTTAACGATAGAAAGTGCGATAACTTCATCAATTCCGTATAAGCCTTCATCACGTTTTACGATATCTTGTAACGGCGCACTTAACATTCCTTTTTCAGCAAGGACATCGAGTTCGATACCAGTAATTAGTGCGTTTTGTACTTCACGTTTTGATAATACACGCTCAACGTTATAACGGCATTCTGACATCTCTAAATTTGGATGATATTTTTTTTGAAGAAAATGAACAAGTTCAGCAATATCGTCAATTGTTACACCGCGTTCTTGTAATAGTTGTAATGCTCTTTCTTGTAGTTGATTTGATTCTTTCATGTTTATCACCTTTTTTTCTTTTTAGTATTTGTATACGTTTCGTTGCTTTATCATGTGCATAGGAATGAAAGGCGAGCACAAGCTCATATATATAAAGAAAAACCATAGGTGGCGACTGCGATGATTCAGCATATTTATGAGCATTATCACATGCATGTTAAAGAATTAATCCCCCTTGGCCCCTATAAAAGCTTTTGGATTCGCAACAAAATTTATGTACTTGTTCCAATTGGAGAAATGGAGGAAGAAGTACTTGTAGAGATGAAAAAGCTCAGTGACTATATGAACCAGCAAGGGGATATGACTGTAGCGACTTTCGTTCCGACTATACACGGCTACTATGTAAGTGAGATAGAAGAACAAAATTACTGCTTATTAAAAGGTATGCGCACGTTAGAACGACATGCTATGTCATTAGGAAGTGAGCTTTCTATATTCCATAAACGAGGTGCATTCTTTCCAGAAGAAATTGAGCAATTAAGCCGCATTGGTGAATGGAAAGCGTTATGGGAAAAAAGGCTCGATCAATTAGAGAAATTTTGGCAATCACAAGTGATGAACCATCCTACAGACGTATTCGATCAATTGTTTATCGAATCCTTCCCGTATTATTTAGGAGTTGCGGAAAATGCAATTCAGTATGTTGTCGATACAGAGATGGATGATACGCCACAAATGACCGATGCGGCAACAATTTGCCAGGAGCGATTTACACCTTTATTATGGCATCAAACGAAGCGTCTAAAACTTCCTTTTGAGTGGGTGTATGATCATCCCACTCGAGATATAGCAGAATTGATTCGCTATATGATGATTGAAAAGAAGAAAGACTGGGAGCAAACAATCGTTCAATTTGTTACAGATTATGAACGCAATTATTCGCTATCCTCATTTGGTTGGCGCTTATTATTTGCAAGGCTCCTGTTCCCGCTCCACTATTTTGAAACGGTCGAACGATATTATCAAACTGGGAACGAAGAACAAAAAAGTATATATAGAGATCGCTTAGAAGCTATTTTACATGATGTGAACCGCTCTGAGCAATTTATGAGGAATTTTTATGGATCACTTCGTTTGCCAATTGATAAGTTAGGGATTAGAAAATTAGATTGGCTATCTTAAAAGTATAAAAAAGAGACCGATTGAGGTCTCTTTTTTATACCGCAATTGTATGTAATACATTATGCTCCTACCTGTTGATCTGCACATATATTTAAAATGAATTGATTTCTTTCGATTTTTTCATTTACTTTACTCAATAATTCTTGCTGGATTTCTTTAAATAAAAATTGATAGCTTGTATTCCATGTTGGTATAACGGACGAAAGGCCTAATAAATATTCTTTTTTCTCTTCTAGTTCTTGAATTGTTAAAAAAGTGTTCCCCATTTTTGGCATGTGTCGTCCCCCTATGTTTTTTACTTCATCCCGCTATTTGTGGGAATCGGGATGCCCGTAAACACCCACTGATTATAGTTTCACTTTATATGTGTGAACGATTCACTATATAGTATTAATTATCGCATTTTTTGAGAAGGATTTCCAATTTTGTTTTATGATGTTAAAGTAGAAGTGTTATTTGAATAAAAAAAGAGACCCATTGGGGTCTCTTTCTAGGAAGCGATTCTGAACGAGCCGCTTCTGCTTTTAATTAATATCTAGCTCCAGCGGCTAAAATGTTCGGTGGCTTCGCTTCTTCCGCCGAGGTACATTTTGAACGAGCCGTTTCCGCTTTTAATTAAAATACTTGCTCTACTTCAATAACGCCTGGTACTTCTTCAAGTAACGCGCGCTCGATACCAGCTTTTAGTGTGATTGTAGAACTTGGGCAGCTTCCGCATGCACCCATAAGGCGTAATTTTACGATACCTTCTTCAATGTCTACTAATTCAACGTCTCCGCCATCGCGAAGTAAGAACGGACGTAATTTATCTAGTACTTCTAGTACTTGTTCTTGCATATGTGGGTTTTCCATTTTTATCGACTCCTTTCATCAGTTTTATTATAATCAAGATAGAGGGGAAAATCTATTTTTTCTGTTCTTGTTTTATTGTCGAAATATTTTATCATGTGTACAACGTGTTTTTTCAGTATAGGGGTATGGAATAAGTTTGTAAAATGATGTGCTTATGTACTAAGACATCTGAATATACTGTTAGAACAAGAAGTGGGGGAGAAGAAATGGTTAATGTGCAAGTGTATGGGACGAAAGTAATTTGTGCGAGCTGCGTCGGAATGCCATCTTCAACAGAAACGTTTGAGTGGTTACAAGCGGCGATTGGTCGTAAATATGAAGGACAAGAAAATAAATTTAATTTCGAGTATATTGATTTTCAACAAGAACAAGAAGATGAAGATAAAAAAGCATTCGCAGAGCGCGTAGTAGAAGAAGATTTATTTTATCCAGTCGTTCTTGTGAATGGAGAGATTGTTGGAGAAGGAAATCCTCGTTTGAAGGATGTTTACGAGGAAATCGAGAAATATTTATAAAGCAGGAAGCCTTTGCGAATTTGCGAAGGCTTTTTTTAATGGAGGGATAGATGTGGAGAATGGAATAAAACAAGCTTTACCAGCAGAAGTAAAGCAGTTAATGGAGCAGTACATAGTAGGGTTAAAAGAAATTTTTTTAGATGGAAAAATAGTCGGAGTATATGTTTACGGCTCTATTGCGCTAGGTGCATTTCATATAGAAACGAGCGATGTTGATTTTGTTGCAGTACTAAATGATTCCGTGAATGAAGCTGAAAAACAACAAATTGTAGAACTGCATAAGAAAATGAGTGAAAGTACGCTAGGTAAAAGAATGGACGGTATGTATATTCCGCTTGCTGACTTAGGGAAATACAATCATGAAATAAATGAGTACGTGTATTGTGCAGATGGTAAGGCGAATATAGGTCATTGGGATATTAATGCGGTCACATGGTGGACATTAAAAAATCAAGGCATTACAGTTATCGGGAAAGAAGTAGAAGACCTTCCAGTTCAAATAAAGTGGGATGATGTAGTAAATACAATGCAATACAACGTAGAACAGTACTGGAGTGAAAAAGCGAAGCAGCCATATTTATTTTTCATAGAAGAGTGGGTAGAATCAGCTGTCGTTACGATGGGGCGTATTTTATATACGTTAGATCATAAAACAATTGTTTCAAAAGATAGAGGATTGCAATACTTGTTAGAACGCTCAGCGAAAGAATGGGAGCCTTTATTAAAAGAAGTAGAGCGAATGAGGTATGATCCAAAGGAGAAGAAGAAACTTTCTATTTGGAGAAGGGCTGATATGATGAAGAGATATTTGCTTAGTTTAATTGAGGAGTGTAGGGGGAAATGGTAGAGAAAATAGTAAAAGCATCCTTTGTATGAAGGATGCCTTTACTATTGTTATATAATGAAAAAGTACTTTACACGGAATGAGAATTCGAAAGATAATATAAAAAATATGTAGACGAGGAAAGCAGATGAGTAAATATAAATTACATATAAATAAAGAACAACTATGGAAAGGTTGTATCTTAAAGTCAATTGCAGATGCAATTTTTGTAGCACATGCTCCTGATTTCTCGCATGAAAGTTCATGGGATGGGTTTAACTATAATATGCAAGATAGTCAAGGCGGAAGAGGGACAATTACGTTTCATCCGGATTATACGATCGTATGTCTGCAAGATGTGAATAGCGAGAGAATTGAAGAGTGGATTGATGCGGCAAATTATTTTGAAGGGGCACCTTTGGAAGTAATAGACATTGCGAAAGAGGAAGCACTTCAATACGTATTAGAAGAAGTAGAAGGCGAAACAGTTCCTTTTATTACAACTGCATTTTGGATTGAGGATAGCGGTGCGTATTCAATTGATCCATTTGAAGAGATGGAAGAGCACGGTGGATTTTTATTAGAAATTCCATTACTTGATACGGAATTAGCAATTGAAAGACTGGAAGAAGAGTATGAACTGACAGCGGAACAAATAGAACTTTTACAATTCGTGTATGAGAGAAAAATCCAAAATCCAAACGAGAAAATTAAGTTGTCTAAAGAGGAAGTAGCAATGATTGGGACGGATGATAGTGAAAGGTTAGAAGTGAGTAAAGCGTCATTTGAAGAAATGAATATTACTTGGTAGTTGTAGGAGGAAATATAAAAAGTGTGATAAAGGACTAGTAGAAAGCACAATGTACATTTACATTGTGCTTTCTACTAGTTTTTTCATATACATATCAACTTCATGAAAGAGTACTTTTTCTTTTTCCTCGTTATTAAGATGCACAGAGCAATGTAAATATTGCTGTAAGTAGAGATTAGCTTGTTTGTACTGTTTTAATTTGTAGAAAGAAGAACAGGTAAGAAGCAGAAACGCTTTTTCTTATAATATTGGAACGACGGCTAGTAACGGAGTAATGGAATGTATATTTATTTTTGTTAAATTTTCATAAGAAGCCCACGTTTGAAACCAGTCGAAAATGGTAGAAAGGTAATCCGGAATGTCGATAGTTTCATGTGAAACATTATGCAATATGGAACGTAGTGAAGTTTTGTGAAAAAACATCTTCTGTCCAAACTATGCACTTCATATTTAATCACCTGAAATAGTAGTTTTATGAACTTTATTTTATATATTATAGTATGACTAAAGCTAGATTATTTTAAGAGAGAATGGAGAAGATATCATGATTAACCATAATAAAATTAAACAACTTTTAGAATATGTAGATCGTGCTGAGGATAATGAAATTGAGCTAGAGTATGAATCTGAACCTATGACGATAGAATTGTTTAATAGTGAAGAAATAGAAGAAGGACAACTTGGTTATAGCTTTGATGAAGAAGGGCAAAGCTTAACCGGGAATGAAGAAGGAGATTGGAAAGAGGGATGGATTGTAATTGGAATAGATTCGTATCTCGGTGATCCAATCTTTGTAGATAGTAATGATGAAAAATGCCCGGTTTATACAGCTTTGCACGGTGAGGGTGATTGGGAGATAGAATGTATAGCGGAACGTATAGAAGATGTTATTGAGAAAGTGAAGGGTAGTGTGGAATAAATAAAAATAGTATTTCAATATAATCAAGAAGTGGAGGAATCATGAAAAATTTTCAAATGGAACTACATAAACTGCCGATAGAAAATACTGGAGAAATAATACTTAGTATAGATGAGCGTATTTTGTTTCAAGAAAAAACAGACATAATAGACCCGATTTGTCAGTTTTTTGACGCTTGGGTCGAGTTTTTTAAATATGATGATGCTACAATTTTCTTAGATGAATATGAAAAAAAGGTGGAATTTAAGAATAATGAAACTGCCTAAAAATATAGTTGAAGTAGATTTTATTGTATCAATTGAGGAAATTAATGATAGATTATTTATTAGTTGTGTAAGTGGAAGTATGTTTTAAATAGTAGAAAGTTAATTTGTGAAGTCTTTTAAGTCGAGATTTTAGGTTAGACCATACCATAATAGTAATTTATATAATAGGAGTAGGATGTGTCCAAATGATTTTGGGGCATCTTTTTTTGTGAACATACAAAACATTTAACTTAGTGTATTAAACGTATAATTCATAAGTATTTTAATATATTTTAAAGTAAAATGAAATAATAAACGGATAATTGTCGGAATATATTCGATTCCGCTCGTTTTTATGAAATATATGTACTTTTTGTTAGATTCCTTCTTTTTGTACATATACAATACCTGTATATAGAAATAAGAAAAGGATGATGTACGTGAAAGACACTGTTTTACAAGAAACAATTTCTCCACAAGAGTTACATAAGATTGTTCAAAAGAATACGGCGTATTATGACTTTAAATGGGGAAAAGTAGAAAATCCAGCACAAGGGAATACGTGGAATTGGGTAGCATTTTTCTTCCCAACTTTTTGGTTAGCTTATCGTAAAATGTATAAGTTGTTTATTATACTTACGTTATTGGCGGTACCTAGTATCGTTGTAACTCCTTTTGTAGATATTTCAGATGGGATTTATTTAACAGTTAGTTTAGTTCTTCAATTAGGAGTGATGATATTTACTGGATGGCAAGGAAACCGTTTATATTATAAGCATGCTATTCGAGTTTTACATAAGGAAGAAGATATGCCGGATCACAAGAAGGCGTATTACTTACAATCAAAGGGTGGCGCTAGTGCTGCTGGTATGATTGGTTTACAAGTTATAGTTGGGATAGTGTTTGGTGGAGCTATGTTCGGACTTTCTCTTTTACCAACTGAGCCGAATATTAAAAATGTTGTTCGTTCAAGTGATGAAGGATTTACTTTAGAGGTTATGACTGATAATCCAACTTGGAAGTTCGTGAAGAAAGAAAAAGAGTATGACGTAGTAGAGTTTACTGGTTATGACTATACAGAGAAGAAAAACGTAAAAATTAAATTCGCTGTTTATTTCAGTGAAGGTTACTTTGAATGGCAAGAAGTATATGAGAATAATAAGAAGTTAAGTGAAGAAGAGTTAGAAGAGTATCAATTTTATATTGAAGAGAATGGTTGGGGGTTCTAGTGAGAACTCATTCATTTTGAAAAGAAGAATCTTGTGAAGGTTCTTCTTTTTTATTGTAAACACCATACGAATTGAAATTTTGTAAAATACAATAAAAAATGAGAATTTGAGGTAGGCTTGTCAATAACGTAAGACTATGGCACTATAAAGAAATGCTATACAAATTTTATTTATCGACATGTAAACATCAAATTTGATTTTTACGTATAAATAATGAACGGAGGAAATGAATTTATGGCTACTTTACCAAATTGTCCAAAATGTAATTCAGAATATACGTATGAGGATGGCGTTCTTTTCGTATGTCCAGAATGTGCTCATGAGTGGGGCAAAGAAGCAGAAGCTGAAAATAATGATGGTGCAAAAGTTGTAAAAGATGCAAACGGAAACGTTCTTCAAGATGGTGATGCTGTTACTGTAATTAAAGATTTAAAAGTAAAGGGTACTTCTTCAGTTGTGAAGATTGGTACGAAAGTAAAGAGTATTCGTCTAGTTGATGGAGATCATGATATTGATTGTAAAATCGACGGTTTCGGAGCTATGAAGTTAAAATCACAGTTCGTTAAGAAGGCGTAAGACAAATAAAAAGAGGAGGCTATTCGCCTCCTCTTTTTATTATGTCACTTTTTGTCGGTAAATCGATATTTCGTACAAAATCGTTGATATATTGTGAGTTATGATAGATATATTTGAAAAATCGTTGATATATTGTAAGTTATGATAGATATATTGAAAAAATCGTTAATATAATTTCATTCGCCGTGAACTACGCACGATTCACCTCGCATCATAGTCAATTTCTTTCAACTGACAGCGCTTATTAAAGAATGTTTTATATCCAAGCTGTAAGAAGATAATGACAGCGAAAGCAGTACTCCCTGAAATACCGAGTATGATAGCAATTTGATATTGAATTGCTGTAAACGGTGATACACCGGATAATATTTGACCGGTCATCATACCGGGTAAGCTTATAATTCCCATACCGACCATGGAATTGATTGTTGGTAAAATAGCAGAATCAAAAGCGTCCCTTATGAGGGGAGCAGTTGCTTCTTTCGGTGTTGCGCCGAGCATAAGGGCACCTTCAATATGATCTCTTTGAGATTTCATATTGTTTAAAAAGGTGTTTGCCCCGAGGCAAATACCGGTCATAGCATTACCGATTAACATGCCGGCAATAGGAACGATATATTGCGGTGCATACCACGGATTATGCCCGATAATAACAAAGATAAATAGTAGTAATGGTCCGATTGATCCCGCAACCATGGAAAGAGCGGCTACACGTTTTAATTCTTTGGACATCGGAATATTAACTCGTTTATAAATATTAAAAATAGCAAATGTAGTAATAGAAGTAATGAGAGCAATTGTATAAAATGGATTACTGTTTTCAAATATGTATGTAAGGACATATGCAACAAGTACGAGCTGAATGGTCATACGGAATGTTGCGATCGCAATTTGTTTCTCGCGAGGTATCCCTTTTAATCTTACAAGTCCGATTAAAATAAGAATGAAAATATAGGCAGCAGCAAGTTGCCAAATTTGGAGTTCAATAACGCCCTTCAACTGAGAGCACTCCCTTTCTAGTTGCACCGTTTGTTTTACTAATTTCAATAATATCGTCTGCAATTTCTTCTGGAAGTTGTTGCGAGTGCGTGATGAAGATAACGGTTTTTTTCTTTTCTCTTGCGAGTATAGTGAATTGCTTCATAACGCGGCGTTCTGTATCACTATCTAATGCCGAAGTTGGTTCATCTAATAAATAGACAGGCGGATCCATAAGTATGATGCGAGCAAAAGCAAGCCGTTGTTTTTCCCCGCCTGATAATGAAGCGGCGTTGTCTTCTAAATTCTTATTTAAGCTAACAGTCGTTAATGCATTCTGCAAAGTATCATCACTTGGAGATGGTTTTTCAGAAAGACGAAGTCCCATTAATAGATTGTCTTTAACTGTTCCGTCAAAAATAGGTGGAGTTTGTCCGAGCATAACTACGTCACGGCGTAATTGAATAGGGGGATAATCAGAAATTGATTTTCCGTTATATTCGATTGTACCGGATGTTGGAGATTGTAAATCATTTAACATGCGAAGTAATGTACTCTTTCCGCTCCCACTTTCACCGATAATACAAGTGATTGTCTCTTTTTGAATCTGTAAATAAGGAATGTGTAGTATATCTTTATATGTAACGTTTTTTAATATAAACATAAATTGCTCCTTTCTGATTCTAGTTATATCGTATCAAAAAAGAGAGAGAAATAGAAAAATAAGGTTATAAAGAGCAACGTTTTTTCTTCGTCTTGAGTTTTATTAATAAGTTAAGTAAACAATCTAATTCTTGACTGAAAGAAATTACTTTATCATGAGTGAATCCGTACATTTCAACGAGATAGATCAATTCTTTCTTCTTCGCTTCTATTCGATCGTGTAGTTTCGTCAAGTTCATAAGTGAAATGTAATGCCTCCTATAAAAGTATTTATCACATAAAAAATAAGACCGAATGAATTCGGTCTTAAAGGAAATAATAAAAACAACTTACAAATAGCATACACTTTTCATCAATAGTTTTTAATATAAAAATAGAAAATTTTGTGAATAAATATTGAGAAAAATATTTCTGATAATTTCTGTTTATGAAAAAAATTTTTTCAACTGATGAAAAGAGGCTGCCTACATAGTAGACAGCTCGTAAAGTATTAACCGTTATGATATTTATACATCCAAAGAAGACCGGATTTTAATAATCTCGGTACACGTCCCATTAATGGTTGGTTTGCTAGTAAACCAAATCCGTGTTTTTTGCCGAGGGAACCGAGAACACCTTTTAATTTAATAACAGGTAGTTCATCAGGAAGTGGTTCATTATTCCAACGTTTTAATAATATTTGGACAATTTGTTCTCCTTGACCTTCAGCAAGTTGAGCAGATGGTGCGTGTGGAAGTGCTGCACAATCTCCTACAACGTAAACGTGCTCGTCATTTGGAATATTGTGATATTTTGTTAAAACAACCCGTCCGCTACCATCTTGTTCAACCGGAAGGTTTCGAACAACTTCATTTGCTTGAATACCAGCTGTCCAGACGATTGCATCACATGCAAGAGGTTCATCGTGGTTGTACACAATATTTGGTTCGACTTTGGTAATGTTAGAGTTTCGTATAATGGTAACGTTATGTTTTATAAACCATTCTTCTACATATCTACTTAATTTCTCTGGATATGGGAATAAAATTCTATCTTTTCTATCAAATAAATAGATTTTTAAATCAGAACGGCTCTCACGAAGTTCACTTGCTACTTCAACGCCACTTAAGCCAGCACCAACGACAGCAACTGTAGCATTCGGTTCTAGGCCATTTAATTGTTCATATGTCTTACGTGTTTGTTCAATTGATTGTAGACTGTGTGTATATTCCTTTGCCCCAGGAACGTTATGATATTTATCTTCACAGCCAAGTCCGATAATTAAATCATCATATTGGATTGCTTCACCGCCATCAAGATGAACAGCTTTTTCTTCGAGATCAATATTTGTTATTGTGCCGTATTGAATATTGAGGCGTGGGTGCTCAGGAAACGGTATGCGAATATGCGTTTCTGAAATTGTACCCGCTACTAATGCATAATATTCAGTTTTGAAACAATGGTATGGTACTTTGTCGATTAATGTCACCTGTACATCATCTGGAAGTTGGTTGCTTGGAAGTAGCCGTTGCAGAATTCTCATTCCACCGTAGCCACCACCTAGTATTACGAGGTGTTTCATGATGGATTACCCCTTTTCTGTTGAAATGTCCCCTAATCCTAAAATTTTATATTAATAAAATATTTCGACTTTACTCAATCAAATTATATCGAATTTGTGAACAAATAACAATGCATGAATGAATACTCTGTTGTACAATAAGAAGAAAAGTAAAGTAAACTGTTTTCCTTTTCTAGTTACTATTTCATTATGAAGGCCGAAAAGCAGTGTTGTGAATATATTTATATAGAAAAGAATATTTGCTTTGAAGTGAAACAGTGAAGGAATTGAATAGTTTAGTAAGTGTAATGAAAACAACAAGAAACAGCTTAGTTTTCTTCTTATAGATGAAGTCAGAAGGTAATTTGTTTTGTAGTACAGGGGGGATAATTTTGATTAAACCGTTAATTGAATTTTGTGTAGGTAACCTCGCGAGTGGTTCACAAGCAGCTTTAGAGAAATTAGAAAAAGATCCGAATTTAGATGTAATGGAGTATGGATGCTTAGGATATTGTGGTATTTGTTTTGAAGGCCCATTTGCCCTTGTGAATGGTGAAGTAGTACAAGGATCGACAGTAGAAGAGCTTGTTAATAATGTATATGAGTATCTGGATGAAAATCCAATGTTTTAAGGTGTTGCGAATGGGCAGCACCTTTTTCCATTAGGTAAAATATTATTTCGCAGGGGAGGATAATACGGAATATAAATAAAAAAAGGCCCTTTTAGAAGGGCTTTTTTCCTACACAATTTGTGCAAGAATGGCTCATCGCCAAATGTTGTCAAATATGAGAAACGGGGGACATTCATATTGTGTTCTAAAAGCATGCATTCTATACTTAAAATAAAAAATTATTTTTGGAGTGAATACAAATGAGCCAATTTTCTTTTACAAAAATGCATGGTCTTGGCAATAGTTATATATATGTAAATATGTTTGAGGAACAAATTCTTGAAGAAGATTTAGCTCTTGTGGCGGAAAAAGTTTCAAATATTAATACTGGTATTGGGGCAGATGGAATGATTTTAATTTGTCCTTCTGACGTAGCTCCGGTGAAAATGCGCATGTTTAATAACGATGGTTCAGAAGGGAAGAACTGCGGCAACGGTTTACGCTGCGTAGCGAAATATGCGTATGAGCATAAACTAGTAGAAGAAACAGTTTTCGCAATTGAAACGTTAGCTGGAATTGTAACGGCTGAAGTAACGGTAGAAGATGGTGTAGTTACATTAGTAAAAATCGATATGGGAGCACCACGTTTAACACGTGCAGAAATCCCGATGCTTGGTGAAGGTGAAACACCGTTTATTCGTGAAAACTTCTTATACAATAATCATCGTTATGCATTTACAGCTGTTTCAATGGGGAATCCGCATGCGGTTATTTTTGTTGATGATGTAGAAAAAGCGCCACTTACAACACTTGGACCAGTCCTTGAGACACATGAAATGTTCCCAGAGCGAGCAAATGTTGAATTTATCGAAATTTTGAATGATGACGAGATGAACTTCCGTGTTTGGGAACGTGGATCTGGTGTAACACAAGCTTGCGGGACAGGAGCATGTGCTGCAGTTGTAGCTGCTATTTTAAATGGAAAGCTGGAACGTGGTAAAGAGATTACAGTTCATTTAGCTGGCGGCGATTTAATGATTGCATGGACAGAAGAAGGAAATGTGTTAATGAAAGGACCTGCGGAAGTAATTTGCCGCGGAGTGTATGAGTACAAGATAGAAGCGTAAAGATGTATAATAGAATGAGAACAGAAAGGATGGTGTATTTCATGATTGAAGTAACAGAACAAGCAGCTTTTCAAATTAAAGATATGTTAAAAGATGCTGAAGATGGAGAGAAGTACGTGCGCCTTGCTGTACATGGCGGCGGATGTAGTGGTCTTTCTTACGGCTTAGGATTTGAAGTAGAACCAAAAGAAGACGACACAGTTCTTGAATTTTTCGGTGTTGAATTTGTTATCGATAAAGAAAGTGCTCCAATTGTTAAAGGAGTAAAAGTTGATTATAAACAATCGATGCTTGGCGGCGGATTCACAATTGATAATCCAAACGCAATCGCATCATGCGGATGTGGATCATCTTTCCGTACAGCGACGAATGCTGGTAAGCCAGAAGAGTGCTAAGTTTTTGGCAGAAATAGAGAAAGACCTTTTTAGCGATGGAATACAATCGTTAAGGAGGTCTTTTCTTTTGTCGTGAAAAATCAAAAAGCCACCTTCTAAATTTAGAAATCAGCCTCAAGATATGTTGTGCAACGAGTTTTAAAGTCTTAATCTAATTTATCTTTGCATAGATGCAGGTATCAGTTAGTTGTTTGCCGTCAGCTGAAACATCTTCATTACGTAATATCCCTTCAAGCTCAAAGCCTAGTTTTTCAGGAATCGCACGACTTTTTGTGTTATTACGTTCACATCGTATTTCAATCCTTCTAAATTTGAATAACTGAAATCCAAGGTTTATTAACGCACTTACTGTTTCTGTCATATATCCATTGCCACTAAATTGGGTGTTAATCCAGTATCCAATTTCACATTTAGAAACCTTCCAATCAATCGCGTGAAGGCTAGCAGTTCCGATAAAATTATTCGTCTCCTTATGATAGATAAGATAGCGAAAGCTTTCTCTTTTCAAAAAATTTATATGTGCATTTCTAAGGAGAATTTCCGTTTCTTCAACAGTAGGAATGGACTGGAATAAAGACAACCATTGCTTTAATTCATGAATTGAATCTTTAATAGCTTTATGTACTACATTCCCTTCACCTGCTTGCAGTGGTGCTCGAAGAATGAGTTTGTCTGTTTCTATTTGTAACGGAACATCTAATAAAATAGGATTCATATTATTTCTCCCCTCGAAAACTTTAAATTAGGAAATAATGAAATTTATGTAATAAAAAAACTTTCAGCCAAAAGTTAGAAAATAATAAATATATATTCAATTCATCGTTTACAAATCCCTTTTCACATATTGAAAACGAAATCGCTAGTTGGTTGAGTAAGGAATTATTATTTTTTATCTATTTTCTTACGATTTTTGTCTTTTGCATAATAGAAGTTGGCTGATGTGTATGAAGAAGTTTGATGAAGTAGTAGCAACTGATTCGAAGGTAGAATCTGTCCTCGTTCCAATTGGTGTTGGAATGACTATTTCTAAAGTGAAGAAATAATTATTATCTTACAAAAGTGTAATGTTCATGTCATGTTTTTGAATTTCTTCTTTAAAGCCTGAGCTTTAAGATAAGAATATAAGAAAAAACATTTGAGGTGAAGGAAATGAAAAGATACATTGCACTTTTTAGTATTTTAGTTGTATTTGCAAGTCTGTTAGTTGGTTGTGATATTAATCGTTTAGGAAAAGATGAGTATTATGTTCAAGTTACAGCTGATGGAATTGAAAAAAATGAGAAGTTTGATAACGGAGAGCCACATAAATATTTCGAGTATAAATTAAAAGGATTCGATAAAGGTGGAGAAGAAAAAGAATTGGAATTCACAGCTCCAAAAAATCTTCGCAAAGAAGCATTCTTACGCGTATACAATTCAGATAAAAAAGGTGTAACAGCTTGGGAAGAAGTGAAAAAAGACGAGCTTCCAGCGAAAGTTAAAGAAAAATTAGGTGCAAAATAAGAAAGAAAAAAGGAATTGACGAACAGGGTCAATTCCTTTTTATATTCTCAAAATCCTCTTCTGAAATGACTGTAAATCCATGTCTTTTGAATAAAGCAGTTGTTACCCCGTAACCGGTTTGTTTATTCCCGTTAAATTCTCCAGTGTAAATTGTAGAACTACCACAAGATGGACTACGTTCTTTTAAAATAATATATTCTGGGTGTAAGTCTTTAAGTTGTTCTAATGCTTTATAAGCACCATTTACGAAAGCTTCTGTGACATCTTCTCCATCTTTTGTCATCACTTTCGCTTTTCCGTCCAAAACGTCATCGCCATTCCCACCAATAATTTCAGCGGAAGGACGAGGCGTCGGTAGTCCTCCTAATACTTCAGGACAAATGAGGACTGTATCTTCTTTGTGCAAAAGTTCCTCTATTTTTGAAACGAGATTGTCATTCCCATCATAACGACAAGCGATACCACCTAAACAAGCGCTAATTACAATCATATTTTCATCTCCAATAAAGAAATATTAACTATCACGCCAATTTCTCTTCCTGCTTCTTACTTATAAATGAGGTGATAAGAATGGGAAGCTTATATAATTTAATGAAACCATATAGTGAATTTCAAAGTAAAGAGGAGTTTAATATATATCAAAAACAAGTTTTGAAATATTATCGATTTCAATTAAATAAAACGGATGCTACCATTATTCATTTTTTAGGAAAGTATGCGGTGAATGAGAAACAGAAAACAGTAGGAGTTGCTTGTCCGTTAATGGAGACGATTGCGACGAATGTTGGAAAGAGTATTCGTACAGTACGCCGCTCCATTGCAAAGTTAGAGGAACTAGGAATTATAAAGCGTGTTGCGACAAAAGAAAGACATAAGCGCGGCGGGTATAGTGCGAACTTATATATTTTTCTTATATCTGCAATTGACCGCATGGATGACCGTATGAAAATGTCCGCATGTGAAAGTGAGGATTATGCAGCTGGCTGTAGTAAAAATGAGCAAAAATATGAGGGGGAAACAATTCTTTTTAAAAACATTCCACAAATAAAAGAGAAAAGAAAAATAACGTATGAGCTTGATGAAACGTATTGCCGTCACGATATACCGAAGTCTTTTATATACGCACTGGTGCCGATGACAAGTAATCCGAAGAAGATTAATATATTTTGGAGTAAGGTGGAACTTGCGTATAAAAAGAGTGGCTTACTAGAGCAAGGTGTTTTATTAGAGCAAATATTAGCTGATGAAGAAGTGAACGGAAATTTCATTTGGCGCGTGAAAAGTGTTGTGAGGGCACATAAATATGGGGAAATTCGTAAAGATATTGGGGCACTTTTTTACAGTACAGTGCGAGATTTATTTTTTGAGGTTGGATTAGAGTGGGGAGCAGTATTAAGGAGGAGAAAGGGACTACATCTATTTGATCCGTTTAAAAAAGAGCCATGCTTATAATACATGACTCTTGCTTGTTAATCGAATTTCCTTACAACTGGAACACGAATCGCTACAAATAGTACGAAGACGATAACGGCGATTGCACCGCTTTTCATAACGGTTACGATTGGAATTCCTATTGCAAGTGCAATGGATGTGAATGCATAAGAGAGTGGGATAAAGCCCATTGATGATAGCATAAGTAAACTCATTACACGCCCCATCATCTCTTCTTTTACAGTTGCTTGAATCATTGCCATAAGTGGAACGATCGCCATTGCGATTGTAATACCGTAAAACATGCCAGCTAATAATGCCTGCCAAAGTACCGTACTAAAGTTAATGGATAAGAAGAATATACCAGACAGTAGCATCATGATAATGCAAAATAGGCCGCGTCTACGATTAATATTCTTTAAACCAACAATGACAGCGCCTATCGCCATTCCACCACCAACAGCAGCTTCTAAGTAACTGAACTGAAGTGAATCACCGTGCAGGACATTTTTAACGAAGAGCGGGAAACCGACTTGCATCGGACCGATTAAAAATAAGTTTAGAAAGGCGCTACAAATAAGGAAAGTTGAAAGGAATGGTGATTCCTTTACATATAAGATTCCTTCTTTAATAGAAGTAAACATGCCTTTGTCGGTATCTTTTTGCTCTGACATCGTAAATTGTATTTTTTGGACGAGTATGGCCGCAACGATCAGTAGTAAAATCGTAATCGAAAAGATTGTTTCATAGTTCGTAAATTTGATGAGAATTCCACCAAGTACAGGGCCCAAGATGACCGACGCTTGATTCGTCATTTGTGTAAGTGAATTTGCCTGCGTTAAGCGGCTTTTTTCTACAAGTTCGGGCAGAATAGATCCATCTGCGGACCAGAAAAAAGCATCAGCAAGTCCAAAGAATAAAGCGAATAAAGCAAATGTATATAGTGTTACATCACCGACGATGAACCATGTGAGAATGGTTGCGACAAGAATCGCTCGAATAATATTGGAGTAAAACATAATATTTTTTTTCGGGAATTTATCAGCTACAGCGCCGCCGATAATCATAAAAATAAGCCTTGGAACACTAAGAGCTACGAAAACAACACCGAGTGAAGCCTCAAGGTTTAATGTTTTTGCTATGTACCACGTTTGTGAAAAAGTAAAAAAGGCTAAAGCAAAGCTTGAAAAAAGAGTAGCTGCCCAAAGAAAAAGGAAATTCGTATTTTTTAATAACGGTTTTCCGCTTCCTTCTAAAGCAGTTTTATTTTGTTGTAGTTCCTCCATATTGCTTCCTTTCTATGTGACAAATTTAAACTAAAAAACCTATTAACCATCGTTTTATACAGTTTCTAATATTTCTATACTGCACTTTCTCATTGTAGACAATAATAATGAATTTGCCCAGTAGCTATTTAACGACAAAAAAAGAAGATACCAAAGAGTATCTTCTTTAAGCTAATGCGATATAAATATCTACTTGCACATTATTTGGGTCTACCGCTTTTTCATCATACAGTTCGAAATCTGTTGTAAAAGCACGTTTGTTTTCTTGCGACCATTGCCAAATGTATTCCCAAGCTTCGCACACGACTTCAGAAACTGGGCCTTTTCTCGATGTAAATACCGCATATGTAGCGGCAGGTATTGTTAAAGTTGTCATATTTTCAGGAACGTCTTTTAATGAAGAAACGGGCATACCGATTGTAAATTTATATGTACCAGTTTCATCTGATTTGTAGTTTGAATAGAAAGCGAACGTTTCCTTTGTTTGTTGATTTGGGATGTGATGCATCATTTGTTCTTGGAAGTATTTGTTCCAAAGCCCTGGGATTTTTCCTTCAGTAGACGCCTCTTTTTCATTTGTCGTTGTAAGAGAAACACCGATTGCTTGGAAAGCTTCTTTTTTTACGATAATAGGTTCGTTAATCATGAAAATTCCTCCTTTTAAACAAGAACATTTGTTCTATTTTAGTGTAACATGTTTTTGGAGAAAAGTAGAGCTTTTTAGAAAGTGTTAATTTTTTGAGGAGATATAAAAGAAACCCTTTCATATGTGAAAAGGGTTCTTCGTAGTTCTATATTAAAACATACTGGAGCTATGCATTGGTTGAAGTTTTGCGTTTGGATCGAAGTAAGCTTTTGCATTGTTTACTGCTGTTGGTGCTTCACCAAATCCACAAGCGATAAGTTTTACTTTTCCTTCATATGTACAAATGTCACCAGCAGCGTAAATGCCAGGAATATTTGTTTCCATTTTTGAATTCACAAGAATGCTATTTTTTTGTATATCTAAGCCCCAGTTTTTAATTGGGCCAAGAGAAGAAACGAAGCCGTAGTTTACAATTACATCATCAACATCGATGATAAGTTTTTCTTCTGTTTTTACGTGTTGAAGAACGACTTGTTCAATTTTATCATCACCAATAAGTTCAACTGGAACGTACGGTGTGCTTACTTCTGCACGAGAATTCATTAAGCTTTCGACGCTATGCTCATGTGCACGGAATTTATCACGGCGATGAACGATTGTAACTTTGTCAGCAATCGGTTCTAACATCATTGTCCAGTCTACCGCTGAGTCGCCGCCACCAAATACAACAACACGCTTGCCAGCAAATTTATTCATATCATCAACGAAATAATGTAAGTTTTTCTTTTCGTATTTTGCGGTCCCCTCTAATTCTAAGCGGCGTGGCTGGAAAGCACCATTACCAGCAGTAATAATGACTGATTTAGAATAGTGAGTTTGTTTATTCGTAACAAGTTTAAATATACCGTCAGCTTGTTTCTCAAGCGTATCAACAGCTTCTTCTAAGCAAACTGTTGGATCAAATTTCTTCATTTGCTCTTTTAAGTTATCAACTAACTCTTGTGCACGCACTTTTGGGAATCCAGCTACATCATAAATGTATTTTTCAGGGTAGAGTGCGGATAATTGTCCTCCAAGTTGAGGTAAGCTTTCAATGATTTTTACACTTGCTTGTCTCATACCGCCATAAAATGCTGTGAAAAGTCCAGTTGGACCACCACCAATAATTGTTATGTCGTAAACTTTTTGATTTTCTGCCACTTTCATTCCCCCTATAGATGGAATTTTGATATTGATTTCATATATTGTTCATATGTACATGAAAATCCTGCAAATGATGATACTTTCAAATAAATGATAGCATATTTCAGTTCATAATACTTCTGAAAACGACTGAATTATAAGTAAGTTTCCGCATAGATGTTTTTTACATTGTATAAAATATACAGAAAGGAAAATACATGAAAAAAAGGCTGAAAAACCCTTGTAAACGCTATGTTATTTTAAAATATTGATAATTCGCTAGGTGCTTGAATTATGGAATAAAACCGACTAATATAGGGAAGTATTATGTTAAATTTCTATGACAAAATTCGTACGATTTTTTGACTGCGTTTTGTTACGATATAGAATGTGATAAATTCCACATTCTTGACAAATAGAGTTTTTAGTACTTGGTATTATTTTTCATTACTATTATATAAAGAAAAGGGTTGTGATTTGGTGAAGACTCCAAAAATCGTAGTTTTAGGTGCAGGTTATGGCGGGATGATTACGACTGTTCGTCTGCAAAAAGCATTATCTGTAAATGAAGCTGAAATTACGTTAGTAAACAACAACAGCTATCACTACCAAGCGACTTGGTTACATGAGAGCGCAGCTGGTACATTACAAGATGAAAAAATCTGTCTAGATATTCAAGACGTTATCGATACAAATAAAGTGAACTTTGTACAAGATACAGTAGTAGAAATTAAAGCTGCTGAAAAACGCATTATCTTAAAAGACGGCGAGTTAGAGTATGACTACTTAGTAATTGGTCTTGGTTTCGAATCAGAAACATTCGGAATTACAGGATTAAAAGAGCATGCATTCTCAATCGCTAACATTAATGCAACTCGTGAAATTCGTGAGCATATGGAAGCTAGTTTCGCTAAATATGCAACTGAACAACGCGATGAGTTAGTAACAATCGTTGTTGGTGGTGCTGGATTTACTGGTATCGAGTACGTAGGTGAGCTTGCAAACCGTGTTCCTGAACTTTGCAAAGAGTACAATGTACCACGTGAAAAAGCACGTATCATCTGTGTAGAAGCTGCTCCAACAGCACTTCCAGGTTTCGATCCAGCGTTAGTAGAATACGCTGTAAAACAACTTGAGAAAAAAGGTGTAGAATTCCGCATCGGTACAGCAATTAAAGAAGCAACTGAAGAAGGTATTATCGTTGCGAATGGCGATGACACTGAATTAATTAAGTCTGAAACAGTAGTTTGGGCTGCAGGTGTTCGTGGTAATGGTATTGTGGAAGAGTCTGGCTTTGAAGCAATGCGCGGACGTGTAAAAGTCGATGAGTACATGCACGCTCCAGGATACGAAGATGTATTCATGGTTGGTGATGCAGCGTTAATCATTAACGAAGAAATTAACCGTCCATACCCACCAACAGCACAAATTGCAATTCAACAAGGTTACAACATTGCACATAACTTAACTGTGTTAGTTCGTGGTAAGGGCGAAATGAAAAAATTCGCATTCGACAATAAAGGATCTGTATGTTCTTTAGGTCATGACGATGCAATGGGCGTTGTTATGGGTAAAAAGTTAACAGGTTGGAAAGCTTCCTTCATGAAGAAAGTAATTGATAACCGTTACCTATTCTTATTAGGTGGACCTTTATTAGTTCTTAAAAAAGGTAAATTAAAGTTCTTTTAATATATAATAGAAAAAGCAGAAACGGCTAAGAGCTGTTTCTGCTTTTTTCATATTAAAAATATAGTATAATATATAAAAAAGAAAGAATATTCTGTCCGTTCCGGTGGAGGAGGTTATTACATCATGGAGAAACGAGGGAAAGTGTGGTTAGCTGTTAGTGGTTTAGTAGCTACAAAAGATGGCAGGTGGCTATTTGTTAAGAAAAAATACAGTGGATTAAAGGGGAAATGGTCTTTACCGGCTGGTTTTGTAAATGAAGGTGAGACGGTTGATGAAGCTGTGAAACGTGAAGTATTAGAAGAGACAGGTATTGTCGCTCATGTGAAGGGGATTATAGGTATTCGGTCGGGCGTTATTCGTAATGAAATTAGTGATAATATGATTATTTTCCTTTTGGAGCCTGAAGGGGAAAATATTATTGTACAGGAGAAGGAATTGTCTGAAGTAGCATTTTTACATCCAGAGACGATTGCTGACGATCCCAATACGTCTGTACTTATTAAATATTTGCTAGAAAGAAGATCAGAACTACATCTTGAAATGGACAAAACATTAAATCCAGGAGAGCAATTTGGTTATACAGCCTATCACGTATTTACGGCGCATGCGAAGGAGAGGGAGAAAGAGTGAGTATACCGGTACTACTTATTTCAATGATGTTATTCTTTATTTTGTTTTTTGGAATTGGATTTTTACTCAACATGATTTTGCGAGCTACATGGGTAATGGTTATTGTGTATCCGATTGTTTGTATGCTTATTATTAATAAAGCGAGTGTGTGGGATTATTTTTCAAAGCCGAAAGAAACATTTTCTTCATTTGGGACAAGTGTATCGCATTTAGGACAAGCCGATATGTTTATTTTATCTACTGGATTAGTAGGTGCTGCTTTGGCAGGAATCGTAATTAAGAAACTTCGAAAGAGTGGATATCAAATGTTTTAATCTCCAATCAATTTGGAGATTATTTTTTTGCATATTCCTTCATCGTATAGGGAATGATTAACGATGAAGGAGTGTGGAATATAAAAATGTTAAAACGATATTGTATTCGCATTATGATGACTTGTTTACTTGTATCCGCATTATGCGTAACATGGAATGCTTTCACAGGAGTTTCTTTATTAGAGATTGTAAAGAAATATGAGGGAACGAGTGCAAAAGAAGTACATGCAGCAGAAGTTAAGAGAAATGTTGCTCCGAGTAAAGAAGTGATAAATGCTTTAGAGCAGGCAAACGACTGGTCTAAATATCGTTCAATTGAAATGACTGCAACTGGTTATACGTCAGGAGTGGAGTCAACTGGTAAGAGTCCAGGACATCCAGAGTATGGTATTACATATTCAGGTGTTAAAGCGAAAAGGGATTTATATTCTACAATCGCTGCGGATTTACGTGTATTCCCGATTGGAACGATTTTATTCGTGCCAGATTACGGATATGGGGTTGTCGCTGATAAGGGCGGTGCTATAAAAGGAAACCGTCTCGATTTATATTATGATACGGTGAAAGATGTTTATAGCCAATGGGGTAAGAAAAAAGTAAATGTATATGTAGTTAAGGTAGGAAATGGTAAGTTTACAGAAGAAGAGTTAACGATGTTAAATGAAGACGAAACGATGCAAGTGTTTCGTGGCCAATATTTAAAACAAAGATAGTCTAGTGGTAATTACGCTAGACTTTTTTATTTGATAATAGAAGAAAGATGGATCACCCCGCTATTTGTGGGCAGTAAAACCCCCACCTCAAAATTCAGCGAAAGCAAAGAAATTAGGCGGGGGGCGGGCTGCCCATAAAAGCCCGATTGGTGAAGGCTAATGATCAGTGGGGGATGAAGAAAAACACCACTGATTAAAGGTTCACTTTATATAGGATGTAACAGAAGTTAGAATTGTCGCATTTTATCGAAAATAAAGTTATAATAAAGGCAGAGTAGAGAAATTTAGGGGGTCTGAACATGTTTCAAGTACAAAAAGAATTAGCAGGTCATGAAGCGGTAATTGTTGCCTTATTTGAAGAAGAGAAAACGAGTAGTTTTGTACAAGAACTGGACAAAGCGTTTGAAGGGCAATTACAAGTTTTATTAGAAGAGAAAGAACTTTCTACTAAGAAGAAAGCTATTTCAAAAGTACATAGTTTAGGAAAAACAAATGTAAAACGCTATTACTTCGTCGGTTTAGGAAAGAAAGAATCTTATACGACAGAAACGTTACGTGCGGCTCTTGGTAAGGCGTTTAAAACGTTACAGGCAGCAAAAGTACAAGATGCAGCAATCTTACTTGATTCTTTCGTAACAGAGAAATTAGATGTGATTGATGTAGCTCATATAGCGGCAGAAGTACAAGGTCTTGGTACATATGAATTACAAACGTATAAATCAGATAAAAAGGATCGTGTAGAGTTAGAGAAGTTCACGGCTATTACAGCGGAAGATGCACAGGAAATTGAAGCTGCATTAACAGTTGGCTACGTGCATGGACGCGCAACAAATTCGGCTCGTACACTTGTAAATATGCCGCCAAACGTATTAACAGCGACGAAGCTTGCTGAGTATGCTGTTGAGTTAGCGGAAAAGTATGATATGGATTATAAAGTTCTTGAGAAAGAAGAGATGGAAGATCTTGGTATGGGTGCGTTACTTGCAGTAAACCAAGGTAGTACAGAGCCGCCAAAAATGATTGCTCTTATTTATAAAGGAAAAGAAGAGTGGACAGATGTCATTGGATTTGTTGGAAAAGGAATCACATACGATACAGGTGGTTATTCTTTAAAACCACGTGAAGGCATGGTCGGTATGAAAGGTGATATGGGCGGTGCTGCTGCTGTATTAGGTGCGATGGAAATTATCGGTGAACTTCGCCCAGAGCAAAATGTGATCGCTGTTATTCCATCAACTGATAACGTTGTAAGTGGTACAGCATTTAAGCCAGACGATGTAATTACATCTATGAGCGGAAAAACAATTGAAGTATTAAATACAGATGCAGAAGGTCGCCTTGCGTTAGCGGACGGTATTACGTATGCGAAAAAACTAGGTGCAAACTACCTTATTGATGTTGCGACATTAACAGGCGGTGTAATTGTTGCACTTGGAAATCATACGACAGGCGCAATGACAAACAATGAAGAGTTGTTTGAGCAAGTGCTAGAAGCTTCAATGGAAACGGATGAATCAATTTGGCAATTACCAATTTTTGATCGTGATAAAGAACGCGTTCGAAATAGTAAGTTTGCTGATTTAAATAACTCACCAGGCCGTGAAGGACATGCGGTTATGGCAGGTACATTCCTAGGTGAATTTGCTGAAGATACACCGTGGGTACACTTAGATATCGCTGGAACATCTGAAACATCAGGAGCACATGATTTAGGGCCGGCCGGGGCGACAGGTGCAATGGTACGTACACTTGCAACACTTGTTGAGCGTTTCGGGGAAGAATAATTTTTGAAGAAAAGACTGTCTCAAACATTTGAGGCAGTCTTTTCTTATTGATATGGTACGAGTGTGATCAGTTTTTGTCGGTAAGTCGATACAACTTCATTTACTATTATGCTGTTTAAAAACGTGTGGCATAGTGAAAGGCTCGTCTTATAAAGAAATCGTATATAACGTCCCGCTTAAAGCAAAGGAAGTACGTCCGGTTTCTTCAGAGACAACTAAAATAAGTGCGTCACTTTTTTCTGATAAGCCAATTGCAGCTCTGTGACGTGTTCCTAGTTCAGGATCAACTTCCATACTTTTCGTTAACGGAAGAATATTAGCTGCTGAAACAATATGATTATTTTTAACGAGAACGGCTCCGTCATGAAGAGGATTACCTGGATAAAAAATTGATTCGAGTAACGGTGCAGTTAAATGAGCGTTTAATGTTGTGCCAGTTTGAATACAAGATTCAAGCGTCTCGTTTCGTTCCACAACGATAAGAGCACCGTGTTTGCGGGCACTTAAATGTTGGACAGCAGTTGTGATAAAATGTGAGCTTTCTGTATAAGGTGATAAATACGCCTGAATATAGTATGTAGCTGCCAATGTTTGTACATTTGCCAACATATGATGAATCTCTTCCATTTTACATAAAATACATTCATCTTCTTTATCAATCGCTTGCCTCATAATAGATAATTCTTTTTCAGCGCTTTCAATCATTTGCTTTGTTTGTATTTTGAGCTCTTCGGACAAGCCCCATTCTTGCATAATCCTCATTCCCTTTGGTGGAGTATTTAACCATAGTGTATACAAATATTCCTAGTAAAATCCTGCTATATTTTATAAAATATTGAGATACAGGTTGTTTTTTTCATATAATAAAGGTATGACAAGCGGGAGGAGATAGAGATATGAATTGGAAACAAGAATTTAGTCGCTGGCTTTCATATGCAGAATTAGACGTAGAATTAAAAGAACAGCTAGAAAACATGAAGCAAGATGAGAAGAAAATTGAGGATAGCTTTTATAAAAATTTAGAGTTCGGTACAGGTGGTATGCGTGGTGAACTTGGTGCTGGTACGAACCGATTAAATGTATATACAGTTCGTAAAGCGACACAAGGATTAGCGAAATTTATTGAAAAATTAGGTGAAGAAGCAAAGGAACGTGGTGTTGTTGTAGCATATGATTCTCGTCATAAATCACCTGAATTTGCAATGGAAGTAGCTGCAACACTTGGTGCACATGGTATTAAAACATATGTATTTGAAAGCTTACGCCCAACGCCGGTGCTTTCTTTCGCAGTTCGTCATTTACATACAGTAAGTGGAATCGTTCTTACGGCAAGCCATAATCCGCCTGAATATAATGGTTATAAAGTATATGGTGACGATGGTGGACAGTTGCCTCCAAAAGAAGCTGATGAGTTAATTAGTTACGTAAATGCAGTAGAAGATGAATTAACAGTTGAAGTAGCTGATGTAGAGCAATTAAAAGCTGACGGTTTATTACATATTATTGGACAAGAAGTAGATGATGCATATGCTGCAGAATTGAACGATGTCATTATTAATAAAGAAATGGTACAAAAGGTAGGGAAAGACTTAAAAATCGTCTTTACACCATTACACGGAACATCAAATCTTTCTGTACGCCGTGGTTTAGAGGAAGTTGGATTTACAGATGTAACGGTTGTAAAAGAGCAAGAGTTACCAGATCCAAACTTCTCTACAGTAAAATCACCGAACCCAGAAGAGCATGCAGCGTTTGAATATGCAATTCGTGACGGTGAAAAAATTGGTGCAGATGTGCTAATCGCAACAGACCCTGATGCAGACCGTCTAGGTGTAGCAGTTCGTAATCATGATGGTGAGTTCCAAGTATTAACTGGTAACCAAACAGGTGCATTAATGCTTGATTACTTACTATCTCAAAAGAAAGAAAACGGAACGCTTCCAGAGAACGGTGTTGTATTAAAAACAATCGTAACGTCTGAAATTGGTCGTACAATTGCAAAAGCATACGGTTTAGATACAGTTGATACGTTAACGGGATTTAAATTTATTGGTGAGAAAATTAAACAGTATGAAGAAAGCGGACAATATGAATTCCAATTCGGTTATGAGGAAAGCTATGGTTATTTAATCCGTCCATTCTGCCGTGATAAAGATGCGGTACAGTCTGTTTTATTTGCATGTGAAGTAGCTGCACACTACAAATCACAAGATAAAACGTTATATGATGGTTTATTAGAAGTATTTGAGAAGTACGGTTTCTTCCGTGAAGATCTTGTGTCATTAACGTTAAAAGGGAAAGATGGAGCGGAACAAATTCAAGAGATGATGGCGACATTCCGTGAAAATCCTCCGAAAGAAGTAGCGGGCTTAACAGTTGTAGCGGTTGAAGACTATAAAGCAAGCATCGTTACATCTTTACAAGATGGACATAAAGAAGAGATTCACTTACCGAAATCAAATGTGTTAAAATATCAATTAGAAGATGGTTCTTGGTTCTGCTTACGTCCATCTGGAACAGAGCCGAAAATCAAGTTTTACTTTGGTGTAAAAGATAATTCTTTACAAAATAGTGAACAAAAGTTACTTACTATTAAAGAAGATATTATGAATCGTTTATAATATAAATTAATTTTAGGTAGTCAGAACAAAAGGGAAGCAAAACTTCCCTTTTGTTCTATGTAAGGAAATAATCGTTATTGATCCTGACAGAAGAGAGGGTATTTTGTTATGAAAAAAGTAAGAAAAGCGATAATCCCAGCAGCTGGATTAGGAACACGTTTTTTACCAGCTACAAAAGCAATGCCAAAAGAAATGTTACCGATAGTAGATAAACCAACTATTCAATATATTGTCGAAGAAGCAATACAATCAGGAATCGAAGATATTATTATCGTTACTGGTAAAACAAAGCGATCTATTGAAGATCATTTTGATAATGCATTTGAATTAGAGCAAAATTTATTAGAAAAGAAAAAGTATGAGTTACTTGAAAAAGTACAGGCTTCTTCAAAAATGGTAGACATTCATTATATCCGTCAAAAAGAACCAAGAGGATTAGGACACGCAGTTTGGTGTGCACGTAAATTCATCGGTGATGAGCCATTTGCTGTTTTATTAGGTGATGATATCGTTCAAGCTGAAAAACCATGTTTACGTCAGTTAATGGACGAATATGATAAAACACTTTCTTCTGTTATTGGTGTACAAACGGTTCCAGAAGATGAAACACATCGCTATGGAATTATCGACCCATTAGAGCAGGAAGGACGTCGTTACCAAGTTCGTAATTTCGTTGAGAAACCAGCAGCAGGTACAGCACCATCAAACTTAGCAATTATGGGACGTTACGTCTTAACGCCTGAAATTTTCATGTTCTTAGAACAGCAAAATGTCGGTGCTGGCGGTGAAATTCAGTTAACAGATGCAATTCAAAACTTAAATGAAATTCAACGAGTATTTGCTTACGACTTCGAAGGAAAACGCTACGATGTTGGTGAAAAGTTAGGATTCGTTCAAACGACAATTGAAATGGCCCTGCAACACCCAGAATTACGTGGTGACATGGTTACAATGATGAAGAGAATTTTAGAAGAACAAACGAATCAAGAGTCTTAATATAAAAAAAGAGTTATTTCAGTGTACTGAAATAACTCTTTTTTATTAAGAAATCGTCGAATGAGAACGTTGATAAGCAGAACGGCGTACAGCATAGTATATGCGAGGTGCGATAATAGCACCGATAATTGTAAATGCAATATCTTTTACTGCAAACCACATCATAATCATCCAGGCAGCTTTATAACTCATATTACCGCCCATGAAGAGATTGACCGCCCCGTACATGTAAGTAGTACCGATAATATAAGTTAAAATGATTCCTGTGAAAGAAGCGATAGCAAATGTACTGAATGTTGGTCTTTCTTTTTGTTCTACTATTTTTCCTGATACGTAAGCAACGATAATAAATGCGATAATAAAACCACCAGTAGGATCTAAAAGTGCTCCGAATCCGGCTTTGAAGTTAGCGAAGATTGGTGCGCCGGCTACGCCAACTAGCATATACACAGTCATTGATAATGCACCAAGTCTACTTCCAAGAAGAAGGCCTGCTAAAATTGCGAAAAATGGTTGCATAGATAACGGAACGCCCGCTATTTGCAGGAATGGCGCCCAAGATACAATGTTTGCACCAATGGCCATAAGAGCAACAAACATGGCAGCTAATGCTAAATCTAAAACATGAAATCTTCTCATAATGTTAACCTCCTGTTGTTTTTAGGTTAACATTATCGTAGCGAAAATATTTACTTGTTGTCAATCAAATTATTTTGATAAGAAGGCTTCAAATAGTCTCTTAGCAACGTATACGGAATACGAAATTGTGGAATGCCACTTGAATAAGGAGCGATCTCATATAAAGGGAAATAAATAACGAGATTGTTTGGTTCTAAAAAGAAGTGAAACTTTTTAGCACTCATTACTTTTTCCGTTGCATCAGGAAAATAAATACTTTCATTTTGTTTAATTTGCCTTACAATTTCTGCACGGATTACTTCTTTATATTTATCTTCTTGTTGAAATAAATCGTCTAAGCGTAGTAATTTTTTTTCATTTAAATCAAATGTGTTTGCTTTCCACGTATAAAGGCCGTGTGCCCCGCCCGTATATTGATAGTAATTCACATATAGGCTGAGAAAAGGTGGTTTATTTAAGGAGATTTTATAATCAACATTCGCCACGTACGGATGGAAGGGTGTACTAGACCCTTCTGTTTCTTTATAATATTTTTTTGCTTCTTTTTCTAATTTTTTTTTAAATTTGTCAGTAGATTTTTTGTAATAGAAATTGAGCTTATTTTGAAATTTAGAATCGGAAAAATTGTGAAAAGAAGGCCTACTAATTTGATATTCTATATAAGGTTTCTTACCTTTTTGCGTTATAGTCTGAACATCGATTGTCAGGTTAGATGCTTTGGCTGCCATTGCACAATTTGGTACAATAGTCAGCAAGGAGAACATGAGCAATAGTATACAAAGTTTCTGTTTCATTGTGGTGAAACCTCCTTATATAAGTGTTATAGGTAGTTTGAAAATAAATAGGTAAAATTATACATTTAATTAAAGAGAGAAGGCGAAAACGATATGGCAAAAACTTTAATGGACTCACTTGGAATTGAGTTGTTAGAAATGACAGAAGATAAAGTAGTTGCTACGATGCCTGTTGACGAGCGTACGCATCAGCCGTTTGGATTTTTACATGGTGGTGCTTCTATAGCGTTAGCGGAAACAGTAGCAAGTGTTGGATCATATAATTTAATTGATCAAGAGAAATGTATTTGCTTCGGTCTAGAAATTAATGCAAATCATATTCGCTCAAAGAAAGATGGAATCGTAACAGCAATCGGGACACCGATACATAGAGGACATTCAACGATGGTTTGGGATATTCGTATCATTGATGAAAATGATGATTTAATATGTATTTCAAGATGTACAGTAGCAATTAAAGAAAAACGTGAAAAATAAAAAAGAGGCAGCTCTCATGAGCAGCCTCTTTTTTTATAATTAGAACTGGATTTTCTTTTCTAAGAAACCTTTTAGTTCGCTAATTGGCATACGAACTTGTTCCATTGTGTCACGGTCACGTACTGTAACAGCTTTGTCTTCAACAGAGTCGAAGTCGTATGTGATACAGAATGGTGTACCGATTTCGTCTTGACGACGGTAACGTTTACCGATAGAACCAGTTTCATCAAAGTCTACCATGAAGTCTTTAGCTAGTTCTGCGAATACTTCAGTAGCACCTTCAGATAGCTTTTTAGATAATGGTAAGATTGCTGCTTTGTATGGTGCTAAAGCAGGGTGGAAACGAAGAACTGTACGAGAATCGTTTTCTAATTGCTCTTCTTCATATGCATCGCATAAGAACGCTAATGTTACACGGTCTGCGCCTAAAGATGGCTCGATGCAGTATGGTACGTAACGCTCGTTCGTTTGTGGATCGATATAGTTAAAGTCTTCGTTAGAGTGTTCCATGTGACGTTTTAAATCGAAGTCTGTACGAGATGCAACGCCCCATAGTTCGCCCCAACCGAATGGGAATTTGAATTCAATGTCAGTTGTTGCGTTACTGTAGTGAGATAGCTCTTCCTCACCGTGGTCACGAAGACGCATGCTCTCTTCATGCATACCAAGTGAAAGTAACCAGTTTTTACAAGTTTCACGCCAGAATGCGAACCACTCTAAATCTTCACCAGGCTTACAGAAGAATTCAAGTTCCATTTGTTCGAATTCACGTGTACGGAATGTGAAGTTACCAGGTGTGATTTCGTTACGGAAACTTTTACCGATTTGGCCGATACCAAATGGAAGTTTTTTACGCATAGAGCGTTGTACGTTTTTAAAGTTTACGAAAATACCTTGTGCTGTTTCAGGACGAAGGAAGATTTCGTTCGTGCTAGACTCTGTAACACCTTGGAATGTTTTGAACATTAAGTTGAACTGACGGATTTCAGTGAATTCTTGGCTACCACAATCAGGACATTTTACTTCATGTTCTTTCATTAAATCAGCCATTTGGTCGAAAGTAAGACCATCAACAACCATTTCGATGCCTTTTGCATCTAATGCATCTTCAATTAATTTGTCAGCACGGTGACGCGCTTTACATTTTTTACAGTCGATCATTGGATCGTTGAAGTTACCAACGTGACCAGAAGCGATCCAAGTTTTTGGGTTCATTAAAATAGCTGCGTCTAAACCAACGTTGTATGGAGATTCTTGAATGAATTTTTTCCACCAAGCTTTTTTAACGTTATTTTTTAATTCGATTCCAAGTGGACCGTAATCCCAAGTGTTTGCAAGACCACCGTAAATTTCAGAACCAGGGAAAACAAAACCGCGATGTTTCGCTAAGTTTACAACTTGTTCCATTGAATACATAATAAAATCCTCCTTTTGAAAGTTAACGTATTGGCGATGACGTGCTCTGGTACTTATGAAACGAGCAGTATATGCTTTGAAAACATAAAAAAACGCTCATCCCAAGGCTTAATTGCCTAGGGACGAGCGTTTGCCCGCGGTTCCACCCTAGTTGATACACAACAGGTGCATCCACTTTATCACGTATTGCTCGGGACTGCCGTTTCCTTGCGGCTTCAGGCTTTCACTATCCCTGAATCGCTTTTGTGCAAGTACTTATAAGTCCGTCATCGCTACTTATATTAATAATAATGAACATATTCTAACACGTTCTTTTTTAAATCTCAATAGAGGAACGCGTCTATCTATGATAGAGTCTCGCCTATTTTTTCGTTATTTATTCCGTAATTTTGTTTAATATGCTTAATTGCTTCACGTTTACTGAGCGGGGCAAGCTCGTTATTTTGCACGTATTCCCAAACGATATCAGGCTTTGTTTTTGCATACTCGCGAAGAACCCAGCCGATCGCTTTTTGAATGAAAAATTCTTTTGAAGAATGTAGTTGTCCAATAATCCAGAAAAGAAGTTCTTCATCCATCTTTTGTTTATATTTTAGTTGGAATAAAATAGCGGCACGTTGTAACCATATGTTATCTGATGCAATCCATTTTGGAATATATGCAGAAATTAATTCGGGATGTTGTAAAAAGATAGTACCTAAAAATGTAGGGACGATGCTATCAACAGAATCCCACCAAGATTTCGTAACAATAAGTTCTTCTAAAAATGGGATATGAGTTTCGTTTATATGCTTTTTATATTTTTGCATAATATCAAGTGCGGCAGCTTGATATTCACGTTCTGGTAAGTTCCAAAGTTCACGTACGATAACTTGGAAGTCTTTTTTATCTGGGAGAGTATGTATTTGAATGACGTCTTTTAATAATTGGCGTCTTTCCGGTGTTTGAATACCTAGAAATGGGAAGTGATTTTTCATATAACGAGCCATTGGTTCTGCTTTTTCAGGATTTTGATGAGCTGTAAAATGCTCTTGTAATGCTTGTACAAATGGATGCATAAGTGTTTCTCCTCTCTTATTACCTTTCTTCTCTTATTATACAAAGAGTTTGGTTAAATTTTAAAACATAACTTGCAATGTAATGAAATATGTTGAAAAGAGAGGGGAGAGGATAAGATGGAAGATCAGAGCGTACTAGCAGGTTTCTTTGCTCTTAGTTTTGCGTTTATTCTTGTTATAATAATTTGGGCAATTATTTCGTATTTGTTAACGGCTTTTGCACTTTATACAATGGCAAAAAATGATGGTGCAACTGATGGGGTTCTTGCGTTTATTCCATTTTTGAATAGTAAGACGTGGGGTGACTTGGCGAAGGATAAATTACCAGATTTCTTGAAAGAAGAGGCAGGGTGGAAAGTATTCGGTATATATGTCGCATGTTTCATCTTTAACTTCGTACCAATTATAAGTTTACTAGCAACAGCCGTATCGATTGTGCTGTCCATTTATCTCATCTATGCTATTTTAGACAGATATGGAACGAACTCTATACTATTTACGATTATTCATGTAATCACATTTTCGGTTTTCTTGCCGATTCATTTATTCATTATCCGAAATGAGCCGGTAAGATATAACGAGTAGATATATGCGGGGAGCTGTTTCGAAGCTATTTTGGAACAGCTCTTTGTTGGTTAATTGATATTTCGTTGACCAAGAAAAAAGGGCTGCCACATAGGACAGCCCTTTTTCTACTACATAAGATAGCGTAAATAAATGTAAATATGAGAAATGATTAATGAAACAATCATAATTGGGAAGCCGACTTTAAGGAATTCCATGTAGCTAAATTTATGTCCTTCACGACTTGCGATTCCGGCTACGATTACGTTAGCAGAAGCCCCGATTAAAGTTCCGTTTCCACCTAGGCAAGCACCTAATGCTAATGCCCACCATAATACGTCGATTTGTGCGTCAGAAGGTGATAAACCTAGCCCAACTGCCATATCGTTAATAAGTGGAATCATTGTTGCAACGAATGGAATGTTATCGATTGTTGCAGAGGCGATACCAGATACCCATAGAATAAGGATAGATGCATGAGAAATATCTCCGCCTGTTATTCCGACTACCTTTTGAGCTAACATTTTGATAAGACCGATATCGATAAGTCCTCCAACGAGTACGAATAGTCCCGCGAAGAAGAAAATCGTCACCCATTCTACGCTTGCGAATACTTCTTCAATTTCATGTTCTTTCACACCGATTAGCATAAGTACAGTAGCACCAGTCAAGGCGATAATAGCTGCATCAACATGGAAAATGGAATGAGTCATGAAACCTACAATTGTAAGTCCAAGTACTGTTAAAGATTTTTTCATTAATACTGGATCTTTAATGTATTGTTTTTCATCTAAGCTCATTAATTTTTTAACTTGTACAGGATCAGCAATTAATTGTTTACGGTACATGAAGTAAAGTATTGTTGCTGTAACTGCAATAATAATAATTACGATTGGTGCTAGATTCAGTAAGAAAGCATTGAAGTCTAGGTGCTTATTTGCAGAACCAATCATAATATTTGGCGGATCACCAATTAATGTTGCTGTTCCCCCAATGTTTGAAAAAATAATTTCAGAAAGTAAATAAGGAACAGGATTTACTTGCAAGATGCGCGTAATAGATAAAGTAACTGGAACAACAAGAAGTACAGTTGTAACGTTATCTAAAAATGCGGAGCCAAGCGCGGTAAGTAGGGAAAGGGAAATTAAAATTTTAATTGGATTTCCTTGTGCCC
>Ga0209025_1000825_pt1 | contig 49432 bp, 38 predicted proteins | sample AraplaMF_Col_mLB_FD_184256 | JGI IMG/M metagenome (GOLD analysis project Ga0209025, IMG submission 184256) | Arabidopsis root microbial communities from the University of North Carolina, USA - plate scrape MF_Col_mLB (SPAdes) (version 2) | ecosystem: Host-associated > Plants > Roots > Endosphere... | reverse complement strand
CGAGCGCCTCACCTATTTCTACATCAAATCCGGCAAGTTTTCCGTCATTTTCTTTATAGTTAAAAGGTTTGTATAATCCACTCATCGCATAACGAAATTCCTTTTCACCATTTGATGAAGTAGTCGAGCTTTCCTTACTACAGGCTCCCAGTATGAATGATGTACATAGTGTAATACTCGCAACAATGGTTAATAGTTTTCTTTTCATAAGACCCCTCCTATATATTGATCATACGGATGGTTTTAAGTATGTTATCGAGATATTTTATTTGGACAATTAGTTGTGCACCGTATGAATGTATTTCTTTACGTTTGAAATAGAAGTTACATTATAAAACGTTACGTAAAAACTGTTTTGCTCGTTCATGTGATGGAGCTGAAAAGAATTGCGCTGGCGGAGCATCCTCTACAATTTTTCCGTCATCCATAAAGATGACGCGATCAGCTACATCTCTTGCGAAATTCATTTCATGAGTAACAATCACCATTGTCATTCCTTCTTCAGCAAGTTCTTTCATAACTTGCAATACTTCTCCAACGAGTTCAGGGTCTAAGGCTGAGGTAGGTTCATCAAATAGCATAATTTTAGGATTCATAGCAAGAGCTCGTGCAATCGCAACGCGTTGTTTTTGACCACCTGAAAGTAGGTGAGGAGTTACATCCGCCTTATCTTGTAGGCCGACTTTTTGTAGGAGTTGATTCCCAACGTCCTTCGCGTCTGCTGTTTCCAATTTTTTTACGTGAATAGGTGCTTCTATGATGTTTTCTAGTGAGGTCATATGAGGAAAGAGGTTAAAGTGTTGAAAAACCATACCGACATTTTCACGGACTTTGTTTAAATTTGAATGCTTTGGATCAATTCGTTCACCTTGTAAGTGAATTTCACCTTCATCGTACATTTCTAAAAAGTTAAGACAACGAAGTAATGTACTTTTGCCGGAACCACTGGCACCGATTAAAACAACAACTTCTTTTTCTTTTACTTCTAAATCAATTCCTTTTAAAACATCAAGTGAGCCAAATGATTTTACTAGATTTCGAACTTGAATCATACAAAACCCCCAGTCAAAAATATATTTTACAAATGTTGCCCCTTATTTCTGTTATTAGTCATAAATTGTCAGAATCCTTTATTTTTTTCAGGGGATTTAATATTCAAAGAAATAATGATTTTTAAAATCACTATATCTTTCTATAACGAAAATATGGATAATAATATATAGGTAGTACTTATATTGCTTATAAGAAGGGGGAAAGAAGAGATGGGAAAAGAAAGAAAAACATTTTCCTTTGGCTTGCGTATACAGCTTATGTTATTTACTACAATTCTAGCTTTCATTACATATTCAACAAGTTTAATTTTCATTTACGTTATATATGATTATTTTCAAAGTTATGTAAGTCAAACTGTTTATAATATTATCGTTATGTTATTAGGTGTAGTATGGTCTGGAATTTTAGCGTATGGGGCAGCAATATTTTTAATTAAACCACTTCGAAAGTTGGAAGAAGCAGCAAGGAAAGCGGCTGAAGGTGATATTCGTGAAGATGTCCCATTGCCAAAGACCGATGATGAGATAAAATCTTTAAGTGTTGCATTTAATATGATGCTAGGGAACTTAAGGGGCATGGTAAAAAATATCGATACTACATTTTCGTATACAAATAATCAAGTTCAGCAAATTAGAAAACAAACAGGTGAAGCGACAAAGCAAGCACAAGGTGTGTCTGAAACCCTTGCGGAGATTTCTTCCGGTGCCGAGCAATCAGCAGCATCGATTCAAGCGATCGTTTCTACTGTTGATACAACGACTTCTATTGCAACTGAAGTAGAAGGAAAAGCAAAACAGTCTGACGAGTTGTCTTCAGAAATGGTTCAAGCTTTAGGACAAAGTACACGTGTCTTTACTTCTTTAATTCAAGGTATTCAAACATTGGCGAGAGAAAATGAAGATTCGATGGAAAATGTACAGAAATTAGAAGAGCGAATGAAACAAGTTGAACACATTGTTTCTGTTGTGAGTGAGATTGCTAGCCAAACAAATTTATTAGCACTCAACGCTTCTATTGAGGCAGCTCGTGCAGGGGAGCATGGAAGGGGCTTTGCGGTTGTAGCAGAAGAAGTACGTAAACTTGCTGATGAAAGTGATCATTCCGCAAGAAACATATCGCAGTTATTACGGAATATGCAAGATGAAGTACAGCAAGTCGCATTGAAAATGACAGAGCAGGTGAAGACAGCTAAAGAAGAGGCAAAACGCGGAGAAGCTACAGAATTAATTTTAAAAGAAATGTCATCAAGTGTTATGGAAGTAGCCGATGCAACTAAGCAAATTAGTAATTATATGAATGAACAAGTGAATCACATTTATCAAACAGGAGCACAAACAAAGGCTGTAGCAGCAATTGCGGAAGAAACGTCAGCTGGTTCACAAGAAGTGGCACGTGTGACGTTGCAACAGTCTAAAAATATGATAGCAATCGATCAATTATTAAAAGACTTAGAGAAGCAATCAGCGGATTTAAAACAAACAATTGAACGGTTTTCAATGTAAAAGGAAGAACAGAATGCTGTTCTTCTCTTTTTTATTTAGTTTGATTTAATATTTACAGTTAAACTATGAACGTTTCCGCAACATTCTTTTCTGTCCCTTTCGGATGAAAATTATAGCGAGCTATAATATTAAAAGGGGTGTCTTTTATGAAAAAAGAAAAAAGACAACGATTAATTAAACAATTTGTAAAGGAGTACGAAATAGAGAAGCAAGAAAGATTAGTAGAATTGTTAGCAAAAAAAGATGTATTAGTAACACAAGCTACAGTTTCTCGAGATATTCGTGAGTTAAATTTAACGAAGGTACCTTCTCAAGAAGGATTAATGATATATAAATTTTTCTCAGAAGAGCATTTACAAACTGATATAAAGTTAAAGAAAAAATTACGAGAGGTTGTTGTAAAAATTGATTGTGTAGATCAATTAATGGTTATTAAAACATTACCCGGTAATGCACATGTTATTGGTGTTTTGTTTGATGAGTTAGATTGGAAAGAAAAAATAGGATGTATATGTGGAAATGATACATGCCTTATAATTTCTCAGTCGAAATCAGATAGGGAGATTTTAGAAGAAAGGTTAAATTTAATTATTTAGATGCAAAATCCTGTTTTTAATAAAAATTAAAAACAGGATTTTTGTTTAAATACGGAAGTTAAATATTCAACATATATGCGTAATATATGTGTTTTTTTATTGAAAAATCGGGATGAAGTGTTATAAAAATACAAATTCATATGATTTTAAAAAAATAACTTGTTTAATATTTCACAATGATAATGTGGATGCTTTCACAAAGATGAAGGCGCGTAGCATTTATTATGTACTTGTAAGACATCAAACATATTTAAAAGGAGGTACAACAAATGAAGCATCCGATACATGTTACTTCAGAGATTGGGGAATTACAAACAGTTTTATTAAAACGACCTGGTAAAGAAGTGGAAAACTTAACGCCAGATTATTTGCAACAATTATTATTTGACGATATTCCATACTTACCAATTATTCAAAAAGAGCATGATTATTTTGCACAAACATTACGCAATCGGGGTGTTGAAGTTCTTTATTTAGAAAAACTAGCTGCTGAGGCATTAGTAGATAAAAAACTTCGAGAAGAATTTGTTGATCGTATTTTAGAAGAAGGACAGGCTGACGTAAATGTTGCACATCAAACTTTAAAAGAATATTTACTTTCCTTTTCAAATGAAGAATTAATTCAAAAAATTATGGGTGGTGTACGGAAAAACGAGATTGAAACAAGTAAGAAGACACATTTATATGAATTAATGGAAGATCATTATCCGTTTTACTTAGACCCAATGCCTAATTTATATTTTACTCGTGATCCAGCAGCTAGCGTGGGCGATGGCTTAACGATAAATAAGATGAGAGAACCGGCGCGTAGACGTGAATCATTATTCATGGAGTACATCATTAAATATCATCCAAGATTTGCAAATCACAATGTACCAATTTGGCTAGATCGTGATTATAAGTTTCCAATTGAAGGTGGCGATGAGCTAATTTTAAATGAAGAAACAATTGCAATTGGAGTATCTGCCCGTACGTCAGCTAAAGCAATTGAACGTTTAGCTAAAAATCTTTTTAGTCGACAAAATAAAATTAAGAAAGTGTTAGCAATAGAAATTCCAAAATGCCGAGCATTTATGCATTTAGATACAGTGTTTACAATGGTTGATTATGACAAGTTTACAATTCACCCAGCCATTCAAGGGCCAAAAGGAAATATGAATATTTATATTTTAGAAAAAGGTCCAGATGTGGAAACTCTTAAAATTACACATCGTACTTCTTTAATGGAAGCATTAAAAGAGGTATTAGGTTTAAGTGAATTAGTTCTTATTCCTTGTGGAGGAGGAGATGCAATTGCTTCCGCTCGTGAACAATGGAATGACGGTTCTAATACATTAGCAATTGCGCCAGGTGTAGTTGTTACATATGATCGCAACTATGTATCCAATACTTTATTACGGGAACATGGTATAGAAGTCATTGAGGTGCTAAGTTCGGAATTATCTCGTGGTCGTGGGGGTCCACGTTGCATGAGTATGCCAATTGTTCGTAAAGATATTTAGTATAAATAACGGAGAAAGTAGGGATGAAGTATGTTAATGACTAGACCAAATTTAAAAGGAAGAAGTTTTCTAGCTGAAAAAGATTTTACACAAGAAGAATTGCTATATTTTCTAGATTTAGCAGCAGAATTAAAAGAGAAAAAGAAAAACGGTGTCCCACATCATTATTTAGAAGGTAAAAATGTAGCGCTATTATTTGAAAAAACCTCTACTCGTACGCGATGTGCATTTACAGTAGCATGTACAGATTTAGGTGCGAACCCTGAATATTTAGGGAAAGGTGATATTCAGCTTGGAAAAAAAGAATCCGTTGAGGATACAGCAAAAGTGTTAGGACGTATGTTTGACGGAATTGAGTTTCGTGGATTTAATCATGAAACTGTAGAATCTTTAGCACAAAATTCTGGTGTACCGGTTTGGAATGGATTAACAGATATGTGGCATCCAACACAAACACTTGCAGATTTATTAACAATTAGAGAACATGTAGGGAAATTAAAAAATGTGAAGCTTGTTTACGTTGGAGATGGACGAAATAATGTTGCTAATAGTTTACTAGTTGGTGGAGCGATTGTTGGAATGGATGTACGTATTTGTACACCGGAATCTTTATGGCCAGAGCAAGAAGTAATTGATTTAGCAAAAAAATATAATGAACAGGTAATGATAACAAGTAATGTGGAAGAAGCTGTTGCAAATGCAGATGTAATTTATACAGATGTATGGGTGTCTATGGGAGAAGAAGAAAAATTTGCTGAACGTGTCGAGTTATTGAAACCTTATCAAGTAAATATGAAAATGATTAAAGAAACAGGGAATGAAAACGTGATTTTCTTACATTGTTTACCCGCATTCCATGATGTTGAAACGATGTATGGTGAGGAAGTTTATGAGAAATATGGGCTGAGAGAAATGGAGGTAACTGACGAAGTATTCCGCAGTAAACATTCAAAAGTATTTGATCAGGCTGAAAATAGAATGCATACAATTAAAGCGGTTATGGCAGCTACTTTAGGAAACATGGAGTAAAGAAGAAAGGGAGTCTTCCTTTCTTCTTTCTCCTCCTTTAGACACTATCATTCACTATTGCTTTCGTATTGTTATTGCAATTAAAGAGAGGTGAGTGGAATGGGTGAAGATAAGAAATTAGGGTTGTTTACATTAACGGCGCTTGTAGTGGGGTCTATGATTGGCGGTGGAGCATTTAATTTAGCAAGTGATATGGCAAAAGGTGCTGGTGCTGGAGCCATTATTATTGGTTGGGTTATAACAGGAATTGGGATGATTGCGCTTGGATTATCTTTTCAAAATCTAACTGTAAAACGGCCAGATTTAGATGGTGGTATTTTTAGTTATGCAAAAGCAGGATTTGGGAATTTTATGGGATTTAATAGTGCGTGGGGATATTGGCTATCTGCCTGGCTTGGTAATGTAGCTTACGGCACATTATTGTTTTCTTCATTAGGGTATTTCTTCCCAATCTTTGAGGGCGGTCAAAATGTAGCATCCATTATTGGTGCAAGCGTATTATTATGGTGTGTTCACATGTTAATTTTACGTGGAGTTCAATCAGCAGCACTTGTGAATTTAGTAACTACAATCGCAAAATTAGTACCTGTATTTGTATTTATTGTTATAGGAATCTTCGCGTTTCATATTGATACGTTCCTAGATGGATTTTGGGGACAAACTGGTTCTTTTTCATGGGGAGCAGTTGGCAGCCAAGTTAAAAGTACAATGCTTGTAACTTTATGGGTGTTCATTGGGGTAGAAGGGGCTGTTGTTTTATCAAGTCGAGCAAAAAATAGAAGTGATGTAGGGAAAGCAACGGTTATTGGCTTAATTGGTACACTCATCATTTACATTTTAATTACATTACTGTCTCTTGGACTTATGCAGCAAGCAGATATTGCTAATTTAAAAAATCCGTCTATGGCTTATTTATTTGAAAGTGTTGTTGGAAAATGGGGTGCTATCTTTATTAATTTAGGTTTAGTTATCTCTGTATTAGGTGCTTGGTTAGGTTGGACTTTACTCGCATCTGAAATTCCGTATTTGGCGGCTAAAGATGGAGTATTTCCAAAATGGTTTGCAAAAGAAAATAAAAATAAAGCTCCAATAAATTCATTATGGATAACAAATGGCTTAATTCAAATGTTCTTATTAACATTCGTCGTTTCCGATCAGGCGTATAACTTTGCATTCTCATTAGCATCTTCAGCTATTTTAATCCCATATGCTTTTTCAGCATTTTATCAACTGAAGCATAGCTTAAAGTCTGAAGAAGCGGATCGAAATAAAAATATAATAATTGGTTTGATAGCAAGTATGTACGGTGTGTGGTTAGTTTATGCAGCTGGTTTAGAGTATTTATTATTAACAATGACTTTATATGCGCCAGGTATTTTTATTTTTTACAATGTTCAAAGGCAAAAGAGTTCGAAGCAAATATTTACTCGAGTGGAATTAGCATCATCGGTAGCAATTGGTGCTTTAGCATTCTTTGCGATTTATGGATTAATTACAGGCAGTATTACTTTATAAAGCGTTGTGAAATCGAAATCAACTGGAGGGCTGAAATATGGCACGAAGAAAAATTGTAGTTGCACTAGGGGGAAATGCGATACAGTCTGGAAAAGCTACTGCGGGAGCACAGCAAGAAGCGTTAGAAAAAACAGCGGAACAACTTGTGAAAATAATGGAAAATGATGTAGATATAGTAATTGCGCATGGAAATGGTCCACAAGTGGGAAATATTTTATTACAGCAAAAAGCTGCAGAAACGGAAAAGACACCTGCAATGCCATTAGATACTTGTGGTGCAATGAGCCAAGGGATGATTGGATATTGGATGGAAAATGCGATTGAAAAGGCATTGAAAAAAAGGAATATAAAAAAAGACGTAGCAACGGTTATAACACGCGTTGTCGTGGATGAAAAAGATGAGGCATTTAAAAATCCAACTAAACCAATTGGTCCTTTTTATACAGAAGAAGAGGCCAGAAGGTTAATGGAAGAAACAAAAGCAGTGTTTAAAGAAGATGCTGGCAGAGGGTGGAGACGTGTTGTTCCATCACCGAAGCCTGTAAGTATTCATGAACATAAAGTAATTAATTCTTTAGTTGAGGATGGAAATATAGTGATAGCTGTTGGTGGTGGTGGAATTCCAGTAATTGATTCTGAAGAAGGGTTAAAAGGAACTGAAGCGGTTATCGATAAAGATTTCGCTGCGCAGAAATTAGCTGAATTAGTAGATGCCGATACGCTCGTAATTTTAACTGCAGTTGATCATGTGTATGTAAATTATAATCAACTGAATCAAAAGAAATTAGAGCATGTCACAGTGAATCAATTAGAAGAATACATGGAAGAACAACAATTTGCTGCGGGAAGTATGCTTCCAAAAATTGAAGCTGCTATTAATTTTGTTAATACAAATCCAAAAAGAAAAACAATTATTACGTCTTTAGAAAAAGTATATGAAGCACTAGAAGAAAAAGCTGGTACTATTATTTCTAAACAGAATGTATGCATGTATGTTTAAATAATTATGTACGCTATTTATTAGTAAAAAAGAATGAAGTTAGTAACTTCATTCTTTTTATTTATTAATATTTTTTGTACTCATTGTTCATAAAGTTTTCATGATGAAATCTGAATATATAAGTTAATTATGATAAAATTTAATTTGAATACGCTTTCTTGGTTTTTCGCTCCAACATACAGCAAGAGAGAGGGAATTTTATGAATAGACGGAACGTAGTTAAAGATTTAAAGCAGTTTGAATTATTTGCTCATTTAACAGAAAAGAAATTGAAAGGTTTGACGGAGTTTGTCTATTGGCGAACTTATAAAAAGGGTCAATTTTTATTTTTAGAAGGGGATTCAAGAGAAAGAATTTACTTCATGTTAGATGGTTTTGTAAAGTTAGAGCGGGTAAATCAAAGTGGAAATTTATTATATGATGACTATGTAAAGCGGTATTCTATTTTTCCTTATGGTGGTATGTTTACAGACAGAGGATATAACTATACGGCAGAAGCGATGACAGATGTAGAGGTATATTATATTCCGACAGTAATTTTTGAAGATATGGTGAAATCTAGTAGGACGCAATTAATGTATGTTGTTCAGCAATTATCATCAATATTAAAACTAAACGAAAATCGAGTGCAAAACATTACAATTCCTAATGCACAAGATCGAGTCATTCAAACATTAAATTATTTAATGCAAGATTTAGGTGAACAGAGTGGCGAAACGATTGTAATTTCATGCCCACTTACAACAATTGAAATATCGAAAATATCTGGTACGTCTCGAGAGACGGTTAGCGGCGTATTAAAACAATTAAAAAATGATAGTATTGTTACAATTCTGGATAAAAAAATTACAATACATAATCCAACATATTTTGAGGAAATCTCTATGTGAAAATTGCATATGGATTTTCTAATTCATACTGTATATTAATAAAGTTCTTTATATATTTATAAGGAACTTTTTTACGTTATCCTCTATAAAAAGATTGTATAGCATGGTAATAATAGCTAAAATCGATAATAAAAAAGTAAGGGGAAGGAGAGAAAGAATGGTCCGAATTGAGCATGATCGATTAGTAGCTATTTGTTACAGTATAGGGGTTTTGTTACTATTAAAAATTCCAAACGATAATGAATTAATTGGGGAAAAACTATTCAATTTCTATAATGTTCCGGCATATACATATATTTATATGGATTATAAAGTCTCAAATATAGTAATCGTTTCTTTCATACTACATGTAATCGCATTTATATTATTTGTAAAATGGTTAGTAAAAAAGAAAAGTACATTTAGACCAATGAATAAGATAAAAGTAGTAGGCATTAGTATTTTGATTTTAATGATGCCGTTTATGCTAAATAACATCCTCCAGACATTGAATAAAACATGGTACTACGCAGGAAAAACAGGGGTAGAGGCGATAGAATATAAAAAAGAAGATAGTCAATGTAGAATGGAGAAAAATGGGGGGGATATTGAACAAAAGTGCATTGTTACTTTAAAAAATTATCGTAATCATTCACAAGCATTAAAAATTGTTTTATATGATAATGCAACAGAGACTTCCAAAAGTTATCCAGTACCGAAACCAGTCTATTTACAAAAACATGAGACAAAGCAATTCGAATTTCAAATTCCTGTTGCTTATAATAGCGGTATTGAGAAAGATAAAGTACCAAATATAAAATTACATTCATTGCATAAAAATGATGAGAAATACAATTAATCCGTAATTGAAAGGTTATGAGTAGGAGCAATAATTTGAAACGATATAGAAAATCAACTTGAATCATCCAACATGCTGCGAGGTAACGGCATATTGGATGATTTTTTATTTTATCCCCTTTTTTACGTATGAAAGGGTGGGATACTTTGTTGAAAATGAAAAACATTGCAAGGATCATATATGGTTTTCACTTTACGTAATCTTTGAAAGTTAGAACCATAGTAACTAGTTTGCCAATTTTTAATGTCGATATCGGGCCAATTGACATAATCACCTAGCGTATAAGGATCTAAGTTTTCTCTTAAATCTTTAACCCAGCGTATATTTCGATTTTCTTCATCATCGCATTTCCAAGAGGTAATGTATTCTTGCGCAATAATTGCTTTGCGATGGAAATAAGCTGTTTCAGTAGGCGAAATATTTTCCACAGCACCTACGAGCGATTGGTGCCAAATACTCGCATCTTTATTTGGTGCATGAGAAAGAAAATATTGCATAATCTGAATGCCTTTAAGAGGGATAGGTTTATATACGTAGGAACCGGAGCGCTTGAAGTTTTCAGGGATGTTGCCACTGTTAAAAAATTCAATAGCCTTTATATAAGGAACTTCATCTATAAAGAGAGAGGGGGTACCAGTTTCAAGAAGAGGTGATAATAAGGAATGGAGTTCAGAGGGAGAGCCGACAAACTCACCTTGTGCCTCAACTTTATTTTGTCGCTTTGCGAATAATTCAATTGATGAAGTGAGACGTTCGTCTATATAAGGCGCCCAGTTTTGCCAAGCTTGAAATGCAGCGATAAAATCTTCCCATTCCCATGTGATGGAGAAGATTGATACATTTTTTATAGGATGTACTCGAAAAGTTAAAGAAGTAACAATTCCGAAGTTTCCACCACCACCGCCGTGGCACGCCCAAAACAAGTTAGGGTTTTCTTGTTCGTTTGCACGAATGATTTTTGCGCTCAATTTACCGCATGCTTGTACCATTTCAACTTCTACTAATTGATCACATGTTAATCCAAATAAGCGTGAAAGCATACCGATACCACCACCAAGTGTTAATCCAACAATTCCAACACTTGCACTTGTACCAGCCGGTATTGTAACACCATAATTCCAAAGCTCTTTATAAACCGTGCCAAGATTTGCACCAGCTTCAATTGTTACTGTTAATTTATTTGTATTAACAGTAATGCGATGCATTTCACTCACATCAATAATAAGTCCTCTATTTAAAAGAGAAAAATTTTCATAGCTATGACGTCCGCTTCTTAAGCGAAATGGTATATGACGTTCACGTGCCCATTTTAAGGCATTACACACATCATTTTTATTTTGGCAAAAAACAATAATACAAGGGAGTTTTGGAATACTTAAATTTAAATTCATTCGGGCTACGTCATAGTCAGGATCTGAGGGAACAACGATACGACCTGTTAATTTTGTTTGTTTCAATTTATCACTCCTTTCTAAAATAAGCAGTGCTTTTTATTAATATATGAAAAGCGTATGTAACGTGCGTGGACAAGAGCAGGTAAGGAATGAGATTTACCTTTGCGAGAAATAAATAAAGTGAAACTTTAATCAGTGGGAGTTTTGTTCCTCCCCCACTGATTATTAGCCTTCACCAATCGGACTTTAACGGGCAGCCCGATCCCCACCGAACTTCTTTACTTTCGCTGAATTTTGAGGTGGGGTTCTTACTGCCCGGCCAATAGCGGGATAAAGCATAAGAATAAGGAATCTACATAGAGTTCAATGAAAACAGTTGCAAACTATTCATATTTTGTTATGATAGTGTTACGAAAACGTTTGCATAAAATTCCGATGGGATGCAAAAGGAGAGAATGACTATGAATAAGACATGGTGGAAAGAAGCAGTTGCTTATCAAATTTATCCACGAAGCTTTATGGATTCAAATGGTGATGGTATTGGAGATTTACAAGGTATTATTGCAAAGCTGGATTATTTAAAAGATTTAGGTATAGATGTAATTTGGATTTGTCCAATGTATAAGTCTCCCAATGATGATAATGGTTATGATATTAGTGATTATCAAGATATTATGGATGAGTTTGGTACAATGGCGGATTTTGATGCTTTATTAGATGAAGTTCATAAGCGTGACATGAAGCTTATTATTGATTTAGTTATTAATCATACAAGTGATGAACATCCATGGTTTATTGAATCTCGTTCATCTAAAGACAATCCGAAGCGTGATTGGTACATTTGGCATGATGGTAAAGATGGTGCGGAACCAAACAACTGGGAAAGTATTTTTAATGGTTCGGCATGGGAATATGATGAAGTAACAGAACAATATTATTTACATTTATTCTCACGTAAACAACCAGATTTAAACTGGGAGAATAAAGAAGTTCGTGAAGTGTTATACGATACAGTTAATTGGTGGCTTGATAAGGGAATTGATGGTTTCCGTGTTGATGCAATTAGCCATATTAAAAAAGAAGATGGCTTCAACGATATGCCAAATCCAAAAGGATTAAAATATGTACCATCTTTTGATAAACATATGAATGTGGATGGTATTCAACCTTTATTAGAAGAGTTAAAAGAAAATACATTTTCTAAGTACGATATTATGACTGTTGGTGAAGCGAATGGCGTTAAGATTGAAGATGCTGAGCTTTGGGTTGGAGAAGAGCAAGGTAAATTCAATATGGTATTCCAGTTTGAACATTTAAGCTTATGGGATGCAGAAAAGAAGAAAGACCTTGATGTTGTAGGATTGAAAAAGGTATTAACGAAATGGCAAAAAGGATTAGAGAATAAAGGATGGAATGCTTTATATATCGAGAATCACGATAAGCCACGTATCGTTTCAACGTGGGGAGATGATAAACAATATTGGCGTGAAAGTGCAACAGCTCTAGGAGCGATGTATTTCTTTATGCACGGTACACCGTTTATTTATCAAGGACAAGAAATTGGTATGACAAATGTTCAGTTACCAAATATTGAAGATTACGATGATGTAGCAATTAAAAATTTATATCGAGAGAAAATTGCAGAAGGCGTATCACATCAAGATATGATGGAAATTATATGGGCTTCTTGCCGTGATAATTCACGTACACCTATGCAGTGGAACGATGAGATGAATGCTGGTTTCACAACAAATGCACCTTGGTTTGGCATGAATCCAAATTACGAAGAAATTAATGTTGAAAAGCAAAAAAATGACGAAAAGTCTATTTTCAATTTCTATAAGACAATGATTGCCTTGAAAAAAGAGCACGATGTATTGAATTATGGTACGTACGATTTACTTTTAGAGGACGATCCACAAATTTATGCATATACACGTACGTTACAGGATGAAAAAGTCATTGTAATTAGTAATATCTCAAAAGAGGAAGCTGTGTATAATGAGCCTTTATTCGCACTAGAACGCAAACGTTTGCTTTTAAATAACTATGAAGTTGCGGAACATGAACAATTAACTACAATCACGTTAAAACCTTATGAAACAAGGGTTTATCGCATTTCATAATAAAAAAGGATGCTCCTTGAGCATCTTTTTTTATGAAAAAAAATAAATTTCTATTGCAATGTGAAAACGCTTTTATTAAAATAGATTTATGAAAACGGTTGCGTAACAAAAAAAGATAAAGCAATATGAGGAATCGTTTTCATAAGAGAAACAGAAATTATAATTTAAATCATTATGTTGTTATAAATAAAGGGGAGGAAGAACAGATGAAAATTACGTCTTTTGATTTTTGGCAAAAGTTCGGGAAAGCATTATTAGTTGTTGTAGCTGTAATGCCAGCAGCTGGTTTAATGATTTCCATCGGTAAGCTAATTGGAATGTCTGCTGGGGATATTAACGCAGTTCATACTATTGCTCGTGTAATGGAAGACATCGGTTGGGCAATTATTACAAATTTACACATTTTATTTGCAGTAGCAATTGGGGGATCTTGGGCGAAGGATCGCGCAGGTGGTGCATTTGCAGCACTATTAGCATTCGTCTTAACAAATCGAATTACAGGAGCAATATTTGGCGTAAACGCTCAAATGTTAGCGGATTCAAAAGCGACAGTTTCTTCAGTATTAGCAGGAGATTTAGTTGTAAAAGATTACTTTACTTCTGTACTTGGTGCACCAGCATTAAACATGGGAGTTTTCGTAGGTATTATCACAGGTTTCTTAGGAGCTACTTTATATAACAAATACTATAACTATAATAAACTGCCACAGGCATTAGCATTCTTTAATGGAAAACGATTCGTACCATTCGTTGTAATTGTTTGGTCTACAGTCACTGCGATTGTATTATCACTTTTATGGCCATTTATCCAAAGTGGATTAAATGAATTTGGTCGCTGGATTGCAGCATCTAAAGATAGTGCGCCAGTTGTTGCGCCATTTGTATATGGAACGTTAGAACGTTTATTATTACCATTCGGATTACATCATATGTTAACGATTCCGATGAATTACACAGAGCTAGGCGGAACATATACGATGTTAACTGGCTCAAAAGTTGGACAAATTGTAGCAGGACAAGATCCATTATGGCTTGCATGGATTACAGACTTAAATAATTTATTAGCAAGTGGAGATACGAAAGCATATAACGATTTATTAAATAACGTTGTACCAGCTCGTTTCAAAGCTGGACAAGTTATCGGCTCAACAGCAGCGTTAATGGGAATTGCTTTTGCGATGTTCCGTAATGTTGATAAAGAAAAACGTGCAAAATATAAACCAATGTTCTTATCAGCAGCATTAGCAGTATTTTTAACAGGTGTAACAGAACCAATTGAATTCATGTTCATGTTTATTGCACCAGTACTATATGTTGTATATGCTATTACAACAGGACTTGCATTTGCATTAGCAGATTTAATCAACTTACGTGTTCACGCATTTGGATTTATTGAGTTAATTACTCGTACACCGATGATGGTTAATGCAGGACTAACAAGAGATTTAATCAATTTCGTTATCGTTTCATTAGTATTCTTCGGTCTTAACTTTACATTATTCAATTTCTTAATTAAAAAGTTCAATTTACCAACACCAGGACGTGCAGGTAACTATATTGATAATGAAGATGAGTCATCAGAAGGAACAGGAAATGTACAAGATGGTTCATTAGCAACAAAAGTTATTGATTTATTAGGTGGAAAAGAAAATATTGCTGACGTAGATGCTTGTATGACGCGTTTACGTGTAACAGTAAAAGATTTAGATGTTGTTGCACCAGAAGCGCAGTGGAAACAAAATGGTGCTTTAGGACTAATCGTAAAAGATAAAGGTGTACAAGCAGTATATGGTCCGAAAGCTGACGTATTAAAGTCAGACATTCAAGATATGTTAGGTGCGTAATAATATGAAATTGCTAACTTTAAACTGTCACTCTTGGCAAGAAGAGAATCAAATGGAAAAGATAAAATATCTTGCTAAAGTCATTCAAGAAGAAGAATACGATGTCATCGCATTGCAAGAAGTCAGTCAGTCGATACAAGCTGAAAATGTATGCGGTAACAAGAAAAAAGATAATTTTGGACTTTTACTATTAGAAGAGTTAAAAGCGTTACATGTAAAAGATTACAATATTACTTGGGATTTCTCTCATATTGGTTATGATGTGTACGAAGAAGGATTAGCGATTATAACAAAGCATACTATTATAAAAGAAGATACGTTCTTTATATCAGAAAATAAAGATACAACGTATTGGAAAACACGTAAAATTGTAAGTGCAACAATTGCTTATAATGGTAAGGATATAACGTTTTATTCTTGCCATCTAGGTTGGTGGAATGATGAAGAAGAATCATTCCAAGGTCAAGTCGATCGTTTGATGGAGCGTGTAGATAGCAATGAGCTTTCCTTCTTAATGGGGGATTTTAATAATAATGCTCATTTGCAGGGTGAAGGTTATGAATATTTGATGCAAAAAGGTTTGTACGACACATACGAACTAGCGATAGAGAAGGATGAAGGAACAACTGTCCAAGGTGAGATTGCTGGTTGGGATGAAAATAAACATAATTTGCGAATCGATCTAATATTGTGTAACCGAAGTGAAAAAGTTCGTTCTTCAAAAATTATTTTTAATGGTACAAATCGAAATGTAATTTCAGATCATTTCGGTGTAGAGGTTCAATTAGATATATAATAGAAGAAATCCTCACAGATGATGAAAAGCTGTGAGGATTTTTTTTAGGAATACAAGTATTTCCAAGAGAAAATACTTGTATTTTTTATGACATTTCCTATATATTTGTTATTATTGAATGTAAAACTAATTTGGTCATTTTGTATGCATACTTTTTTTACTTCGTTATATAATGAAGTAAGTGAAATATTTAATGGGAAAAATAGTGTGTTTTCGTTTAATCCACGATGTAGAAAGTGATATAATTGCAAAATGCATGTATCATTTTCTAAAGAAGGAAAAATATATAATTAGGTGATAACTTCTATGAAACAAATTTGGCGTATTTATAAGACAGATTTACGGAATGTAGCTAAACATTGGGCTGCAATTGTTATTGTTTTAGGGTTAATGATTTTACCATCGTTATATGCATGGTTTAACATTAAAGCTTCTTGGGATCCATATGGAAATACAAAAGAGGTTCCCATTGCAGTTTCTAACCAAGATGCAGGCTCTAATTTAAGAGGGAAAGATATCAATATCGGGAAAGAGATTGTAGATTCTCTTAAGAAAAACAAAAACCTTGGTTGGAAATTTGTAGACGAAAAACAGGCAATTTACGGAGTTGAACGCGGGGATTACTATGCAAGTATTACAATTCCAAAAGACTTCTCTGAAAAGATTGCAACTGTTCTGGATGAAAATCCACAGAAACCAGAACTTGATTACTATGTAAATGAAAAGGTAAATGCGATTGCACCGAAAATTACAGCAAAAGGTGCATCAGGTATTACAGAAGAAATTAGTAAAAACTTTGTTAAAACAGCGAATGGTGAGATTTTTAAAATTTTCAATGACCTTGGAATCGATTTAGAAACAAACTTACCAAGCATCGAGAAAGTAAAAGATCTTGTATTTAAGTTAGAAGCGCAGTTCCCAGAAATGAATACACTTATGGATAAGGCGTTAGATGATGCGACTCGAGCAGAAGATGTTGTGAAAGTGGCGCAAAAAGAGTTGCCGGTTGTAGAAAGTGTTATTAATGATGGTCAAGAAGCGTTAGGGAATTTAGATAAGTTCTTTGCAAACAACGATCAAACATTGCAAAATGCTCCTGGGACAATACGAAATCATTTAACAGCAGCTAAAGAGGTAATGGATAAAGCGAATGCTTTTACGGATTTTTTAATGCATCCGGGAATAGACTTTTCTGGTATAAAAGGATTGCCTGAAATTCCAGCGCGTCCGGATCTTTCAAAGTTGAACGATGAAGGTTATAAAAATATTGCAAGAAACATTAATCAAACAGTGAATAATGTTTTAAACTCAGCACGTGCAGGAACAACATACGGGAAAAGTGTTGTAAATGGATTGCAAAATGGACAGTTTGATCCGGAAAAGGCAAAGCAAGATCTTAATGCGGTTTCTGAGAATCTTCAAGGTCGTACAGATAGTATTGTGTATCTTATTAATGTATTTACTGAACTTCAAAAATCAGCGACGACTGATTTTGGTCAAAGCTTCTTCCAAGGGCGAGTGGATCGCTTAACTAGTCTTAAAGGCAAAATGGAAAATGCAAATAACGGTATTAAAGATATTGTAAATGTTATTGGCACAGGACAAGAAGTAAAGAAAGATGTAACAGATGCAGCAAATCAAAAATTAGATGCAGCAAATGGATTAATTGATCAAGCTGAAAAAGATTATAATGAAACATTTGTAGCAGATTATAAAAAAGCAGTTAGCACAGTTGATCAAGCGAAAGCTGATGCAAATGAAGCATACGATACTGTGAAAAATGAATATGATAAGTTTAAAAATGGTGTTGAAGATGCTAAAGCAAACATATCAAATAAAGGTGTTACTGATTTAGATTGGGCAAAAGTATCCTTAAAAGAATTAAATGGTCAATTACAAGCTACTAAGAATCTAATTGGTGATGCGATTCCGGTTCTAGAAAGCACAAATAAGGTATTAGCAGATGTAAATAGTGACAAAAACCTTAATAATGGAATTGCAAAATTGAATAAAGCACAAAATACTGTTCAAAAAGGTATAGATGCAACGAATAAGGCAACTACACTAATTAACAATGGACAGAAGCCTACAAAAGAGGTTGTAGAAAGTATTAATGAAGCAACTAAAAATGCCTCAGCTCAATTAGGAGATTTCTTAGCAACATATGATTCAGAAATCGTTCCAAACTTTAATACAGCAATTGCTCGTACAAAAGAGATGTCTAAAAACACAACTCAAATTTTAAGCGAAGCAGACAAAAAGCTTCCAGATGTTAAAAAATTACTAGAAGATTCATCAAAAGGCTTAGTAGACGGTAGAAAGAAATTAGCAGACATTAAAGCTGACATGCCGGAAACTGAGAAAAAGATTAAAGAATTAGCAGATAAAATTCGTGATTTTGAATCTGAAGAAGATTTAAAAGACATCATACGCTTATTGAAAAACGATGTTGAAAAGCAAAGTGATTACTTTGCGAATCCAGTAAATTTAAAAGAGAATAAATTATTTGCGATGCCGAACTACGGTTCAGCGATGTCACCATTCTATACAGTGCTTGCATTATGGGTAGGCGCATTATTAATGGTTTCATTATTAACAGTAGAAGTACATGAAGAGGGCGCAAATTATAAGAGCCATGAAGTTTACTTCGGACGTTTATTAACATTCTTAACGATAGGTCTTTCACAAGCGTTTATCGTATCAATGGGAGATATATTCTTACTCGGTACGTACGTAGTCGATAAATTCTGGTTTGTGTTATTTAGTTTATTTATTGGTGGAGTCTTCGTTTGTATCGTATACTCACTCGTTTCTATTTTCGGAAACGTTGGGAAATCGATGGCGATCATTTTACTTGTACTGCAAGTAGCAGGATCGGGCGGAACATTCCCAATTCAAATGACACCGGCGTTCTTCCAAGCACTTTATCCGTTCTTACCATTCACATACGCAATTAGTGCAATTCGTGAAACAGTGGGTGGAATGCTTTGGGATATCGTAACAAGAGATTTACTTGTATTAAGTGTTTTCGTAGTAGTTATGATTGTTGCTGCATTATTACTGAAAACACCAATTAATAAATCAAGTGAAAAATTCGTTGAGAATGCAAAAGGAAGTAAAATTATTCACTAAAAAAAGGTTCCTACCTCCGGTAGGAACCTTTTTGTTTAATCAAATTTTAATTTCTTTAATGCTTCTGCGAACGGGTTATTTAATGGTTCTTCTTCTTTGTTCTGTTGTTTCATATATTTTTGAACGTCACGCTTATCAGCTTTGTTTCCAGATTCTTTTTTACGTCGCTCCTGGAATGTCGATAATTTTTCGCGATAGCCACATTTACATGCAAAGATTTGACCTTCACCCTCACCACGTAGTTCTAGTTTCTTCTTACATTGTGGACAACGAGCGTTTGTTGTGCGAGATACATTTTTACGATGACCACATTCACGGTCTTGGCAAACGAGCATTTTTCCTTTTTTGCCGTTTACTTCTAGCATCGGTTTACCACAGTCTGGACAAGACTTCGTTGAAATGTTGTCATGTTTATATTTTTTATCGCTCGATTTAATTTCAGAAACAATTTCTTTCGTATAGTTCTTCATTTCTGAAATGAATACTTCTTTTTTCAGTTTACCTTTTGCGATAGCCTCAAGTTTTTGTTCCCATTCACCAGTTAGTGTAGGAGATTTTAACTCTTCTGGTACTAAATCAAGTAACTGACGGCCTTTTGATGTAATGTGAATATCTTTACCACGCTTTTCAAGTAAAAATGAATTGAAGAGTTTGTCGATAATATCTGCACGTGTCGCTACAGTGCCTAATCCACCAGTCGATTTTAACGTATCAGCAAGTTGTTTATTTTGCGTATCCATATATTTTGTAGGATTCTCCATTGCTGAAAGTAAAGTCGCTTCATTAAATCGTGCAGGTGGCTTTGTTTGACCTGATGTTTGCATAATTAACTTTACAGCTAATGTATCACCTTTTTCAATGTGAGGTAGAAGCTGCTCTTTTACGTCATCAGTTACATCATCGTCTTCAAAGCGATTTTCGTATATTTCTTTCCAACCGGCGTGTAAAACCGTTTTTCCACGTGCAATGAACGTTTCATTACCAACTTTTGTGCGTAACGTTAGTTGCTCGTATTCGAATGCTGGGAATAAAACAGCTAAGAAACGTTTCACAACTAAATCATAAATTTTACGCTCTTTATCTGTAAAGGATGAGAAGTTAACGTATCCTTCTGTTGGAATAATTGCGTGATGATCGCTTACTTTACTATCATCAACAAATGATTTATTAGGCTTAATTGGCTTTTGTAGTACTTTATGTGCTAACGGACGATATTCCCCGACACCGCACGCTTTTAGACGTTCTGGAAGTGTTCCAACGATATCAGATGAAATGTAGCGTGAATCTGTACGAGGATACGTTAACACTTTATGTTGTTCATATAATTTCTGCATAATGTTTAATGTTTCTTTAGCAGAGTAACCAAACTTTTTATTTGCATCACGTTGTAATTCAGTTAAATCGTAAAGGCCAGGAGAGAATGACTTCTTCTGTTTTTTATCAATTTCCACAACAGTGGCATTTTGTTTATCTAGATTTTTTACAATACCATCAATTTTTTCTTTATTAAAACCACGGCTATTACCGTTTGCATCTTGCCAAGTTAGTTTTAACTTATCAGTTGTTTGAGCTTCGATACCATAGTAAGTTTGAGCCTTAAAGTTCTTTATTTCATCTTCACGACTAGCGATCATAGCGACAGTAGGTGTTTGTACACGACCACAATTTAGTTGAGCGTTAAAGCGAGTTGTTAAAGCTCGAGTCGCGTTAAGGCCGATATACCAGTCAGCTTCTGAACGCGCAACTGCTGAAGCGTATAAATTGTCATATGCCTTACCTGGTTTTAAATTTGCAAAACCATCTTTAATTGCTTTATCGGTTACAGAAGAAATCCATAAACGTTTAATTGGTTTATTCAACTTAACTTTATCGATAATCCAGCGTGCGACTAATTCGCCTTCACGACCTGCGTCTGTAGCGACAATAATTTCATTTACATCTTTTCTAAGTAGCTGGCTTTTCACAGCATTAAACTGTTTACCAGTTTGTTTAATAACCGTTAATTTCAAACGCTCCGGTAGCATCGGTAAGTCTTCTAAATTCCACTTTTTATATTTCACATCATAGCTTTCTGGATCTGCTAATGTAACGAGATGACCTAAAGCCCAAGTTACAATATATTTACTACCTTCAAGATAACCGTTTCCTTTTTTATCACACTTCAGTACACGAGCAATATCTCGCGCAACGGAAGGTTTTTCAGCGATTACAACGCTTTTTGACATATTAAAAACATCCTTTCAAATTTCCATAAGTTAAATATAGCATACATTTTCTTGAGATTCAGTTTCGCTCGAGGTTTGAGCTGTTTTAGTGGAATGAACAAAACTCCCACTGATTAAAGTTTCACTTTATACGGAAAAGTAAAGAACTTGTTATTTTACTAGAATAAGAGTAGACTTTGAAGTAGATGAATAAGAAACACATGGGAGTTTGTGGATGCAAACTGAGAGTATGACTAATCCGTCATTGACCATTTGAACCTGTTGGATAATGCCAGCGTAGGGAGAGTGTAAAAGCACATGTTCAGGCACTTTGCATACGCGCAAAGTGCCTTTTTGTGTATCTCCCATCATTATAGTTAGGAGATGAAAAGGATGAATATGAAAGAAATTAGTAAAGTAGTGGATTTAGTGAGGGAATCTAATCCGCTCGTTCATAATATTACAAATGTTGTTGTAACAAACTTTACAGCGAACGGTTTGTTAGCACTAGGGGCATCGCCTGTAATGGCGTATGCAAAAGAAGAAGTAGCAGAAATGGCTAGCATTGCGGGAGCGTTAGTATTAAATATGGGAACACTTCGTCCCGAGGAAGTAGAAGCGATGTTACTTGCTGGTAAGTCGGCTAATACGAATGATGTACCAGTATTGTTTGATCCTGTTGGCGCAGGAGCAACATCGTATCGAACAGAAGTTGCGAGACATATTCCAGCTGAAATAGATCTAGCGATAATTCGTGGGAATGCAGCTGAAGTAGCTAACGTTATTAATGAGAGATGGGAAATTAAAGGGGTAGATGCTGGTACTGGAAATGGCAATGTTGTAAATATTGCAAAACAGACAGCAGAGGAATTGAATACAGTTGCGGTCATTACTGGAAAAGAAGATGTCGTTACAGATGGAGAGCGAACGATTCTTATTCGAAACGGTCACTCTATTTTAACAAAGGTTACTGGAACGGGTTGTTTACTAACTTCTGTAATAGGAGCATTTATTGCGGTAGAAAAAGATTATGTAAAGGCAGCAGTAGCAGCAGTAACATTTTATGGTGTAGCTGCGGAACTAGCAGCTGCTAAGACGGTAGAAAAAGGGCCTGGTAGTTTCCAAATTGAATTTTTAAATCAATTAGCGAATACAACTTCCGGTGATATTGAGAAGTATGGGAAGATTGAGGAGTTAGAGTAAGGGGATGAAACACATGATGCGCATTGAAACCAAGAAAATGTCTAACCTATTACAAGTGTATTTTATTATGGGAAGCAATAATTGCATGAAGGATCCGTTAGCTATATTGAAAGAAGCGTTAGACGGTGGAGTGACACTTTTTCAATTTCGTGAAAAGGGAGAAGGGACTTTAACTGGAGAGGATAGAGTGCGTTTTGCAAAGAAATTGCAGGCGCTTTGCAAGGAATATGGTGTTCCTTTCATTGTAAATGATGATGTAGAATTGGCCGTTGAATTAGATGCAGATGGTGTTCATGTAGGACAAGATGATGAAGGGATTACATCTGTTCGTGAAAAGATGGGAGATAAAATTATCGGTGTATCTACACATACAATTGAAGAAGCAAAATGGGCGATTGAAAACGGAGCTGATTATTTAGGAGTTGGCCCTATTTTCCCAACGAGTACGAAAAAAGATACGAAAGCTGTTCAAGGAACGAAAGGTTTAGCTCATTTTAGAGAACAAGGAATTACAGTGCCGATTGTTGGTATCGGTGGGATTACAATTGAAAATACTGCTGCCGTTATAGAAGCGGGTGCGGATGGTGTTTCAGTTATTTCTGCAATTAGTCTAGCGGATTCTGCGTATGAAAGTACGAAGCGATTAGCTGGGGAAGTAAATAAGTGTTTGTAGATAAAAGACCATGTAGTATGAAAATACTACGTGGTCTTTTGTCGTATAAAACAAAATATGCCGCCTAAACTAGTATGTATAAATATATATTGTTTCGGAGGCGAAGGCATGATTGTATTTCAGGATATTATAGCTGCTTATGAGAAAATGAAGGGCATTGTACATATGACCCCATTAGATTATTCAAGTACATTTAGTGAGTTGTCACAGAATGAAGTGTATTTAAAGCTGGAGAATTTACAAAAGACAGGCTCTTTTAAAGTACGTGGTTCTTATAATAAAATGGTTTCTCTTGAGAAAGGTGATTTAGAAAATGGTGTTGTTGCAGCATCTGCTGGAAATCATGCGCAAGGAGTCGCTTATTCTAGTAATATGCTTAGTATTCCTTGTACGATTGTGATGCCAAAAGGTGCTCCGTTAAGTAAGGTGCTTGCGACAAAAAAGTACGGTGCACATGTAGAATTACAAGGTGATGTATTTGATGATGCATTAGCTTATGCACTAGATTTAAAAAAGAAGACAGGAGCGAAATTTGTACATCCATTTGATGATGAAGCAGTAATTGCTGGTCAAGGTACAGTCGGTCTGGAAATATTACAACAGCTGGAAGATGTAGAGGCTGTTATTTGTCCTATTGGAGGTGGAGGATTAATTGCAGGAGTTGCGATGGCAATTAAAGAACAAAAGCCATCAGTGAAAATATACGGGGTGCAGACACTTGCTTGTCCGGGAATGAAACAGTCACTTGAGGAAAAGAAGGTAATAACAGTAGAGTCGACGCCAACTATGGCGGATGGAATCGCGGTTAAAAGGCCAGGTGATTTGACTTTTGAACTTGTACAACGTTATGTGGATGATGTGTTTTGTGTAGATGAAATGGAAATTGCACAAACGATGTTAATGCTTCTTGAACGGAACAAATTGTTGGTTGAAGGGTCTGGTGCGAGCTCATTAGCTTCTTTGCTTTATCGCAAAATCCCAATAAAAGAAAAAAAGGTCGTATCCGTACTAAGTGGTGGAAATGTCGATGTAAACTTTATTTCGCGTATTATTGAGCATGGAATGGTTGAAGCAGGACGCTTCATTCACATCGCGACAATGATTAAAGATAAGCCAGGCTATTTGCATCATTTGCTCCAGATTGTAACAAATTTTGAAGCGAATGTATTAAATATACATTTAGAACGGATTGGTACAAAGGTATTTCCAGGATATGCGCAATTGCACTTGTCATTAGAAACGAAAGATAGAAATCATATTGAAGAAATATTGAGTGGTTTAAAAAAGAAAGGGTATGTTGTAGAAGTTATTGATTGAAAAAATTAAACAAACGTTTAATTAAAAAAGCACAAACCCTTTTAAATTATAGGTTTGTGCTTTTTATTTAAAACATAATTGAAATTAAGAGCATTCCAATTCCGATAGAAGTAAAGGTTGCGATTAAGCCGGGAATCATGAAGCTATGATTTAAAACGTATTTACCGATACCTGTTGTACCAGTGCGGTCGAAGTTAATGGCAGCAACGATTGTTCCATAGTTTGGAATGAAGAAGTATCCGTTTACTGCAGGGAACATAGCAATCAGTAATGCTGGCGGAATACCAAGAGACAGTCCAAGTGGCATTAAGGCACGAACTGTTGCTGCTTGGCTGTACAGTAAAATAGATAGAATGAATAATGCAATAGCAAATAGCCATGGTGCACTTGTAACTAAGTGCTGAATTGATCCTTGAATCATATTTAAGTTTCCGTTAAAGAAAGTATCTCCCATCCAAGCGATACCGAAAATAGCAACAACCGCTGTTGCTCCAGCTTTAAAGACGTTACCAGACACAATGCTTTCTACATTTGGTTTACAGAAAATAATAATAAGAGCTGCGATGGTTAACATAACCATTTCAATTGTGTTTGGCATGGAAAGACGAACTAGCTTCCCGTCAACCATCCATCCTGGACGAAGTGCTTCAAATGAACCAAGAAGTACGACAAGGAAAGTTCCTACTAGGAAAAGAATAACTGATAATTTAGCGCCTTTTACACCTACAAATTCTTTTTTCTCTTCAAGCTTAGGAATCATACCTTCTTTTAATCGTTTTAAGTATTCAGGGTCTTCATTTAGTTCTTTCCCCATTTTACTAGCAACGAATGCAGCTACCATACAAGCGATGAAAGTAGAAGGGATACTTACTTTTAAAATATCTAATAAAGTAATTTTATAGTCAGCTAACATTGCTAAAAGGGCAACTGTAGCAGCTGAAATGGGACTAGCTGTAATTGCTTGTTGAGAAGCAATTACGGCAATTGACATTGGTCGTTCTGGTCTAATTCCTGATTCACGAGAGACTTCTGCGATAACAGGAAGTACAGAATAGGCAACGTGACCAGTGCCAGCACATAGTGTGAATAAATAAGTAACAATTGGAGCGAAAAATGTAATGCGCTTTGGATTTTTTCGTAAAGCTTTCTCAGCTAGATGCACAAGATAGTCCATTCCTCCAGCGGCTTGTAAAGCACCAGCAGCAGTAATTACTGCTAAAATCATAAGCATTACATCGATAGGAGGAGCGGTTGGTTGCAAGTGGAAGACAAAAACGAGTATTGCCATACCAACTCCGCCCATTACTCCTAAGCCAACTCCGCCTAGGCGTGCACCAATAAAAATGCAGAGTAATAAGGTAAGAAATTGTAGCCAAAACATGATAAATTACCTCCGAAATTCATAAGTTAAGATATATTCGAATAATTTAATTTAAATGAAAATTAGTGAAATATCCGAAGGGATCTTTGATTTATATACGTTTTTTATTATATAACATAAAAAAAGTAACATTCACGTATTTTGTTAAATTATTTCGAAAAAATAATACATTAGAATTTTATATTTATATCTCTAAATAAGTAGACATTTTAATTTAAATGTTGTAACCTTGGAAAGAGAATAATTTAATTCTCATAGAACTCCCATATCGTTCAACTCGTTCAGCGAGAAAGGCAAACTGATGGAAACATGAGGGCGCAAAACTATAGGGGCTAAGGTCGAGAGGCTATGCTAGCCAGTTACCGGACGGATAGGGTTGGTCTTGACCAATGCTTTTTACATTGGTCTTTTTTTATTCTCGAACATATTGAGAATCATTTCAAACAAAATATTCATATATTTTGTTTTTTTGTTTTAAGTAATTAAGGAAGGTGAATATTGATGAAAAAGTATTGGCATAAGTTATCGTTTCTTCAAAAGAACGTCTTATTAACTGTATTAGTTATTTTGACGCTTGTTGGAAGTATGGGCGCGTTAAGTTTCAATTTGTTTCAAAATAGTATGATGTCTTTATTTGAAAGGCAGTCTATTGAAACAGGAGAGATAGTAGTACATGACTTGGATACAGAATTAGTTAAAGATATGGCGAAAGATCCTACAACTGAAAGAGTAAAAAAAGAAAAGTTAACAGAGCAATTAGATGAAGTGACAAAAGGTTTAAAAAGTGTGGGACAAACGTATGTTACAGGGGCAAAGCCGAATGAAAAACGAGAATTACAAATCGTTGGTTTGACTACAGAGTTAGCAAATGCGGTGCCTGTAAAGTCGGGAGATTATTATGAACAACCGACTCATTGGATGAATGCATATGATAAAGTGATGGATACGAAAAAGGCCCAAATGACAGAAGTATATGAAGATGAATTAGGTTCGTGGGTGACAATATTAGAACCAATTAAAGATGGAGAAAACAATATTGTTGCAATTGTTGCGGCTGATTTAGATGCTTCTATCGTTCCTAGTACAAAGAAGAATTTTTTGATACAGGGTTTACTCTTTATTATTATTTCATTAGCAATCGCGACTATTGCTCAATTCTTTATCGTACGTAACTCGTTAGCTCCATTAAAAGATTTACGAGAGGGATTACGTAAGATTGGTGAAGGTGACTTAAGTATTAAATTAAAAGAAAGACCAGATGATATTGGAATTATTAATGTTTATTTCAATGATACGATTGAGAAATTTAAAGGGATTATAGATAAAGTTAGGCAGACCGCTGAGCAAGTTTCTTCTTCTTCACATGAATTGTCGGCAAGCACCGAGGAAAATAGCATGGCAGTTCAAGAGATTGCAAGTTCTATTGAAGGTTTAAGAGTGGGGGCACAGTCTCAAGAAACTTCAGTCCAACAATGCTTAGGAATTGTGCATGGAATGGAAGATAAGGTAGAAGAGATAACTGGAGCTGCGGAACAAGTTGCGGTTGCCTCAGAAGGTATGGAGCAACATTCAATTGAAGGTAATGAAGTGATTGGACAAATTATTAATCAAATGAGTTTAATCCAAAATGCAGTGAAAGATTTATCTTCTATTATTTATTCATTAGAAACAAGATCAAAAGAAATTAGTGATATTGTAACTGTAATTACAGGTATTTCAAATCAAACAAATTTATTAGCTTTAAATGCTTCTATTGAAGCTTCGCGTGCTGGAGCAGCTGGAAGAGGATTTGCAGTTGTTGCTGATGAAGTACGTAAATTAGCAGAACAAACTGAAACGTCAGCGAAAGATATAGCAAAATTAATTAGTGAAACACAAGCTGAAACAGAAGAGGCTGTAGTTTCAATGCAAAAAGGTTCAAAAGAAGTAGAATCTGGAATTTCACTTGTTCAAAGTAGTGGTGCTTTCTTTGAAAAAATCTCGAAATCAGCACAATCTGTTAAAAATCAAGTGAAAGCTGTTTCTGGCAATTCGAGTGATATTTTACAAAATAGCCAGAATATCGTTCAAGTCGTAAATGAATTATCACATATTGCAAATACTTATGCGAATAGTAGTAGTAATGTTGAAGAAAGCATGAAGGAGCAAGAAATATCAGTACAAGATATTGCAGAATTAGCGACTTCTTTAAGTTGGCTTTCTCAGGAATTACAAGAGCTAATTGGTGAGTTTAAAAGCGAATAAGGAAAAGTGAAACTTTAATCAGGGGGGCAGCCTCCTTTGATTGTGAGTTGAACAAATCTGCCCGTTAATACGGGATAATAAAGGTGTGAATTTTCACACCTTTATTATATTTAGGAGAGGAATTTACATAAATATGAAATTAGCGATTTCTTATAATGAGATGGTAAAAGAATTTTTAGGGAAAGTAGAAGGGAGTATTCAAATACCTAAAGATGCGCAAAAGATAGAGTTTGGAATAAAAAGAAAAACTATACCATTTCCAAAATTGACTCATATTGTAGATTTAATAGGAGCAACTGCAACGTGGTTGTATCATATTTCTAAAGAACAGCACATTATCGTGCTTTACCATACAAGAGGAAGTTTATTTCCTATTACTATTCAAGTTTCTAATTATCTTTCCTATGAAAGTTTGAACTTTCAGATTGTAGAGCAAGTGGAACAGATCCAAAAAATGAACGAGGGAGAAATAGTAGCGTTTCAAAATAGTAATGATTCATCTGAAATGTCACCTATTATTATTGGTGAAACGTATTATGAGCTACAAGACAAGAATACGTTACAATTTGTATTCAATAAAAATATGCAAAGTGTAGAAATGATATTTAATAGTGTTAATTGGAAAGAGACAACGATTACTCGTTATGCACAACAAATACAAGGTGTTTTAATTTATACATCACAAAATGCTAATAAATGTATAAAACATTTTAATGTTGTTACAGAGGCCGAGATGGCACTTTATAGTCAAGTGAATGATACGACAGCAGTATATCCTGAGAAAAGTATCGTCGATATGTTCTATAATACTGTTACTCAATTTCCAAATCGTATAGCTTTATCTTCAAGGGAAGGTACTTTAACTTATGAGGAGCTAAATAAAAAAAGTAATCAAATAGCTCATATGTTAATGAAAAACGGCGTCCAATTAGGAGACTATGTTGGAATATTTATGAAACGTAGCATAGACACAGTAGTAAGTATGGTAGCTATATTAAAAGCTGGTGCAGCGTATGTTCCGATTGATCCAGATTATCCGGAAAGTAGAATACAGTACATTATTCAAGATAGCCAAGCGAAAGTTATATTGATGAAAGAGACGCCTATAACATGTGATGGGGTTCAAACAGTTTCAATGTATGATAGTGAAACTTATGAAGATACAGATGTAAAGTTGTCTATTCATTGTGATGATATAGCTTATATGATTTATACATCTGGTTCAACAGGGAATCCAAAGGGAACGATGTTAGCACATAGAGGCGTTGTTAATCTGTATACTTGGATGAAAAAGCAATATGAATTGACAGAAGAGGATGTATTTGCCCAATTTCCTTCCTTTAGTTTCGATGCTTCTGTATGGGAGTCATTTGCTTCTTTATTCTGTGGAGGAAACTTATATGTACTATTAGAGGAAGAGCGATTGTCTGTAGAAGCATTTGCAAATGCAATCTATAAAGTGAAAGCAACTTCAATCTTGGCATTAGCAACAATTTTTGTTCGACAAGTAGCAACTTATTTAGCAGAAGAAGATATATATAAGCTAGCTTCCCTAAAAAGAATTGCGATTGGCGGTGAAATGTTGCCTGTAGAGGTTATTAAATTGTGGAGAGAAAGAATAGGTACAAATGTTGAAATTCATAATGTATACGGACCGACAGAATGTACTGTAGTGACGACAACCTATAAAATACCTAGTCAGTTAAATGAGGATGTTGCGAGTATTCCCATTGGTAAACCATGTGCTAATTATCAAGTTATGATTTTGGATGAGAATATGAATCTTTGTCCAATTGGTGTACCTGGTGAATTATATATAGATTCAGTAGGATTAGCAAAAGGGTATTTTAATAAGCCTAATAAAACAATTGAAGCTTTTATTCCGAACCCCTTTAATCCTATAGTTAATATATATAAAACGGGTGATATCGTTAAGTTGCTAGAGGATGGAAATATAGAGTTTTTACATCGGAAAGATGATCAAGTAAAAATTAGAGGACATCGTATTGAACTAGGAGAAATCCAAAGTAAAATTTCTCAAAATCATAATATAAAAGAAAATGCTGTTTTTGCTAAGAAGAGCAAGGAAGGTAGCCAATATTTAATCGCATTCTATACAACTTTGAACAAAAAGGAAATACCAGAATTAGTTTATCAGTTACAAGAGCAGTTACCGGATTATATGGTACCATCTAAATTAATTTATATTAATGAACTACCACTTACACCAAATAAAAAGGTTGATGTTAAAAAGTTAGCTCAATTAGAAGAAAAGTACGAGCCGGTTCGTCTACAGGAATATGTCGCGCCTTCTATTAAAGCGGAGAAACAGATAGCGAAAGCTTGGGCAGAGGTATTAGGAATTTCAAAAATTGGAGTGCATGATGATTTCTTTACAATTGGTGGACATTCGTTGAAAGTATTGAGAGTCTTAACATTGTTAAAAGAAGATTTTTCACATTTAACAATTCAAGATTTCTTTAAAGAAAGAACGATATATGGATTAGCTAGAATTGAGAGAGAAGTAAAAGTAGAGACAGAAGAAGTATTTCGTGAATATAAGGTGATTCACGAACCGAATACTATTACTTATTCGAATGTTTTAGAAGACACTAACATCTCAAATGTCTTTTTAACTGGAGCTACTGGTTATTTGGGGTCGCACATATTATATGAATTATTGAGAGATACATCTGCTACCATTTATTGTTTAGTAAGACCGACGAAAGATGTGCAACAAAGAATTATCGATACATTAACAAGCTACTTTAATGATATATGTGAAGAGTGGTTACAGCGTATACAGGCTGTACCTGGTGATTTGGGAGAAGAGTATCTTGGGATGAGCGAAGAGGAATTTATTTTAATTAGTTCTAAGGTCGATACGGTAATTCATTGCGGTGCAGATGTAAGACATTTTGGAGATGTAAAACAATTTAAAAATGTGAACGTCCAAGGCACGAGCCGTATGCTAGCGTTAGCCGAGAATGGTGCTACATTCCACTTTATCTCTACAATTGGTATTCCGATAGAATTAGCGGTAGAGCAATGGGATACATATATGGAAACAGGTGATTTCAATTATAATGTAGAGTTAGAGAATGTGTATTCCGATAGTAAACTACAGGCGGAAAATCTTGTTCGTGAAGCTTTGAAGAGCGGCATACGAGGGAATATTTATCGTGCAGGTAACCTAGCATGTCATTCAGAAACGGGTTCGTTCCAACAAAACATGGAAGGAAATGCATTTTATCGTCTTATTAAAACGATGCTTCTAATTGGAAAGGCACCAAATGTGAAGTGGAAAGTTGATTTTACACCAATTGACTTTGCCAGTAAGTCGATTGTATCGTATTTACAAGATCCAAAAATTGTAGGAGAGACGTTACATATTTGTCATCCACATCAAGTTGAATTTGAACATTTTATAAAGCTAATTGAGGGATGTGGATACAATCTTGAAATGGTTCCACTTTCGGAATATGTAAATATCGGGCTTGAATTAGCAAAAGGAAATGAAGAAATAGCAGAGTTAATTGCTTCTCAAGTTGCAGGAGATGGAGCACAGCAATCTGAAATTGTCATGGGTACTCGTAGAACAAATGAATGGATTAAGAAAAAAGAGCTGATAGTGCCAGCGATTAATAAAGAATTTATTCAGTTGTTATTAGCTCATGGTGAAAAAGTTGGATATTTTCCAAAAGTAATGAAATGATTATGTACGCTTTTGTTTGTTCAATAAAATAAATCATGCTACAATGAGAACGAATTAAGAACCGGGGAGCCAATTGGCTGAGAGGATGTAAGTATACATCGACCCTCAACCTGATCTGGATAATGCCAGCGTAGGGAGTTACTTTAAAGTGATGTAGCATAAGTTATTATAGAATAACTTGTATACAAGGCTTTCCTACATGGTAGGAAAGCCTTTTCTTTTTTTGGAAACATATTTTATAAGGGGGATTTTATTATGTCACAACAAGTTACAATGTCATTTTCAGTAGTACCGCAAGCAAAAACAAAAGATGTATATTCTGTTGTTGATAAAGCAATTGAAGTTGTACAACAATCGGGAGTTCGTTATGAAGTAGGAGCAATGGAAACAACGTTGGAAGGAGAATTAGATGTACTTCTTGATGTCGTGAAACGTGCGCAGCAAGCTTGCGTCGATGCTGGAGCTGAAGAAGTGATTACTTCTATTAAAATCCATTATCGTCCAAGCACTGGTGTAACGATAGATGAAAAGGTTTGGAAGTACCGTGATGAATATGCAAAACCAGAAGCAATCTAAACTTATTACAACAATTTGGCTTATCCTTCTCATTGCGATATGGGAAGGATCTGTTTCATTATTTAAAATCGAACCGTGGATTTTACCAAAGCCTTCTGCCATTGTTCAAGAATTAATTGGAATGAAGGATTTACTATTACCAAATACGATGCAAACACTGCAGGAAGTTATAATCGGACTATTTTTTGCGATTTTACTTGGGACGAGTATTGCAATTATTATGGACGTGATACCTTTATTTCGTATTTTAATAAATCCGTTGCTCGTTATTTCGCAAACGATTCCAATCGTTGTACTTGCACCGTTATTTATTATTTGGTTTGGATATGGGATGTTGCCGAAAGTAATGGTCGTCATACTCGTTTGTTTCTTCCCAATTGCGCTTAGTATTTTAGAAGGTTTTCAAACTGTAGATAAAAATATGTTGAAATTGTTGCAAACAATGAAAGCAACGAAATGGCAAGTTTACCAGAAAGTAAAGTTTCCGGCAGTGCTCCCATACTTTTTCTCGGGTTTAAAAATTGCAGTTACATATAGCGTGATGGGGGCAATTATCGGAGAATGGCTCGGTGCAAGTGAAGGGTTAGGGGTTATGCTTACGAGAGCTACAAAATCCTTTTTAACTGCTCGAGTATTTGGTGTTGCAGCAATTATCGTCATGGTGACATTATGTCTGTATTTTATCGTGGAGTTTATGGCAAGAATAACAGCACCATGGATATATAGAAAGGACGGCAGAAAATGAAAAAAGGTTTAAAAATTATGTTAGCTGCTTTATTAGCAGTAAGTGTGGCTGGGTGTAATCCGGCGAAGAAAGAAGAAAGTGCAAGTAAAGATAAAAAAGTAAAAGTTGTTTTAGATTGGTTTCCAAATACGAATCATACTGGCTTATATGTAGCGAAAACGAAAGACTATTACAAAAAACAAGGGCTTGATGTAGAAATTATCCAGCCTGGTGATAATGTCACAGCAGAGCAGATGATTGCTTCTGGGAAAGCAGATTTTGCGATAAGCGCACAGGAAAATGTAACATTAGCTCGTGTTGAAGGAATCCCAGTTGTTTCTGTTGGTGCAATTATTCAGCATAATACCTCTGCTTTTGCATCACTAAAAAAAGATAATATGACGTCACCGAAAGACTTTGAAGGTAAACGTTATGGTGGCTGGGGAGGACCAGCAGAAGAAGCAACGTTAAAAACAATTATGGAGAAACATCAAGCTGATTTTAATAAAGTCGAAAAAATTATCTTAGGACAAACAGACTTCTTCAAATCAATCGGTCGTGATGCGGACTTTGAATGGATTTATTATGGATGGGATGGCATTGAAGCGAAGCGTCAAGGAAAAGAGTTAAATACGATTATGGTGAAAGACTTAGATCCAGCGCTTGATTTCTATAGTCCTGTTATTATTACGAGTGAAAAACATACGAAGCAAGATAAAGACTTCGTGAAAAAGTTTATGACTGCAACGACAGAAGGTTATAATTTTGCAATTAAAGAGCCGAAAGAAGCTGCTGATATTTTAATTAAAGCTGTTCCAGATGTGAATAAGGAATTAGTACAAGAAAGTCAAAAGTGGTTAAGTACGAAGTATCAAGATGATGCAAAAGCGTGGGGAGTACAGAAGGAAGAAGTTTGGACGAATTACATGAATTTCTTATACGACAACAAAGTTATTAAAAAGAAAATTGATGTAAAAGATGCTTTTACAAATGAATTCCTTCCAAGTGAAAAATGAGCGGATTACAAATAAAAGATATTGTGAAATCTTTCGATGGAAAGAATGTATTAGCAAATATTAGTGCCTCTATACAGGAGGGAGAGTTTGTCTCTTTTGTCGGTCCAAGTGGTTGTGGGAAAAGCACATTGTTAAATATGATTGCGAGTGTTGAAGAGCCAACGAGTGGAGAGGTATTTTATAATGAGGAACATGTGAGAAAACAAGATGTTGTAAGCTATATGCCACAACAAGATTTATTATTACCGTGGCGATCGGCTTTACAAAATATTGTTCTTCCATTAGAAATTGAGGGGAAATCTAAAAAACAAAGGTTAACAGAAGGAATGGAAGCATTAAAGCAGTTTGAGTTAGATGAATATGCGGATCATTATCCTGATGCATTATCTGGTGGTATGCGCCAAAGAATTAGCTTTCTTCGTACATACTTATGTGAGAAGCCAATTATGCTACTTGATGAGCCTTTTGGAAAATTAGATGCATTTACAAAAATGGAAGTACACAGTTGGCTTTTAAATTCTTGGCATCAAGAAAAGCAAACAATTGTTATGGTTACACACGACTTAGATGAAGCAATTTTACTTTCTGATCGCGTATTTATTTTATCTCAAAGACCAGCATCAATAGTTGGTGAAGTGCAAGTGAAATTACCTCGTCCTCGAACGATGGATATGTTAACATCATTGGAGTTAAAGAAGGGTAAGGAAGAAATTTTAAGTGTATTAGCTCCTTATATGAAAAAATAGAAAAAGTCTTTTAACAGTTTTAATCGTTTCACATGAGCTTCTTTCTATGAAACGTGGATAACGAAAGTATGGAATATCGAAGAATGGAACGTTTAAAAATAATCACAAAGAAAAGGCCGTAGCTTATATAAGCTACGGCCTTTTCTTTGTGATTAACATGATTTTCGAGAACTCTTACATGAGAATTGTATGAAGAAGCACTCTTATGGTGCGCTTATAAGCGTGCTTTTTCTGCGATTATGTTTATATTTATAATAATATTAGACGCCTTTCCCTAATAGGCAACTATCTTTTTGTATATATAGATAGCTTGAAATGGAATGAAAATTATTCCTATATATAAAGAATAAGGTGATTAGTATGGGAAGACAATAGAAATTAAAGGAAATTCATGTAAAATTCAGATGAACTTCACGCAAACTTCATATTGAAAACTAAATATAATTATAATAGGTTATAGTAATTTCGATTTGTGATTTTTCGCAAAATTAAAAGTTTGAATTTAGGAAAGATTATTCAAACCTAAATTCAAACTTTAGTGAAACAATTAAAGAATGTTACGTCTAGTTTTCGCTAATAACGGCATTTAAAAGTTCGGCAGGGTTACCTGTTCCTGCACCTCCTATTGTAATGGATCCATCAGGAGGAATTTCACCGTTCCATCCGGCATTTGTAATTACATAATGATTGTTTGTTTTACTACTAATTTTAGAATCCCAAACTTGTGTTAAATTGCCGTTATAATCAAATTCTAACTTCCAGTTTTTAATAGGGCTTGTGCCGTTATTTTTAATTACAATTGAGAAGTTATAGCCACTTCCCCAATTTGAAGTAACTGAAAATGTAGCCTTACCATTACCATCAGGAGGTGTTGTGTTAGCATCATCAGTTTTTACAATAATAGAATTAGGTTGTGATTTATTCCCGGTAGCGTCCTTTGCTAGTATTGAAAAAGTGTATTCCGTATTAGGTTTCAAATTTTTAATTGTAATGCTATTTGATGTTGTACTCCATTTTTCTTCCCCAGCAGTAACTTCATACTCAGTAACTCCTACATTATCAGTAGATGCAGTCCAGCTTAATTGGACTGAGCTTGAGGTTTTATTAGTAACCACAATGTTTTTTACGTTCGTTGGTGATTCAGTATCTTTTTGACTGATAGGTCCACCAAGTAATTCGGTTACTAACGTATCAAGCAATTTTGGACCACTACAGCTATATTTTGGACTTGTGCGACAGTCACCACTAAGTTCCCAAAACATTGCCCCACTTAAACCTTTCGTTTTTATATAATCTGTTTTATATTTCATAGATTCATTGTCATCGTAGCTAATAAATGTGCCTGTAGTAGCATTGTATAAATAAGGTACTTTAGCTGTATCATTCCAATAGCGTACAAAACCATTTTTGTTTACGTAATTCGCTGCTAAATCACCGTAATCATAAACACCCGTATCACCAGTAGAATAATCATCCCAAGTACCTTTAGATGCTAGTTTGCCATCACTACCTGGTTTACATGGTTGATATTGCCCATTATTATCTTTTCCACAACTTTTCCAACCACGTCCGTAAAATGGTACGCCTAATACGAGTTTATCAGCTGGTACACCTTCATTTTTATAAACGTCAATAGCTCCATCTACGTAAAATTTCGTATCAGCTGCTGGATCATTCGGATCTTTATATAATGCGGCATTATGGTTAGAAGTTGCTTCCCAACCGCCGTGGAAATCATATGTCATAATATTAATCCAATCGAGTATTTGAGAGATTTTCTTTAACTCTGTATGATCGGCATAACGTTGACTTGCCCCTGAAGCAATTGTTAATAAATATTGTTTTCCATCTTCAGTACCGGCTTTATTTAAAGCATTTCGGACATCTTGAAGAAGGAGCGTGAAATTTTGTTTATCTTCAGGACGGTAACTACCACCAGGAATCGTTTCAACACCTGGATATTCCCAGTCTAAATCGACGCCGTCAAATCCGTATGCACGTAGGAAATCGACTGTTGATTCTGCGAATACTTTTCTAGTTTTTTCATCAGCTGCCATATCAGAAAATCGATTAGACCAAGTCCAGCCTCCGACGGAAATAATGGTTTTTAAATGAGGGTATTTAGCTTTTAGTCGTTTTAATTCTCCGAAGTTGCCACAACGGGCATATTTATCACAATCTTCCCAAGTTGTACCTGATCCTGGATAAGATTTTGTGACATCAGCCCAGGGCTCACCTAATACGAGAGTACCATTAGGAACTTCTTTATTTTGCAACGGTACACCAGATTCTTTACAGTTCCATGTTTGTTTATTTGGATTATCGGGATGTGTAGAAGGATTTCCATGTTTTCCATTCCAGCAAATATCAGCAAACGCATAGTTTAAATGAGTGAGCTTTGATGCATCGATGTCTGCAACTTGATAATTACGTCCGTAGATGCCCCACGAAGGAAAGTACCCAATAATTTTTTGGTTTTGCGTTGGTGAATTTGCTGATGCGAGATTTGGAGTAATAAAATTTGCGAGAAAAAGAGGTAAGAAGAGTAGTAGAGATAGCAATAGTAATGTGAATTTTTTTGACCTCATAGTCATTTCCCCTTTCAAGGTAAAAGATATATTTAAAGGCATTTGCCGATAAATCAAAGTGAATCTAGACGTATGAAACGTCTAGATAAAAATGATCAGACATCACGAAGTCTATACAAGGGAGCTGGGGTGATTAAATCGTAACAAATGTAAGATTTAGTGTAAACGCTTTATTGTATGAAGAAAGACTTTCTCAATACAAAAAGGCTTTAATACAAACTGCATATGAAAATGAAAGACCGGTGAGGAAGAAAATAGCTTATTATAAATAAATTTGAGAAAAAATTGTATGAAGTCAACTTGTAATGGGGTGGTAAGATGGTGAAATTTCATATAAAATAATAGTAAAAATATGTAAGAAAGAGGATAGTGTGGATGTGTTTTTGAACATTGCTGAAGAAAAGGTTCGACAAGCAATCTGGAATGGTGATCTGGATTATATTTCGGGAAAAGGAAAACCACTACAATTAGAAGATCTTTTAATGGTACCTCTAGAGTTAAGGATGAGCTATAAAATTTAAAAAATGCGGGAATGATTCCAGCAGAAATGGACTTACAAAAGATATATTAAAAATAGAAGATTTAATTGCTTGCTGTTATGATGAAGTAGAGAGGAAAAAATTACAAGAAGGGTTAACAGCAAAAACGTTGTGTTTTCAGCAGGTAATGGAAAAGAGAAAGATAGTTCAGCATTTCGTAAATTAAGTTAAGAGGGATAAGATGAATACATTTGAAACGATAGAAGAATTAGCAACATATATTGAAGAACAGCAATTAGTACTTCTATTTATTAAAACAGAAAATTGTGGTGTTTGTGATGTCATGTTAAGGAAAGTAAATTACGTATTAGAGAATTATGATTACGTAGAGAAAATAGAGATATTACTACAAGACATGCAAGAAGTTGCGGGGCGATATGCAGTATTTACAGGGCCGACAATTTTGTTATTTCATAATGGAAAAGAGATCCTTCGTGAATCGCGCTTTATTTCACTTGAAAATTTAGAGAGAACCATTCAATTATTCGAGAATTAGGGAGGTTTTTATATGGCATTTATTATTGTCATACTATTATTTGTTGTCATTGGAATAATTGTAATAGCTGTTCGATCAAACAAAAAGAAAGTAAACCTTACGAAACAAAATAACATACATAATTCGTCTAATAACTCATCACCGCTTTTTTTCTTTGCTGGATCTGATAATAATGACAGCTCACATGATAGCAGTTCACATGACTGTGGAGGGTCTTTTGGAGGAGATAGTGGAGGTAGTTGCGGTGGTGGCGGTGATTGATAAGAATACGCCTTATATAGGCGTATTTCTTTTTTAAACAAACGTTTGATTAGTTGGCTTACATACGCACACTAACAGTTAAATAAACGTTTTTTTAATATTTTTAACATGATAAGGAGAATGGAAATGGGAAGGGAACCGAAAGTGAAAAATAAAGGGAAAGTAGCATTGTTTTTATTAGTTGCTGGAGGTGTATTTCTTGTTAAACTTGGATTTAAATTTGGAACAATACATATGATCCGAACTTGGTTTGAAAGTACGTTTTCGTAAATAAGGAATATAGCCTCTTGCGAAAGAGGTTTTTCATTTGTTATCATTAGACTGAACGGTCGGTTTAAAGAGGTGTGAGTATGAGAAAAAGCGCAGAAGAGATAAAGAAGGAAATTGCATACAAAGCAGAAAATCTGTTTTCACAAAAAGGCTATGCAGCCACATCTATGGAAGATATTTGTGAAATTACAGAGCGAAGTAAAGGGAGTATTTATTACCATTTTAAAAGTAAAGAAGAATTATTTTTATTTGTAGTAAAACAGCATACGTATGATTGGCTTGAAAAATGGAATGAAAAAGAGAAGTTGTATAGTACTAGTATTGAAAAATTATATGGTCTCGCAGAATATTATGTAGAGGATATACAACAACCTATTTCGAGTGCAATAGAGGAATTTTCTATGAGCCAAGTTGTGAGCAAAGAGGTTCTAGATGAATTATTAGCTTTAACTAGAGAATCATATGTTATGTTTGAGAGATTAATCGAAACAGGTATACAGTCTGGAGAGTTTCGTGAAGAAAATGCGCGCGATTTGATGTATATTGTACATGGCTTATTATCAGGGCTTGGAGTGCTTTACTATGAGCTAGATTATAACGAGTTAAAGCGAGTTTATAAAAAGGCAATAGATGTATTGTTAAAAGGGATGGCAGCTGAATAATAAGTCAGCGGCTTTTCTTTTAAAACGAATTAGACCGAATGGTCGGTTTATAAAAGGAGGAGCGGAAATGAAAGCTTTATTTAAAAATCGAGCATTTATGCTCGTTATGGCATCCGATATTTTACAACAATTTGCGATTTGGATAAGAAATATGGCCCTATTGTATTTCATAATGGAGCGGACGAATAATGATCCAGTTTCAGTGTCACTATTATCGGTCATGGAATATGCACCTATTTTTATTTTTTCTTTCATTGGTGGCGCGTTAGCAGATCGCTGGAACCCGAAAAGAACAATGGTTGCTGGGGATGTGTTAAGTGTACTGTCTATTATAGGGATTGTTTTATTGTTAAAGATTGATTACTGGCAGGCAATATTTTTTGCGACACTCGTTTCCGCAATTGTAGGTCAGTTTTCTCAGCCTTCATCTTCACGCATATTTAAGCGCTATGTAAAGGAAGAACAGGTAGCAAATGCGATTGCATTTAACCAAACATTACAGTCATTGTTTATGATTTTCGGACCAGTTGTAGGATCGCTTGTGTATACACAACTTGGTTTATTTACGTCACTATATAGTTTAATCATTTTATTTTTATTATCTGCTATCGCCCTTTCATTTTTACCGAAATGGATTGAACAAGAGCAAGCAGTGAAGGGATCATTAAAAAATGATATAAAAGAAGGATGGAAATACGTTCTTCATACGAAAAATTTACGTATGATTACGATCACTTTCACAATTATGGGCTTAGCTGTTGGATTAACGAATCCATTAGAGGTGTTTCTTGTAATAGAACGTCTTGGAATGGAAAAGGAAGCAGTTCAATATTTAGCAGCAGCGGATGGAATAGGTATGCTAATCGGTGGTATTGTTGCTGCGGTTTTCGCTTCAAAAGTAAATCCGAAAAAGATGTTTGTATTTGGTATGAGTATATTAGCAATCTCATTTTTAGTCGAAGGGTTGTCCACATCATTTTGGATTACTAGTTTGATGCGATTTGGAACAGGTATTTGTTTAGCTTGTGTTAATATCGTTGTCGGTACGCTTATGATTCAACTTGTACCAGAAAATATGATTGGAAGAGTGAATGGAACCATTTTACCAATGTTTATGGGGGCAATGTTAATTGGAACATCACTAGCTGGAGGATTGAAGGAAATGACTTCATTAGTTATTGTATTTTGTATAGCGATGTCACTTATTTTATTAGCGATTGGACCAGTTCTACGCATGCAAATAAATAAAGAAGATGTCGCTAATAAAGAGGAACTAACAAATTCGTTAGCCTCGAAATAACCATTGTAAGGGAGCAGAATTGCTCCCTTTTCTTGTGGCAGTCTTTTGACAATGAAATGTACCGATTATATACTAATGTTGTAAAAACGATTTTACATGTTAGGAGAAAAGATGTGAAAAATCAAATTTATGAATTACGCACTGAAAATAATATTTCACAAGGTGCATTAGCTGATAAGTGTAGCGTATCAAGACAGACGATAAATGCAATTGAGAATAATAAATATGATCCAAGCTTAGCGTTAGCTTTTCGTTTAGCGGAAGTATTGGGAACAACTGTTGATAAACTATTTTTGTATAAGCTGTAGGGGAAAGAGAAAATAAGTCTTTTAGTTACGACATTAGTAGTTATAAGTATGCTAGCATTTGCACTTTACTATTGGTTAATTGAACTTCAAGTAAACTGGTATGCACTATTTATTTGTAGCATCGCATAATGTTGAAGGGCAAATGAGGAGAAGAAAGATTTAGAAAAACATGTATGAAAAACAAGTGCAAATGTTACATATTATGTACGCATTGTATTTATTTTTTGGTTTTTTTTCGCATCGGTAGGTTTTAATAAATGGATAGATTTTCATGATGTACCGCTTTTACTTACGTTATGTGCCGCTAGAGTTGTAAAGCCAGCTGTAGAGTTTTTACTTGTAAAGCGTTATCGTTAAAAATAAAGAAAGATCCTCTTCTTGTGTGAAGGGGATCTTCTTTTTATAGCGTTTTAGTTTTCGGATTAGGTGGTGTAACGGGTGTATCATTTTCAGGAACTCTAGTTAATAAGAATCCACCTATAATAAACAATACGATAATACTAAGGACACCAGCGTTTGTTTTTCCCGTTAATTGCGTTGTAACACCGACTAATACTGGACCCATGATCGCGGCAAACTTGCCAAATATATTATAAAATCCGAAGAATTCATTTGCCGATTCTTTAGGTACTAGTTTTGCAAAATAGGAACGACTAAGTGCTTGAATACCACCTTGAGAAGTGGCAACTAACATTGCTAAAATCCAGAAATCGAGTGTCGTTTTTAAGAAATAAGCATATGTGCAAATGATGATATAAATAATAATACCAACATATAGCATTTTTTTCCCTATAAATGCTTCTGATAATTTTCCGTATAATAAAGCGAATGGACAAGCTACAATTTGTGTGACAAATAAGATGATTAATAGATTCGTTGCACTAATACCGAGATCTGTTCCGTAAGCGGTAGACATAGTAATAATTGTATCGACCCCGTCAATGTAGAAGAAATAGGCGATTAGGAACATAAAGACTGTTTTATATTCTTTAATATTTTTAAAAGTATCAGCAAGGCGTTTGAAGCTCATTGCAATTGGTCTTGGATGGCGTTCAATATAATGTGTTTGCTCTACGTTTTTTAGCATTGGAATTGTAAATAATCCCCACCAAAGAGCTGTTATTGCGAATGAAATTTGACTGGCAATGCCGACTGATAAAGGGATAGTGCCTTTTTGAGCAAGAATAATAAGAGCGATACAACCGATAAAAGGAATTGTGCTCCCAATATAGCCTAATGCAAAGCCTCGTGTAGAAATTCGATCCATTCTATCTTTAGAGGTAACATCTACTAAAAATGCATCATAAAAAATGTTTGCTCCAGCAAAACCGACTAGTGCTAGCATATAGCAACCTAGTAATAAGTACCACTGGGATGTTGGGACGACTGCTAGCATACTTGTAAATACGATGCCGAGTCCAAAGAAGAATGTGAAAAATCGTTTTTTAAACCCTTTATAATCAGCAACTGTGCCGAGAATAGGAGCAAGTATAGAAATTAAAAGTGTAGCGAATGAGTTTGCATATCCCCAATATGCTGTTGAAGTTGCACCAGATAGTCCAGCTTCTTTTGCAGCTGCTTTAAAGTAAATTGGGAATAGTGCAGTTGTAATGACGAGCGAATATACCGAATTCGCCCAATCATATAATATCCAGCTTTTTTCTTGTCTGGACATTTTTTTCATATAATGTTCCCCCTTAAATTGTTCTACTAACAGTGTACAAAAATAAAAATTATAAAAAGAGAAACAGTGATGATTTTTACATAACTTTTACATATATACACAGTTCTTTACAATTGTAGTAAATCCTCTATAATGGATCCGTCTGTTTCGCCTAAGTGCAAACCGAGTAATCTTGCGATAGTCGGACCTTCATCAATAAGTCTCATATACGGGATTGTAACGCCACTTTGAATACCTTTTCCAGCAGCGATAAAAATTGTTTCATAGTTAGGCTTTGTTGGGGAGTAACCATGAGTTCCAAATGTATATTTTTTACTAGAAGTAACATCTTTTTTAGTAATTTCTTTTATAAAATCACCGGTATAATTTTCAGTGAAATAATACCCCTCTTGTGCTTCCAACATAAATAAACAATTACCATCTGCACCGGATTCTTTCGCCGCTTCATCATGAAGTATAAATTCAATGCCATTTTGTTTATTTTGAAGCAGTTCTTCAAGAAGTAGTTGTACTTCCCGAATGGTATCCGTATCGTTTTTGTCTTTCACATATACATAGGCAGAACCGTCGCAACTTTGACAGTAGGCCTTCCAGTCTACTAATTTACCTTCTTTATTTAGAGATATAAGCTCTTTTTGATGGAATAGCACATTTAATTGAATTGATTTGTTTTCACTTAAAGCGCTATGATCACCAAGGGCAATAATTGTACTTTCTTCGTATATTCCACTTTCTTTTAATGCATGAATAATTTTTCCTAGACGTTCGTCGTGCCTATGGATAGCTGCTATTGTTTCGTTAGATTCAAAGCCATGATAGTGTCTTTGTGTGTCTAAATCAGTGAAATGCACAAACATGACATTAGGCCTTTTTGTAAGGATTGTATGTACAGCAGAAGCAAGAACGAAATCATCGAGTTCAGGTTGTGATAATCCATTTCGTATATGACCGAACCGTCGATTTAAATCTAATTGGTATAGCGGGCTACCGCTAAATAATGAAACTAAAATTTGATTTTGCCACGGTCTATTTGGAAAGATTTCCGGTAAATTGTAATCAATGTTTGCTCTTCCAGTAACAGGCCAAAGAAGGGCTGCTGTCGTTAAATTTGCTTTGCGTGCTTCATCATATAATGTTGTTCCTTTTATCGATTTTCGGTACCAATGCCAATCTGGTGATTCACGTCCTGGTTGAAGTAAAGTATTGGTAACAACACCATGTTTATTAGGGTAGTTTCCAGTAACGATTGTTGAGTGGCTTGGATATGTTACAGAAGGATAAATTGGTTCTACTTTTTCTACAACCGCGCCCTTTTTTATTAGAGATTGGAAGTTAGGTAATTTTTGTAGTATAGGAAAATCTAAAGCTGATAAACAGTCGAATGATAAAATAATGACACGATTAGTTAATGCTTTATCCATAAAGTAATCCTCCTAATTATATAAAACCTATTCTTATATATTACTATTAATACCTAGTAATAAAAATATGTTTCTGAATAAAATTTATTATTTATTTTCAGAAAAATTAAACATATAATAAGTATAAGGGATTGAATGAAAGGAGGGAATACTATGGACTGGCTAGATGGATTTGGTATTTTTTACATCATTGGTGGAATCACGATTCTCCTAGTATTTGCTATTTCATATTTACTAAAGAAACGTTTTCCAGACAAACAGTTTGATATTATATTTTCACTTAGTTTAGTACTTCTTTGTTTAGCTTTCTTTCCTGTAACAATGATAGCTATTGGTGGGTGGGAAGGAATGGGATATGGATTTATTTGTTTCTTCGTTCTACTTGGTACACTTATCGGTATGGTTGCACATCAACTTGTGAAAATCGTTCGAAAGAGCTACGTATAAAACTACAAAAAATGAAAAGAATATATAAAAATAAGAAAATTAGCTATTGTTTTAAAAAAGAATTTGTATTATGATAATCAACAAATTTATTTCGTTATAACGCTGAAAAAGGACTAGTACATGTCCAACCTTTTTTGCAGAGAGAGAATCCGTTTGGCTGAAAGATTCTTAAAGGGCGATATGGAACCTACCTTTGAGTTCTGCATATGCAGCGGGAAATTCCCGTTATCAAAAAGAGAGCATATACAATTTTTGTGTATGAATCAGGGTGGTAACGCCGGCAAAGCTCGGTCCCTATTTAGGGGCGCGGGCTTTTTTGTATTTTCTAAAAGGAGGAAGACTGACTATGGCAAAAGAACAAGTGCAAGCCATTACGAAGATGGAAGAGGACTTTGCGCAGTGGTATACCGATATTGTAAAAAAAGCTGAACTTGTTGACTATTCAAGTGTAAAAGGGTGTATGATTCTGCGTCCGTACGGTTATGCCTTATGGGAGAATATGCAGAAAGTGATGGATGAAAAGTTAAAGGAAACTGGTCATGAGAATGTGTATATGCCAATGTTTATCCCAGAGAGTTTATTGCAAAAAGAGAAGGATCATGTTGAAGGATTTGCTCCTGAAGTAGCATGGGTTACGCATGGCGGGGATGAAAAGTTAGCGGAAAGACTTTGTGTACGTCCTACATCGGAAACTTTATTCTGTGAGCATTTCTCAAAGATTGTTCAATCATATAATGATTTACCAAAGTTATATAATCAGTGGTGTTCAGTAGTTCGTTGGGAAAAGACAACGAGACCATTCCTTCGTACAACTGAATTTTTATGGCAAGAAGGCCATACGATTCATGAAACGGCAGAAGAATCGCAAGCTGAAACGTTAAATATTTTAAATCTGTATGCCTCTTTCTGCGAGGAATACTTAGCGATACCAGTCATTAAAGGACAAAAAACAGAAAAAGAAAAGTTTGCGGGAGCGAAGGCAACTTATACGATTGAAAGTTTAATGCATGATGGAAAAGCACTTCAAACAGGAACATCTCATAACTTTGGAACGAATTTCTCTGAAGCATTTGATATTAAGTTTTTAGATCGTAACGGTAAGTGGCAATATGTACACCAAACTTCGTGGGGTGTATCAACGAGAATGATAGGTGGACTTATTATGGTCCATAGTGATAATAACGGACTTGTAATGCCGCCAAAAGTCGCTCCAGTACAAGTTGTTATTGTACCTATTGCTCAGCATAAAGAAGGTGTGTTAGAAAAAGCAACAGAGTTACAAGGACGTATTCAGAAGGTTGCGCGTGTAAAAATAGATGCTAGCACTAAAACACCAGGCTGGAAATTTAATGAGTATGAAATGAAGGGAATTCCAATTCGATTAGAAGTGGGTCCAAAGGATATTGAAAAGAATCAAGTTGTACTTGTAAGAAGAGATACGAAAGAAAAAGAATGTATATCAATGGATCAATTAGAAGAACGCATTCTATCATTACTGGAGGAAATTCATCATTCTTTATTTAATAAAGCAAAAGTATTTCGCGATGAGAATACGTATAGTGTGACGAATTTCGAAGAGATGAAAAAAGCAGCTGATGAAAAGCAAGGGTTTATTAAGGCGATGTGGTGTGGAGAACTAGCTTGTGAAGAGAAATTAAAAGAAGAAGTTGGAGTATCTTCACGTTGTATGCCTTTTGAGCAAGAACATTTAGCTGACGAATGTATTTGCTGTAGTAAAGAAGCAAAGCACATGGTCTATTGGGGAAAAGCATATTAATACGCTTTCTGATAGATGCCAAAAGGACTTTGGGTTGCATAATAAACTGCAATCCAAAGCCCTTTTTAGTTTTATATTGGTTTCATGTATTTTTTAGATGGAAGGATGTTGGTCTTTATTTTGCATTTTTACGGCGAATAAACAATAACATACCAATTAGGAATGTTGAAAGTCCTATTAAAATAGATGCAGGATAATGTGCTGCAGTATTAGGTAACTTATCACCTTGTTTTGTCGCATTATCTTTTACGTTACCACCTTGTGAACTGCTATCGCCCTTAACTCGATTGCCACCAGAACCGTTGCCACCAGAATCGTTGCTACCAGAGCCGCTGCCACCAGAACCGTTGCCACCAGAACCACTGCCACCAGAACCACTGCCATCAGAGCCACTGCCACCAGAACCGTTGCCACCAGAACCGTTGCCACCAGAACCGTTGCCACCAGAATCGTTGCTACCAGAGCCGCTGCCACCAGAACCGCTACCGCCAGAACCGTTGCCACCAGAACCATTACCATCAGAGCCGCTGCCACCAGAACCGTTGCCACCAGAACCACTGCCACCAGAACCGTTGCCACCAGAACCGTTGCCACCAGAACCACTGCCACCAGAACCGTTGCCACCGGAACCACTGCCATCAGAACCGTTGCCACCGGAACCATTGCCATCAGAACCGTTGTCACCAGAACCGCTACCGCCAGAACCGTTGCCATCAGAGCCGCTGCCACCAGAACCGTTACCACCAGAACCACTGCCACCAGAACCACTGCCATCAGAGCCGCTGTCACCAGAGCCGCTACCACCAGAACCGTTGCTACCAGAGCCGCTGCCACCAGAACCACTGCCATCAGAGCCGCTGCCACCAGAACCGTTACCACCAGAACCACTGCCATCAGAGCCGCTGCCACCAGAACCGTTACCACCAGAACCACTGCCACCAGAACCGCTGTCATCAGAACCGCTACCACCAGAACCGTTGCTTCCTGGAGGTTTATTATTATCTTTTGAGTTTCCTTCTGCTAAATGATCGCTGTTTTGTACAATAGCGTTTGTTGGAGAGAAGTTTTCCGTGGCTGCATTACCGATATTCAAGCCGCTAAAAAAAGATAAAGAAAGTGTTGATGCTAAAATGAAGATTTTCGTCATTGTTTTCCTCCTGAAAAATTAATATTCCATCTAAAATACATCCCTTTGTAATATTTCATAGGAGATATAGTTTTATGCAAAAAACTATATAGATAAGATGTTCACAAATTTTATGGCTATATTTAGATATTCAAAATAAATATTTCGGAATGATATGTTAAGATTAATAGTAAGAAGAATAAAAAAGGGAGGGCTGAAGAATATAGGATTTCTTATATTCTTATAAAAAATTATGAAACAAACAACAAAACAAATAATAACAGGTACATTTCTAGCGACAGCAACATCTTTTATTTCGACGCATGCCTTTGCAGAAAGTGATAATTTAGCGACAGTAAATGCAACAAATTTAAATATACGTGAACAACCTACAACTCAAGGGAAAGTTATAGGAACAGTAAAAAAGGGAACAAATGTACAAGTTTTAAGTAAGGAAAAAGAATGGGCTAAAATTTCTCATGATGGAAAAGAGGGGTATGTCACATTACAATTTTTAGGATTTTCGAATGGAAATCCAAACGTTGAACAAAAACAACAATTAACGATTAATAATGGACAAAAAGAAGAGGGAATTGTTACGGCAACTCGTTTGAATGTACGTAATAGTCCAACTCTAGGTAGTTCAATGATTGGCTATGTTCAAAAAAATGAAAAAGTAACGGTATTAGGAAAAGCGAACGGCTGGGCAAAGATTGAATATAAAGGAAAAGAGGGATATGTATCTTTAGAGTTTTTAAAATTTGGAGATGCAATTCAAACACCTGACACTTCTGGCCAAAAGCAACTGCAACCAATAATCAAAAATGGAGCACAAGAAGTAGGAACAATCAATGCAACAAGCTTACGAGTAAGAAGCGCAGCGAATACAAGTAGCTCGGTTTTAGGGAACCTAAAAAATGGTGAAAAAGTAACAGTACTAGGAAAAGCGAATGGTTGGGCAAAAATAAGCTATCAAGAAAAAGAAGGGTATGTATCGTTAGAGTTTGTGAAAATTGATGGCAACACAGAAGAGATAAAAAAGCCGGAACAACCGAAAACATCAGATGCAACGATTAAAAATGGAACGCAAGAAGTAGGAACAATTAATGCGACAAGTCTCCGAGTAAGAAGTGCGGCAAATACAAGTAGCTCAGTTCTAGGAAACTTGAAAAATGGTGAAAAAGTAACAGTACTAGGGAAAGCAAATGGCTGGGCGAAAATCAATTACCAAGGAAAAGAAGGGTATGTGTCGTTAGAGTTTGTGAAGTTAGAAGCAGGAAAACAAGAAGAAAAGCCAGCGGAAAACATTACGAATGGAACGCAAGAAGTAGGAACGATTAATGCGACAAGTCTCCGAGTAAGAAGTGCGGCAAATACAAGTAGCTCAGTTCTAGGAAACTTGAAAAATGGTGAAAAAGTAACAGTACTAGAGAAAGCAAATGGCTGGGCGAAAATCAATTACCAAGGAAAAGAAGGGTATGTGTCGTTAGAGTTTGTGAAGTTAGAAGCAGGAAAACAAGAAGAAAAGCCAGCGGAA
>Ga0209025_1000821_pt1 | contig 49593 bp, 28 predicted proteins | sample AraplaMF_Col_mLB_FD_184256 | JGI IMG/M metagenome (GOLD analysis project Ga0209025, IMG submission 184256) | Arabidopsis root microbial communities from the University of North Carolina, USA - plate scrape MF_Col_mLB (SPAdes) (version 2) | ecosystem: Host-associated > Plants > Roots > Endosphere... | reverse complement strand
GTGCCCAATTGCACCATGCGTTCGAGGAGCAGCGCCCCCCTTTATCGAGGCGTCGATCCCCAAACCGGCCCAGCACCATTTCCATGCCGCACTCCCGTCACCGAGCGTGCGACTATAGGAATCACGACCGCCACTCCCGGCGCCACCCCCTGCTGGGCGCCTGAGTCAACGCGACGCACCACAAACACTCCCGGCACTTATGTACATCCCCTAGCGCGGAAGCGGGGATCTCGCAACGCTTTTGACTGGAAAGAGATTCCCGCTTTCGCGGGAATGACGACGAAGGGATGGGCCGCGGTTCCGAGTGGATCTCGTGGCGGCATGTCCATGCCCGCGACGACAATGGGCGCAGCGCCCGCCGGCTTATTCCGCCGGTGCTGCGATGGCCCCCGGACCGGCGCCCGGCGCCTGGTTGCGCCAGGCGTCGCGGGCCTCGCGCGGGCTGAAGCCGAACTCGCGCCGGAACGCCCGGGTGAAGTCCGAGGCCAGCTTGAAGCCGCAGCTGTAGGCGATGTCCTGGATTCGCCGCCCGCTCTCGCCGGTCAGGGCGGCATGGGCGGCGAACAGGCGGCATTGCTGGATGTAGCGCGACACCCCGCCGGCCTGCTCGAACACCCGGTACAGATTCGAGCGCGAAACCCTCAGATCCTGGGCCACGCGCTCGGGCGTCAGCTCGGGATCGCCGAAATGGGCCTGGATGTGGGACCGGGCCCGGTCGAACAGGATCGAGGCGATGGTGCTGCGCGCCTGTTCCTGCCGGTAGCGGGACGGCCCGACGCAGGCCGCCAGCATCTCGGCCGTGGCCCGCCCCACCAGCACCAGCTCCTCCGGCGACATGCCGAGCAGCCGCGCCTCGAGGCTGCGCAGATAATCGACCAGGAGGCCGGCCAGGGGCCCGGTCAGGATGTCGCCCGCGGCGCCGTCGAAATTGGCGGCGGCGGCGGCGAACAGGTCCCGCGGCAGCGTCAGGAACAGACCGCCATGATGGCTGGCGCGGCCCCGGAACGGCTCGTCCAGGGACAGCAGGAACAGGTCGCCCGGCCGGATATGGGCCTGGCGGTCGGGGCTGTCGATCCAGATCTCCCCGACCGTCAGCAGCATCAGGCGCCAGCAGCCGACCGGCGTGCGGCGGCCCCCCAGGGCGTGGCTGAAGGAATGGGCGTCGGCATGGCCGAAGGCCACGTGCAGGCCGCCCATGCCGCAGGTCATGAACTCGGCGACGAAGCCGTCCGCGGGTGTCGCCCCGGGCGGCAGGCCGACATCCATGACCGGGCCCTGATGGGAGCGCCAGACCTCGAACTGCTGCTCCGGCGCATAGGCCAGGGTCGAGAGGCCGCGCGGCACCGACGGCCGCCGGTCGCCGAAGTCTTGCGGCGCCGGCGGGAGCGGCTCCCACCCCAGCAGGTCGCGATAGTGACCGAGCTGAACGCGATCCTGCCATCCGGGTTGCACGAATTGCAGGAATTGAGAGTCTCCGCCCCGCACGCCCGACAGCGCGCGGGGATCGAAGGATGGCCCGATCGGCGGCAGCGAAAGCGCCGGGGCGGGCCTGTCCGGACTCGCCGGGGCGAGCCCGACCGGCGCGTGTGCCGCCGCATCATTCCCGAAAGACCGAACGCTCGATCGATTCATTCCGCCGTCCCTCACGACTCGCCGAAACGGCTTGGCGATCGGCGCGGATGCATCGGCAAGGGGCAGGCTCCGCGGCGGCCTTCACCGGGGGTTCCGGTTGCTGCGGATGCCGCAACGGCAAGGGCCGCGGATCTGCACTGCTGAAGCATTGTCCCTCGACAACGGATCGTCTGCCAGACCATCTGCATACCGGCGAAAGTGATCTGCATATTTTTGCATACTGCATCATTCATCGTGTCGTTTGGTGCAGGCCTATCTCCCAAAATGGGCAATTGATATCGCAGATGGCGCATCTTTCGCGACAATCTGCACTTCTGAAATGAATCAATGCTTTTAAACTGCAGCTTTTATTTTATGTGTCAGATTGAATTACAGCAACCGACGGGTGCTGCGGTCCATTCTCTTTTGCGAGGATAGCGAGCGGCTAGGCGCGCGGCACGCGGCCGAAATGGCGCTTGTAGTTGCGGTAGAAGGTCGACGGGTTGGAGAAGCCGTGATCCAGGATCACGCTCGCCACCTTCTGCCCGCCCGCCTCGATCTCCCGCCGCGCCGCTTCGAGCCTTGCGGTCATCACCGTCTCGTGCAGCGACGCCCGGCTGTCATAGAAGACGCTGTAGAGCTTGCGCTTCGAGATCGCGAACTCGCGGGCCAGGAGGTCGGCGCCGAGCGCCGGGTTCTTCACGTTCCGGGCGATGAAGGCCCTGATCCGCTGGTACAGCCCATGGTCGCGGTGCAAGACATCCCCGTTCTCACCGGCCAGATAGTCGCGGATCGCCGCCCCGATATAGTCGAAGACCGGGATGTCGCGCCGGCACGGCCCGATCTCCCCACCTTCCGGCTGCACCAGATCGGCCAGGCCGACGATGTAGTCCGCGAAGGATGCGCTGGTCGTCACCACAGCGCCGGGCTCCCCGGCCAGGGCCGGCGGCTCGGCCCCTGCCACCTGGATCAGATCCAGTTCGCAGCTGCCGGTCTCCCCGGACGACAGCGCCAGGCTGAAGCCCCGGGCGCCGCTGATCACGGCCACCGAATTCGGCGACAGCGGCCGCCCGGCCTGCCCGACCGTCAGCAGGCCGTTGCCGCGCAGCACCAGGACCAGGAAATGCGCGCCCACGACGCCGCACGGACCGCCGCGGCGCGTCAGCACCCCCGGGGTGATGCGCAGATGGGCCGCGCCGCTGCTGCCGACCACGCTGAACCGGATCGCGGCGCGGAACTCCCCGCCATCCGGCACGAAGCTCGCGCCGAGCACGGAGTCGCAGACCTGCCGGCCGAAGGCGTCCGCATCCGCATAGAGGATCGATCCGGAGACGGAATCGTCTGGCCTGGGGGTCGCGTGGGAGGCTTGCCGGCGCATCGGTCGGTCAATGGCAGTGGATGGGACGTCGCCCCTGGCAGGCAGCGTCGCCTGCCTATCGGGGTCTGGTTGGCCGGCATCGCGGAACGAATCCTTCCACCCGTTCTGGTTGATGCTGGCAATCGTTTGCCGGACGATAGTGATTGTCGGATTGTTTGCAAGAGCTTTCGCGTCGGACCGGAAAGGCCGGAGACGAGACGGTGCGGCCCGGGCGGCGACGATCATCGAAATGCCATGAATCCGATTGTAACAATAACGGAGCGAGGCCGTCCGACGATCCGGACTGGGGGTGACGCCATGAATGCCCGTCGTTGGATCAGGCTGCTGGGCCTGTTGGCCGCCCTCGCCGCCCCGCCCGCCTTGGCGCAGACCGCGACCCCCGCCGCGCCCGCGGCCGCGGCGGCCACCGTCGACCGGGACAAGTTTCCCGCCGCCGGCCGGCACGACACGCTGCTGCGCGTGCTGCAGCCCGGCCGGTTCTCGATCCGCGTCCGCAGCCAGAGCGGCGTCGCCATCCAGCTGGTCGACATGCTGACCGGCCCGTCGGAGCCGATGGGCGAGGCCGGCGCCACCGACGGCCGGCTGGACGTGCTGCTCGACACCGGCACCTACAAGCTGCGGCTGTTCGGCGCCGAGGGGGCCGAGGGCGACGCCGCCCTGACGGTCGCCCCGTTCCGCGAGGCCGCGGCGCCGGCCCTGCGCCCGCGCGACGGCGTGGTGCAGAGCGCGGCGCTGACCGACCTGCAGCAGCGCTCCTTCTGGCTCGCGGTCGAGGCGCCGGGCTTGCTGCGCCTGGAGGCGGCGGGCCGCAGCCTGGCCGATCTGCGCTTCTGGCGGAACGGCACCGAGCTGGTGCCGCAGACCGGGCGGGTGCGGACCATCGAGCCGGTGGCCGGCCACCCGATGACCGACATCACCTTCGAAGACACGCTGGAGCCGGGGACCTATCTGGTCACCGCCTATGGCGGCCCGGTCGCGGCCTGGGCCGACGGCGACACCGCCCAGCCCTTCCACATCCGCTTCGGCGCCGCCGACGTGCTGCTGGCCGGCTGGGTCGGCGGCACGATCGGGCCGTTCGGCCGCGACCTGTACCGGATCGACGGCAGCGCCCGGCTGTTCCGCCTGGCCCTGCCCGCCCCCGCCGCCGCCGGGCTGCGCGTGCTGGACGGCACCGGCTTCGTGTCCGGCGGCGCGATCGACAGGAAGAGCCGCGAGCCGACCGCCTCGGTCCGCTCGCCCAGGTCGCAGGCCCCGGGAGACCGCGTCATCGAGCTGACTGGCACGGCCGGCCAGGCCTTCCGGCTGCGGGCGATCGAAGCCCCGGGCGGCATGAGCGTGTCCGAGGCCGGGTCGTGGTGGGTCTCGGCCCCGACCGTGGGCTTCGGCGGCGACGAGCTGCCCGCCACCTTCGCGCTGATCCGCACCGAGAAGGACAAGCCGGCGGTCACCGTCGCCGGCAACGCGCCGCGGATCGGGCCGGGCGCGGCCTGGCGCCAGCGCTTCAACCTGCGCGGCCCCGCCACGCTGCTGCTGCAGGTGACCGCCCCCGGCCCGATCGCCGTGCGCAGCGACGGCCCGGCCATCCGGCCGTCGATCACCGTCCCGAACGGCGACGTGCTGGCCGCGCGGACCACCGGCGTCCCATCCTGGGACCTGGCGGCCGGCTGGTACGTGCTGAAGCTGGACCCGGTCGACGGCGTCACCGGCATCCTCGACCTGACCGTCGGGCCGCCCGGTCTGGTGCCGCAGGACAGCCGGCCGATCCAGCCGGCCGATCCGGTGGTCGGCTTCGGCCGGCAGGAGCTGGCGGGGGGCCAGGCGCTGCGGCTGGTCGCCAACAGCGGGCCGAACGCGACCGTCGCGCTGTCGGCCCGGCCCTGGCCGCTCGACCTCGCCGACGGGCCGCTGGCCGTGACCCAAGGCGCCGGGGAGCCGCTGGGCCTGTCGCTGGAGCATCCGGCCGAGGGCACGCTGCTGCAGACCGAGGTCGGCGCCGGGACCACCGCGCTGAAGCCCGCGCCGATCAGGGCCAGCGCCACCAACGCCGACCTGACCCTGCCGGCGCCGGACAAGCCGCGCACCGTGATCCTGTCCTGGCGGCCGCCGGAGGCGCCGCTGCCGGACCCTGCGGTCACCCCGCCGCCGCCGCTGACCGCGCTGCAGGCCGGCAAGCCCGCCTGGTTCGACCTGGACCGCGACGCCGAGCGCAGCTTCGCCCTGGCGGTGGCCGATGGCGGCCTGTACCGGGTCGAGACGCTGGGCCGGCTGCGCACCGGCGGGTCGATCGGCACGCCCTTCATCGCCTCGCTGGGCGAGGCTTCGGCCAACGGTTTCGGCCAGAACATGCTGCTGCAGCAATATCTGCGGGCCGGCCGCTACCGCGTCACCGCCAAGGCCGAGGACGGCACCGGCCGGGTCGGCATCACCGCCCGCCCCACCCCGATGCTGTCGGGCGCGGCGCTGGTGCCCGCCGGCACCGTCCGCGCCGCCCTGCCGGCCGGCAGCGGCATCCTGTTCCCGGTCGAGATCCCGGCCGACGGGAACTACCGGCTGGAGATCCTGGGGCTGGACCGCAGCTTCACCGCCCGGCTGGAGGATGCCGAGGGCTGGCCGCTGCTGGCCGCCGGCGACCTGTCGGGGGTGGAGCAGGCGCTGGCCGCCGGCGGCTACCGCCTGATGATCCTGCCCGAGGCCGTCGACACCCGCGTGGTCGCCCGGCTGACCCGGATCGAGCCGGAGGTCGTGCAGGAGGGCCACGGCCCGCACCCGCTGCCCTTCGATGCCGACCAGGCCTTCCAGTGGCGCGAGCCGGCGGGACGCGGCGATCCGCGCACGCCGGACCGGTGGGACTTCACCCTGGCCGGCCCGGCCAAGGCCAGCCTGAGCATCGGCGAGGGCATGGTGGCCGATCTGCTCCAGCACAACCCGCCGGATACTATTCCGCCCTTCACGCCGGTCGCCCGGTTCACCAGCAGCGCCCCCTTCAGCGGCGAGTTGCCGGCCGGCCGATATCACGTCGAGGCCACCAGCCTGGGGCGCAACGACCGGCTGGACTACACCCTGTCGCTGCACACCGACGAGCTGCAGCCGGGCACGGTGCGCGAGGTCCCGCTGTCCTCGACCGTGCCGTTCAGCATCGCCACCGACCGGGTGGTCAGCCTGACCAGCTTCGGCGGCCTCGACGTCAAGGCCGTGCTGCGCGACGCCCAGGGCCAGGTGCTGGGGCGCTTCGACGACCGCGACGGCGACTGGAACATCGCCGTGTCGCAATACCTGCCGGCAGGCCGCTACAGCCTGGACCTGGCCCAGGTCGAAGCGGCCGCGACCTCCGGTGAGGAATCGAGCGACAGCTCGGACGAGTCGAGCGATTCGGAGGAGTCCGGCGACGGTTCAGGGCCGACCACCGAGCTGCGGCTGGCGCTGCCCGCGGACGACGGCATCATCCCGGCGCCGGCGACCGGCACGGTCGACCTCAAAGGCCCGACCGTGCACCGTCTGGCCATGCCGGCGGCGGCCGCCGGCAGCCTGCTGGTCGCCGCCGCCGGCTCCTCCGCCGAGCTGATGCTGGCGTTGGAGCGCCAGGGCGCCGACGGCGCCTGGGCCAGCGTGGCGATCGACCGCGGCCTGGCGCCGGTCGTGGCCGTGCCGGCCGATGGCGATGCGTCCCGCCCGTGGCGCGCCTCGGTCTGGACCATCGATGGCGGCGGCGAGCCGGTGCGCTTCGCCGCCCGCCTGGTCGAGTCCCAGCCGCAGCAGCCCGGCGCGATCGCCCTGGCGCCGCTGGCGCTGGACGGCCTGCCGCAGACCCTGGCCACCGCCCTGGTCGCCGCCCCCGGCGCCGGGCTGGAGCGGGTGGACGGCGCCGATCTCGACGGCGGGTTGTGGCAGGGTTCCGCCCCCGGCCGGGCGCTGCGGCCGCTGACCGCGCCCGTGCTTGCGCCGCAATCCGACCGGCTGTGGCTGCTGGGCCGTACCGCCCAGCCGGCCAAGCCGGTGCTGGCGCCGCTGGCCACCGACCCGAGCCGTCCCACCGCGCTGGACCTCGCCGCTGGCGAGACCGCGACGCTGCCGCCGCCCGCGGCCCGGCCCGGCCGGCTGCGGGCCTGGCTGGCGCGCTCCGGCGACGGCCAGCCCGGGCTCGACGCCGGAATCGGCATGGGGGTGGCCGCCGGCGAAGCCTTCGCCCTCGACGCCGCCGCGGCACCGCTGACCATTCGCAACGCGGCCGGGGCCGGCGCCCTGCGGCTGGAGCTGACCGGCCTGGACCTCACCCTCGCCGCCGAACGCCGCGCCGATGCCGACCTGTCCGAGACTCTAGCCCCCGGCAGCGCTCTGCCAGTGACCCTGCCCGCCGGGGCGAAGCGGCTGCGGCTGGATCTCCCGGCCGGCGTCGCCGCCATCGCCGGCTGGAAGGGGCCTGAAGCCGAGACCGCTTGGGCCGGCGACACCCCCGCCAGCTGGTCGCTGGACGGCGCCTGGACCGAGCTGCTGCTGGTCAACACCGGGGCCAGGCCGGCGCCGGTCTCGCTGGCGCAGATCCCCGACCCGTCGCCCGCCCCGGCGCTGGCCACCGACACGGTGATGAAGCGCTTCTTCGGCGCCGAGGGCACCGTGCTGCTGGCGCTGCCGGCCGGCACCGGCCCGGGCCATCGGCTGATCGTGGCCGGCGCCGCCGAGGCCACCGTGATCGGCCGCGACGGCCACGTCGCCAACGGCCGCCGGATCCAGTTGACCGGCCCCGGGCTGGTGGTGCTGCGCCACGATGCCGGGCTGGTCGCCGCCTGGATGGAGGCCAATGAGTACGGCCCGTGGCCGCAGCCGGAGCTGCAGGACGCGCCGCTGCCCGGCATCCTGCCGCTGGCGGGCGAGGCCATGACCCTGCGGGTGACGTCACCGCAGCCCGCCTTGCTGACCGCCCGCACCACGGCGCCGGTGATCCTGGCCGCCGATGGCGACGCGCCGGAGTTGTTCCCGGCCGGGGCGGAGTTCCACCGCTACCTGCAGGATGCGTCGCTGCTGCGCCTGTTCTCGCCGCAGGACGGGCCGCTCTCCGGCTCGATCGAGCTGGTGGCGACGCCGATCGCGCCGCTGGCCGAGGGCGTCGGCGACGCGGTCACCGTGGCGTCCGGCGGCACCGCCCTGTTCGGCTTCACGGTCGAGAAGGACAGCGATATCGGCATCGGCATCCGGGCCGAGCCCGACCGCGCCCGGGTGCGGCTGCTCGACGCCGACGGCAAGCCCCTGGGCGACGGGGTGGTGCAGATGCGCCACCTGGCCCCCGGCCGCTACCTGATCGAGGCGCAGGTGCCGCCCGACGCCCCGGCCACGCTGGTGCGGCCGGCGGTGGTCGGCATCAAGGCCCGGCCGAGCGGGCCGCCCGAGGACGTGATCCGCGGTTATCTGGACCTCGCCGGGCTGGCCCCGGCGACCAATGCGAGAGGCAAGTGATGACCCGCCTTCCCCTCATCCTCGCCCTGCTCGCTTCGGTCGCCGGCCCGCTTGCCGTTCCCGCCGCGGCGCAGACCGCCCCGGTCCCATCGCTGGACCAGATCCAGCGCGCCGACGGCGCCCAGGTGGTGCCGGAGCGGTTCCTGCGCCGCTGGGACCCGGTCACCGTGTTCTTCGACCGCGACACCGGCCCGCGCGCCGGCGGGCCCGAGGACGACCCGGCGAAATACGCCACGCTGTCGCCGGACCAGCCCGGCGCCTGGCAATGGCTGGGCCCCCGCGTGCTGCAGTTCCGCCCGGCCGAGCCGTGGGAGCCGCTGCGCCGCGTCACCGTCACCTCCGCCGGCCACGCCACCACGCTGGTGCCGCTGCTGCCGACGCCGGTCGCCACCAGCCCGGCCGACCAGCCGGACGGCATCGCCGACCTCGACACGATCGGCCTGACCTTCGCCGACCCGGTCGACATCCAGGCCCTGGCGCGGCTGCTGACCATCGAACTGCGGCCCCTGCCCGGCTTCGACGGCCAAGGCAGCCAGCAGCTGACGGCGCAGGACTTCACCATCAAGGCGCTGGAGCGGGCCGACCGCACCGCGCAGCAGGGCTATGTCGTGTCGCTGCGCCAGCCGATCCCGGACGGGCGGATGGCGATCCTGCGGCTGCGCCTGTCCGACGCCGCCGGGCTGGACGACCCGATCTTCGAGCTGCGGCTGCGCAGCGCCGCGCCGTTCACGGTCACCGACACGTCGTGCGGCCGCAGCTTCCAGCAGGATCTGCAGGACGGCGTGCTGCGCTGCAGCCAGCCGACGCCCTATGACGGCGAGGAGGCGCAGCCGACCGGCGAGCGCCGCCTTCGCCTGCGCTTCTCGAACGAGCCGGAGGCGCTGGACGTGGTCCGCGCCCGCGACGTGCTGCGCATCACCCCGGCGGTCGACGACCTGGCGCTGGAGCCCGACGGCCGCGACCTGACCCTGACCGGCCGGTTCCTGCCGGATACGGTCTACACCCTGCGGGTCGACCCCGGCAGCCTGAAGGATGTGCGCGGCCGCGCCCTGTCCGGCCCCGCCACCAATGCCCGCTTCGTGTTCCCGCCCGACCTGCCGGCCCTGGCCTGGGACGCCGGCCAGGGCATCAGCGAGCGCTTCGGCCCGCAGATGGTGCCGCTGCGCGGCCACGGCTACGACCGCGCCGACATCCGCATCCACCGCATCGATCCGCTGGGCCGCGACTTCTGGCCGTTCCCGGCGGAAGGCCTGACCACGCAGGACGACACCACGCCGCCCTTGGCCGGCAACGAGCCGTCGCCCTGGAAGGATGCGGCGGCGATCGACCGCGACGCCATGGCGGAGCGGATCGCCGCGCTGGGCTCGCCCGCCGTGTCCGAGCTGGTGCCGCTGCCGTCGCTGCGCGGCGGCATCTCGGCCAAGTTCGGCCTCGACCTCGAGCCGCTGCTGCAGAAGATCGCCGGCGCCAACCAGCCCGGCACCTATCTGGTCGGGCTGCGGCCGGTCGACGGCGCCGACCGGCGCTGGCTGCGGCTGCAGGTCACCGACCTGACCCTGTCGACGGTGGAGGAGCCGCAACGCATCCGCTTCGCCGTCACCTCGCTGAACAGCGCCAAGCCGGTCGACGGCGCCGAGATCCGGCTGGAGGGCGTGCGCGACGACCAGTTCGTCACCCTGGCCCGCGGCGTCACCGGGGCCGATGGCGGCTTCACCTGGGCGCCGAAGGGCGCCTATGCCGACGAGCCCGATATCCGGCGCATCGTCGTGACCAAGGGCACCGACACGCTGGTGCTGGAGCCGGAGAACGGCCCGGCGCAATACGCCCAGGAGAACTGGACCAAGCCGGACGAGAGCTGGCTGGCCTGGGGCTTCGGCGATGTCGCGGCGCGACGCGAGCGGCCGCAGATGCTGTGCCATGTCTTCACCGAGCGGCCGATCTACCGGCCGGAGGAGGCGGTGGAGATCCGCGGCTTCGTCCGCTCCTATCTCGGCGGCGGCCTGTCCTTCGCCAAGGGCAAGGGCGAGGTCGTGGTCAACGGGCCGGACGACCAGGAATGGCGGATGCCGGTGACGCTGGACGGCAATGGCGGCTTCACCCAGCACTTCGACGAGACCACCGAGGCGACCGGCGATTACAGCGTGCGGTTCGTCGACCCCGACGGCGACGAATGCGGCCAGGTGCCGTTCAAGAAGGAGGCCTACAAGCTTCCGACCTTCGAGGTGCTGCTGAACGGCCCGGATTCGGCGCCGCTGGACAGCCAGCTCCAGGTCTCGCTGCTGGCCCGCTATTTCGCCGGCGGCCTGCTGGCCGACCGCCCGATCAAGTGGCGGGTGACGCAGTTCCCATACAGCTGGACCCCGCCGGGGCGCGAGGGCTTCCAGTTCTCCAGCGATTCCCGCTTCTCGGGCGAGCATGAGTTCCGCTCCACCCCCGTGCTGCAGCAGGACGGCAAGACCGATGCCGGCGGGTCGGCCCAGATCACGCTGGACCCGACGATCGAGCCGACCGCCCAGCCGCGCCGCTACGTGGTCGAGGCCACGGTCACCGGCGACGATGACATGCAGATCCGCAGCACCCAGCACGTGGTGGCGCTGCCGCCCTTCACCCTGGGGCTGAAGGTGCCGCGCTATCTGCCCAAGGCGGATGCGGTGGACCCGGAGATCCTGGCGGTCGACGCCGCCGGCAAGCCGCTGCCGGGCGTCGAGATGACGGTGAAGCTGATCCACCGCAACTGGAACTCGGTGCTGCAGGCCAGCGACTTCAGCCAGGGCTCGGCCAAATACGTCACCCAGGTGATCGACGAGACGCTGGAGGAGCGCAAGGTCACCTCGACCGCCGACGTGCAGACGCTGCATTTCGCGCTGCCGGAGGCCGGGGTCTACATCGTCTCGGTCGAGGCCGCCGACAGGATCGGCCGCAGCCAGTCGGTCAAGGTCGACCTGTTCGCCGCCGGCGACACGCCGGTGACCTGGTCGCGCCCGCCGGGGCAGAACGTCACCGTCACCGCCGACAAGGACGGCTACGCCCCCGGCGAGACCGCGACTTTGGTGATCGAGAGCCCGTTCCAGACCGCGCGCGCCCTGGCCGTGGTGGAGGAGCCGGAGGGCCAGTTCCGCTACGACTGGGTCGACATCGCCAACGGCTTCGGCCGCTATGCCGTGCCGGTGCGCAAGGCCCAGATGCCGCGGCTGCCGGTGCATTTCCTGATCATGCGCGGGCGGCTGCCGGGCGAGGCCCAGGCCGCCACCGCGCCCTTCGACCAGGGCAAGCCGGTGACGCTGGCCACCACCGCCTGGGTCAAGGTCACCTCGGTCGAGAACCAGGTGGCGGTGACGCTGGACGCGCCGCCCAGCGCCCGGCCGGCGCAGGAGATCGAGGTGACGCTGCACCTGGCCGACCTGAAGGGCAAGCCGCTGGCCGGCGAGGCCACCTTCTGGATGGTCGACCAGGCCGTGCTGTCCCTGGCCAGGGAGCAGCCGCTGGACCCGCTGCCGAAGTTCATCGTCGCCCGCGTCTCGCAGATGGCGGCGCGCGACACCCGCAACATGGCCTTCGGCGTGATCCCGCTGGAGGAGGTGCCGGGCGGCGACGAGGCGACCGACGAATGGGGGGTGGAGAACATCTCCGTCCGCCGCAACTTCAACCCGGTGCCGATCTATCTGCCGCATGTCCAGGTCGGGCCGGACGGCACCGCCAAGGTCAAGGTCAAGCTGCCGGACACGCTGACCGTCTACAAGATGCGTGCCGTGGTCACCAGCGGGCCGGACCGCTTCGGTGTCGGCACCGGCGAGGTCAAGGTGCGGCAGCCGATCGTGGCCCAGCCCGCCTTGCCCCGCTTCGTGCGGCCGGGCGACAGCTTCGACGCCGGGCTGGTCGGCCGCGTGGTCGAGGGCCCCGGCGGCTCCGGCCGCGCCGGCATCAGCGTCGACGGGCTGACGGTGCAGGGGTCGAAGGACCGCGCCTTCGCCTGGGACGGCAACCGGCCGGCGCGGATCAGCTTCCCGGTCTCGGTGCCCGACCCGGCGCCGGGCCAGGACACGGCGAAGCTGCGCCTGCTGCTGCAGCGCGACGCCGACAAGGCCGGCGACGCGGTCGAGATCGCGCTGCCGATCCGGCCGGACCGGCCGCCGCTGCGCGAGCGCCGGATCGTCGAGCTGGCGCCGGGCGCGACGCAGACGCTGCTGGCCGAGCCCGGCGACGTCCGCCCCGGCTCCTACTCCGCCTCGGTGGCGCTCGCCGCCGACCCGGCGCTGGTGCGGCTGGTCGCCGGGCTGAACGCGCTGGCCGACTATCCGTTCGGTTGCACCGAGCAGGTGATGGCGCTGGCCAGCTCCGAGCTGGCCCTGAAGCCCTACGCCCCGGTGCTCGCGGCCGCGGGGCTGCAGGACCGCATCTCGGCCGATGTGCAGAAGACGATCCAGAGCATCATCCGCACCACCGACGAGGACGGGCTGGTCGGGTTCTGGCCGAAATCGCGCGGCTCGGTGCTGCTGACCGCCGCGTCCTACCGCTTCCTGGTGCAGGCCGAGCAGGCGGGCGAGACCGTCGACCCCGCCCTGAAGGACCGGCTGGCCCAGGTGCTGAAGCAGGCGCTGCGCTCGGACTACTCCCGCTTCCTCACCGGCGAGGATATCCGCGAGCGGGTCGCCGCCCTGTCGGCCCTGGCCGCCGGCGGCGCCGCCGACCCGGCCTATCTGGCGGAGCTGAGCCGCCGGGCCTCGCTGCTGCCGCTGGAATCGCTGGCCCAGATCACCGCGGTGGTCGCCGCGGCGCCGGATGCCGACCCGGCCCGGGTCGCCGGGCTGCTGGACCAGGTCAAGGCCAATGTCCGGCTGCTGTCGCGCAACGGCCAGCCGGTCTATGCCGGGCTGCAGGACCGCCCGGCCGACCCGATGGTGCTGCCGTCCGAGACCCGCACCCTGTCCGAGGTGCTGCTGGCGGTCGTGCGCGCCGCGCCGGAGGATCCCGTGGCGGGCCTGCTGCGCACCGGGCTGATCGGCCTGGGCGACGGCTCCGGCTGGGGCAGCACCAATGCCGACGCGGCGGCGCTGCGGGCGCTGGCCGCGGCCTGGGTGGCGCCGAGCGGATCGGTGCCGGTCGCCGCCTCGCTGCCCGGCGGCGAGCAGACCGGGACGCTGGACGCGGATGCGCCGGTGCTGCGCTGGAGCATCGACCAGGCCGGGCCGGTCGGCGTGACCAACCAGGGCGGCCAGCCGGTGGTGGCGCTGGGGGACGCGCGCTGGCTGCCCAAGGCGCCGGGATCGGCGGCGACGCCGGTGCAGGACGGCTTCGTGTTGACCCGGCAGCTGTACCGGGTGCCGGCTGACGGCCCGCTGGAACGGCTGGACCCGGGCGGCGACGGCGCCATCCATGTCGCCGCCGGCGAGGTGGTCGAGGAGGTGGCGGAGCTGGTCAACCCCGAGGCCCGCACCCAGGTCGCCCTCCGCCTGCCGATCGCGGCCGGCTTCGAGCCCTTGAACCCGAACCTGGCCACCGCGCCGGCCGAGGCCGTGCCCTCGGCCGCGCCGTCGGTGCCGCCGAGCTATGCCAGCTACGGCGACGACGAGGTGCGGGTGTTCTACGACCGGCTGGACAAGGGCACGCTGACCCTGCGCTTCCGCCTGCGGGCGCAGGTGGCGGGCAGCTTCATCCAGCCGCCGGGCGAGGCCGAGATGATGTACCGGGCCGGGGTGTACGGCGCCAGCGCCGGCCAGCGCGTCGTTGTGAGCCCGTGAGGCGGGTGGGATGAAGATGGCCTCGGGCTGTTTCGAGAGTACGCGTTGCCTCTCCCGCCTGGCGGGAGAGGTCGGACGTCCGCCAGGACGTCCGGGTGAGGGCTGGCCCCGGCCTCGACAAACTCCCCTCACCCGGAGCCGCTTCGCGTCTCCGACCTCTCCCGCAAGCGGGAGAGGCAACGCGTTCCGGCAGCCCTAGATGCAGCCCGTGTCTCCTCCCGCACCTCCCACGCCATCCCGCCCCTGGCGGCGCCGGGCGGGCTGGGGCGTGCTCGCGCTCGGCCTCACCGTGGTCGGCACCTTCGCCGTCCAGGTGGCGCAGCGGGCGCATCTGGAGGCGCCGGCGCCGACCCCGATCCTCTACGACCGGCAGGGCGAGTTCCTGGCCCAGATCGGCCATGAGGAGCGCACCCCAGACGGCAAGCGGTATGTCGACTACGGCTACTGGACGGTCGATCCCCTGCCCGACCGGGTCGTCCGCGCCACCCTGGCGCTGGAGGACCGGCGCTTCTGGGACCATCCCGGCGTTGACCCGCGCGCCGTCGCCCGGGCCCTGTGGCACAACATCGAAGGCGGCCGGGTGCGGTCCGGCGCCTCCACCATCGCCATGCAGATCGCCCGGATGCAGCAGCCGGCGGCGCGCAACCTGTGGTCCAAGGCGGTGGAGGCCGGCACCGCGCTGGTGCTGACCCAGCGCTACGACCGGCAGACGCTGCTGGCGCATTACCTGCGGCTGGTGCCCTATGGCAATGGCAGCCATGGCATCGCCCATGCCGCGCGCTGGTATTTCGACAAGCCGGTGGCGGATCTGAGCTGGGCCGAGATCGCCCTGCTGTCCGCCATCCCGCAGGCGCCAAGCCTGATGAATCCGCGCCGACCGGACGGGCTGGCCCGGGCCAAGCGGCGCGGCCAGCGGGCGCTGGACGAGCTGGCCGGCCAGGGCGTAATCGGGCCGCAGGAGCTGGCGCTCGCCACCACCCAGCTGGCCGATCTGCGCCTGCCGCCGGTGCCGCGCCGGCCCGACGCCGTGCCCGCCATCCTGCGGCTGCGCCAGATGATCGCGCGCAACGGCGCCGAGGCCCTGCCTGCCAATGATCCGCGGCTGCGCACCACGCTGGATCTGGGGATCCAGGAGACGGTGACGGCGGCGGCGCGCCGCCAGCTGCGGGCGCTCGGCCCGATGGGCGCGCAGCAGGTGGCCGTGGTGGTGGCCCGGCGCGACAGCCGCGAGGTGCTGGCCGATGTCGGCTCCGCCCGCTACGGCGGCGCCAATGGCGGGTCGATCGACTTCAGCCGCGCCGTGCGATCGCCCGGCAGCACGCTGAAGCCCTTCATCTATGCCCTGGCGATGCAGCGCGCCCTGCTGAGCCCGACCGATGTGATGGCCGACATGCCCGAGGGCGCGTCCGGCATCTCCAACGCCGACCGCAGCTTCCTGGGCCCGGTGCTGCCGCGCCAGGCCCTGGCCAATTCGCGCAACATCCCGGCGACAAATCTGCTGCGCCGGGTCGGGCTGGACAGCGGCTTCCGCTTCTTCCGCGAGCTGGGGCTGCACGACCTGGACGTGCCGGCCGAGAATTTCGGCCTGTCGATGGCGATCGGGTCGCTGCCGACCAGCCTGGACCGGCTGGTGCAGGCCTATGGCGCACTGGCCGATGACGGGACCCTGCGCGACCTGGTGTGGTATCGCGGCCAGCCGCTGGCGCCGCCACGCCGGGTGCTGTCGGCCGACATCGCCCGGCTGGTGACGCTGTTCCTGTCCGACCCGATGGCGCGGCTGCCCAGCTTCCCGCGCTATGGCACCACCGAGTTCCCGTTCCCGGTGGCGCTGAAGACCGGGACCAGCCAAGGCTACCGCGACGCCTGGGTGGTGGCGTGGTCGCAGGACTATATGGTCGGGGTCTGGTTCGGCCGGCCGGATGCCGGAACCATGCGCCAGGTCGCCGGCGCCGGGTCGGCCGCGAAGCTGGCCCATGACGTGCTGATGGCGCTGCACGGCGCCCGGCCCGGCGACCTGCTGGATGCCGGCTTCCCGGCGCCGCGGGCCTACAAGCCGGTCGAGCTGTGCGTGCCGGCCGGCGGCCCTTCCCCCGATTTCTGCCGCCAGCGACTGGTCGAATGGGTCAAGGCGGATGCCGCAGCGCCGGCCGTGATCCCCGCCGTCGCCCGGGCGCCGGACGGGCCGGCGATCGGCACCGCTGAGCCGCCCCGCCTGTCGATCACGATGCCGGAGCAGAACGCCCGGATCTGGCGCAACCCGGAGATGCCGCCGGCGCTGGACCGGCTGGCGCTGAAGGCCGCGGCGGCGCCTGGCGTCACCCAGGTGGTCTGGTATGTCGACGGGCTGCCGTTCCGCACCGCCCGGCCGGACGAGACGGTGTACTGGCCGCTAACGCCCGGCGCCCACCGCTTCCAGCTGCGCCTGCCGCTGCAGGACGGAGAATCGCGACCGGTGCGGATCGTCGTGGAATAGGGAGGATCGAGAGCCCGAAAAGCGCGCTTGCCGCCACTGCCGGCGCGGAAACGGCGGCGCCTGGGCTGCCCGGTTTCTGAAGTGGCGTGCCATGGTGGATGAAAATAAGTACTACTCCTTCGAGATCGCGCTCTGACGGCATAGGGGCTATCGACCGCCTCAGCTTCAAATCGGGGACACGCAACCACCTACGCCCACGCACGCCAAAGTACGATCATCGGACCGACAGCCCGGCCTCGGCAGCAACTGCCTTCTCGGTGCGAGCGCCCAATGCCCGCCGGCAGCTTCGGCGCCAGCGCCGACGTCGCCTTCGCTCCTCACCTCGGGGCACCGGCGGCGGCTCGGAGCCGAATTGACCACGACGTCCTGCCCCTCTCCTGACCGCAAAGGGTGAGAAGCGGAAGTTCAGCTCCGCGCTGCCCGAAGAGACGATTCGTCCGCATCGCCGACGTTCAGCAGCCGTCCAGTCTCATCCAGACCGGCCACCCCGCGTCCGACCAGCCAGGTCCGAAACCGGGCCTTCAATGGCCGGCTAGGACATACGTTTCTACCGGCCAAAAGCCGTAAGTCCGCCGTTGGTCAGCCAGCTGCCGATCCGGCAAGTGTCCGTCCGCGTGCCATTGATTCGCGGAGCTTGCGCCCGACGTCTCGACTCCCGGCATTTGGCGATATTTTTAAATATTGACGGGCTCAACACAAGGAATCTATCCTTATCGACAGTTGCTGTGAGAAAATTGCACCGTGGGATTGGAAAACGCCAATTCGGCGACGCAACAGAACTGCCTAATTGGTTTGCATTATCGAATCGTTAGTCGGACGGAAGCATCAAGCGAAAAGTCAATACTGCCTTAGGCAAGCGAACTTCACCGAAAAGACAAGCCGGCAGTATCCGCGCCGATGGAGTAGTTGCGCGTCTTGCTAGGAATGCATGGCCGCGCTAGCTGACCCTTTGTCATCGAATATCCCTGCTCAACCTCCAATGAATCCGTGAGGGTGATGTGGACGGCTCCGCGATCCATGACCTGCTGAACAAGTTCATCTCCGATGGAGTGCTGACTCTGAAGGCAGGTCAGAATTCCTTGGATTCCGAACGCGTCGACGCGTTGCTGACCAATGACTTCGGCGGGACGCTTACGGTCACGCTCTCGCCCGCGTCCGGCGATACCCAAGTCGGCGCCGATTCTGTCACTTACTCCAACGCCAAGGTTCAAAGTCAGAATTTCGTCTTCTCTCCCAAGATCGGAAACCTCTCGGCCACGCTGACGGTGTCGACCGCCAACGACGGGAAACTCGATCTGCAGCTTCCCATGACCATGCCGCCCGGATGGAGCCTGCCCGGGGCTCTCGATCCCGGCAGCGGGTATTTCGCGGCGGCTCTCGAACAGAAAGGCGCCCTGCAGTCGATCAATGTCACGGCCGATTCAGCGGCCTACCAGACGGGTGACAAGACTCAGGTCATTGTCACGATCGGGATCGGTGAGAACCCCGTTCTCACCGCCGGCTACGACAAGACGAACAAGACGGTTGCCCTGTCGCTGCCGCTGTCCGGGAACCCGATCGGGATCGATTCGATCGGCCAGCTCTTCGGCGCCTCGGGCACGGCGGATCTGATACCGCCGAACCTCGATCTCGGCATCACCGCGCTCTCCGGCTCCTACAGCATCGGCGACCAGATCGCGGTGATCGAGTGCACGCTGGACAACTGGGACGGCATCCAAACGGACGCCGTGGCGTGGAAGGCCGATGCGGGCTGGTCGATCTTCTTCAGCGTCGGCCTGTCCGATTCCCTTTCGCTGACCAATCTGCCGCTGATCGGCAAGGCGCTGGGCGCGCTGACCGGCGGAGTGAAGTTCGAACAAATCCAGGTGGCGCTGGCCAGCACCGACCTGAGCGCCGACGATGTGACGAAGCTCACCGATGCCATCAACGCCCTCGGCAGCGGCTATCCCGCGCCGCCCGCCGGGCTGAAAAAGGGCGCAAGCCTGAGCGCGGTGTTCGACGCCGACGGTCAGAAGACCCCCCTCACCCTCAATCTCCTGGGCGGCGGGGGGGATCAGGAGGCATATGTCGATCAGCAGGCCCGCCTGCGGATCCCGTTGGCCCCCGGCCGCCTGGAGGTCGCGAGTTCGGGCGACGGCACGCACTGGTTCTCGCTGCAGAAGAGCTTCGGGCCGGTCACGATCCAGAAGGTCGGCATCCGCTACAAGGACGGCGAACTCGCCGTGCTCTTGAACGCGTCGATCGCGCCCGGCGGCCTGACCATCGCGCTCGACGGCCTGGGAATCGAGACCCCATTGAAGAAATTCGACCCGACCTTCACGATCGACGGGATCTTCGTCTCGTTGAAAGAGGGTCCGGTCAGTTTTTCTGGCGGGCTGATCGGCACGATCGATCCGCTCGATCTGGTCGGCGAACTGGGCGTCTCCTTCGGTCAGTACCAGCTCGGCGCAATCGCCGGCTATGCCGCGGATGACGGCGATCCGTCCTTCTTCCTCTATGGCGTGCTGGACGCGCCGCTGGGCGGCCCGGTCTTCATCGTCGTGACCGGGATCGCCGCGGGGTTCGGCCTGAACCGGACGTTGGTGGTGCCGGATGTCGACGGCGTCGACAGCTTCCCGCTGGTGGAATGGGCCGTCGGCGACAATGCGCCGAGCTCGCTGCCCTCGGGAACCACCGAACAGCTCGAAAGCCGGATTGCCGATACCCTGTCGTCGCTGGCCTCGTCCGGCGTCGTCGCCCCGAAGATCGGCGAAGACTGGTTCGCGGCCGGCGTCAAGTTCACATCATTCAAGCTGATCGATTGCTTCGCCCTGGCGACAGTCAAGTTCGGCAGCGATCTCGAGGTCGATCTGCTGGGTCTTGCCACCGTGAAGGTGCCGCCGGATCCGGCCACGCCGACCCTCGCCGAGGCGCAGCTGGCCCTGAAGGCCACGATCCAGCCGAGCACCGGTCTGATCGGCATCACCGGCCAGTTGACGCCCAACTCCTATGTTCTGTCGAAGGCCTGCAAGCTGACGGGGGGGTTTGCGGTCTACATGTGGGTCGCCGGCCCGCATGCCGGCGAATTCGTGCTGACGATCGGCGGCTACAGCCCGCAATTCACGCCGCCGGATTACTACCCGCAGGTGCCCCGCCTGGGCCTCGACTGGAGTGTCAGCGGCGCCCTGAGCGTCACGGGCGATCTGTATTTCGCCTTGACCGCCAGCGCGGTGATGGCCGGCGGCGGCTTGAAGGCGGTGTGGCACGCCGGCCCGGTGCAGGCCTGGTTCGACGTCGAGGCCGACTTCCTGCTGGCCTATACGCCGTTCCACTATGCTCTCTCCGCATCGGTCGAGCTGGGCGCCAAGGTTCGCGTCAAGCTGCTCTTCGTCCATGTCACGGTGTCGATCCATCTCGGAGTCGGCCTCGAGATCTGGGGGCCGGAGTTCTCGGGCAAGGCGCGGATCAATCTCAAGATCGTCAAATTCACCATCTCGTTCGGGGGCGGCAAGACGCAGCCCGCCCCGGTGAGCTGGAGCGACTTCGTCGCGCAGCTGCTGCCGGGCCAGAGCGGCCAGGGCCGGAATTTCGCGCTCGCAGGGGCCGCCCGGTCGGCACACCGGATGCTCCGGCAGGAGCCATCGGAGAAAGCGGCCGGGTCGGTGCCGGCCGTGGTCCAGATCGTGGCCGCCGCCGGGCTGGTGACCACCCTGAGCAACAAGGACGGTGATCTGAACTGGCTGGTCGACCGCCAGACCTTCCGGCTTCAGATCCAGACCGTCATCCCGTCCAAGCAGTACAATCTCAATAGCCCGGCAGTGGTTCTGGCCCCAGCCGAGCTGCAGCCGGGGCAGGAGAACACCGACTTCGGCGTCGGGCCGGTCGGCATCAAGAACGAGGATTTCCAATCCAGCCTCGATATCAGAATTACATCCGCCGAGGACAGCGTGTTCCGCGCCGTCAAGGTGCTCGGCAATGTCGCGAAGGCCATGTGGGAATACCGCAGCACCGGCGGCGACGGCATGCCGCAGGTGGGCGACCCGCTCAATCAGACCACGATCGCCGATGTCCTGATCGGCTTCGAGCTGTTTCCATACGTGCAGTCGCCGGATCACACGCAAAAGATCCCGCTGCAGCCGCTGCAGTACACGATCGACGAGCAGATCCAGCCGATCGACTGGAGCACGCCGGTCGTCGAGACGACCGATCCGTTCGATGCTGAGACCGTCGCGGGCACCATCAAAGCCCCCCCGGCCAGCACGAACCGCCCCGCCCTGCTCGCGGCGATGAAGCGCGCGGGGCTGACGGTCGGCGCCCGGCCGATCGATGTCACGACGCTTGCCGCGGCGAACAGCAACTACCTCCTGGCCCCGCCGGCGTTGCGCTACCTCGGGGAGGCGAAGTGAGAGAGATGACCGACAACGTCGAGCAATTCGTCAGCTTCACCCAGTACGACATCCCGCCGCTGAAATCAGGCGACTACACGATCACGGCGACGCAGACCGCGAACCAGCAGGAGTTCACGCCGGTCAGCAAGAGATTCGCCGTTCCCGGCAACCGCTTCCAGCTGAACGGCGACGACATCATTTCGGTGCTGCCGGCGCCGCTGGCGAATGGCGAATTCGCCGGGGTGATGCCGCTGGTCGCGCTGAAGCGCACGACCCTGCCCTGGCAGCGGACCTCGGTGAAGGCCGACGAAACCGCCCCTTGGCTGGCCATCCTCGTCTTCATGGAGGGTGAGCAGCCGCCCCTTCAGAAGGGGGATGCAACCTGTGTCTTCCCGCAAGGAACCACCATCACGGTCGACAACAATCCAGGTTTGACCGGAACCGGGCAGATGCCGGCCCACTACTTCTCCTATCGGAACATCAATCCCCTGGAATACGGCCAGACCCCGTCGGATCCCTGTGCCTTCATCGACCTTCCCGTCGACACCTTCAGCAAGGCATGCCCCTCGGCAGCGGATCTGCCCTACCTGGCGCATATCCGAACGACGGATACCTATGACAGCACCGACGGCGATGAGACGAGCTTTTCATGCGCGATCGTGCTCGGCAACCGCTGGCCGCAGCCAAAGGCAAACCAGTCCGTCAACGCCTATGCCTATCTCGTGTCGCTCGAGAATATGGGCGAATACCTGCCGGACGACAGCGGCAATCCTTCGCCCAATCTGCCCTCCGACACGACGAATGTCAGGCTGATCTGCTATCGGACCTGGCGTTTCGCCGCCAATGACATGGCCGAGAGGTTCAAGGATCTCTGCGAGAACCTGAACCGCGATCCGGGCGGAAGCATCACGCTGACGACGCTGCGGCTGCCGGCGGATGCCCCCGATCAGAACGGCGTGCAGACCGCTCTGAACAACCAGAAATCGGGACAGCTGACGGAGGCCGACGCCGATGTGCTGGTCCGGAACGGCTTGTGCCTGGGCTATACGGCGCTCGACCACCATCTGCGCGAGGCGGGAAGCACGGTGAGCTGGTGCCGTGGCCCCTTGCTTCCGTTCAACTCCCCGCCGGTCAGCTACAGCAGCGTCTCATGCACCGACGCCCTGCTGCGATACGACCCGCAGGCGGGGCTGTTCGACGCCAGCTACGCCCAGGCGTGGCAGCTCGGGCAATTGCTGGCGCTGCAGAGCGCCAGCTTCTCCGTTTCGCTCTACAAGTGGAAGCACGCGCTGCAGAAAGGCGCTGCCGCACAGCAGGAAATGGTGCTGATCCAGCAGAAGCTGGGCGGCGCCGGGCTGTTCCCGAGCTTCTTCGCCCGTCGCTCCGCCAGGCTCGATCAGGTGCCGGCCGTGCCGGCGGACATTGGCGAGTGGATTGGCCGGCTGAAGCTGCTGAAGGGCGTGCCGTTCTCGGCCCTGGTCCCAGATGAGCGCATGCTGCCGGTTGAATCGCTGCGCTTCTTCTATCTCGACCCCAGTTGGATCTCCGCGATCGTGGACGGGGCCTTCAGCATCGGCCGGGGCGGAACGCCTGAACAAGCCAATGAGGTCGAGGCGCTGGCCAGGGGGCATCAGGCGGCGCAGCTGAGCGCCCGCCGGCAGCGGAAGAACCAGCGCCCGCATGTGGCGGCGCGGCTGGTCGCTGCCGGCGGACAGGATCTGGGCATCGTCACCGGCTGCCTGCTCCGGTCCCAGCTCGTCTCGGGCTGGCCGCTGCTGAAGATCAAGGGCTATTCGGACACCGGCGGCGTCAACGACCTGACTCCGCTGCGCATCGAGCGGCTGTCGGACGATGTCCTGATCTGCCTGTTCGAGGGAGAGCTGAAGATGCTCGTGCTGCATGAGCCGCCGGCGCAGCTCCATTGCGGCGTCGAATGGGACAACAACACGCAGCGCTACACCACGACCCTGCGCTATCTCACCGGCGGCTCGGCCGGGCAGCAGATCCCGAACGGCGTCATTCCCGTCGCGGTCCGGCCGGACGGGCAGACGCTGCAGGCGGCGGGTACGGCGACCGCCATCCAGAACGGGCTCACATCCCACGATCAGGCCAGCGACAAATTCACATCCGCCGAATTCGCCGTGGAGATGGTGCAGGGGGCGGTGCAGGTGGAGTTCCAGGTCCAATGAGCACATCCAAGTCAAGCAACCTGGGCCTGGTGGTTCCGGTCGACGTTGTCGCCTTCTGCGTCGGCAATGCCGACGCGAACGAAGCCACGCCGCATTTCGCTGGGGCCACGGTCTTGTACAGCCAGCAGACCCAGACCCGGAACCTGCAGACCCAGGACCAGAGTAGCCAGCTTCCGGCCTATCTCGGCGCGAATGCCTGGTTCGGGCTGGATCAGTCGGCGTGGAACTCTCTGGAGGCCGGGGTTCACATTCACTGGGCGCTGCCCGATGCCCTGACCAACGCCCCCATCGATGAGAACACCACCGACGTGCAGTTTCCGGCCGTGCCGAACCGGTGGCTGGTGACCCGGATGGTGATCGACGGCGGGACGCCTTCATCCGTCACCTCCTGGGTTGTCGAGAGCGACGCTCTCAATCCGTCCTCGCCGGTCGGCTGGAAACTTCCGACCGTGGCGCTGCAGCCGGGAACCGGCGCCCAGGATTTCGCCTATCTCGGCCAGTGCACGCCGCTGGACAGCTATCAGCCATCGACGCTGCTGAACGGACCCCGCACCTTCAAGAACGCCACCGGCGCGGAATTGTCGGCGGTGTCCAACGGTGTGCCGACCTTCGCGTCCTATTACCCGGAATCGCGCACCGCCTTCGGCTTTGTCGACACGCTGCAGGATCTCTCGGGGCTGCATCTCTCGGGGACGGCGACCCTGATGTATGCCGTGACCGGCTGGTTCGATGCGACCGCCAATGATCCGGCGAGCACAGGCGACGATCTGGCGGAAACCCATCAGTGGCAGGCCGGCAAGCAGGCGGCCTATACCCTTTTCAGCGGGCTGGTGCAGGGCATCGTCTGGAACTCGGAAACCCACTATGTGCTGGACCAGGCCAACCAGGCGGCGATCACCGCCCAGGCCGCGGTGGGCAACACGCCGATCGAGGCCCTGTCGGCCTATTTCCGCGGACTGCTGCAACCCGGCAATGCACTGTTCGAGCAGATGCTGTGCGCCTTCCAGGAGGGGCTGCTGCCGCGATTCTCCGAGCCGGGCCCTGGTCTGCTGGCCAAGCTTGCCGAGGCCCTGCACGACAACGGCTTCGAGGCGGTCGACGCCGGGCAGATCTACAGCATCGTCGTCAACGATCCCGACAGCACCCAGACGGAAGCGACCGACCTGCCGCTGCCGATTGCCGTCGCCCTGAACCAGCTCAATCTCGCGGCCCAGGCCTTCGAGGAAGTCGCCACCTCGGTCGAAAGCTTCCAATGGCGAATGTTCGCCGACTGGTATCGCTACTTCCAGGCCGACCCGGACCACAACAGTGCGGCCTTCAATCACTCCGGAATACTCTACGCCGATTGGACAAAAGCAGATACGGGCCTGAAGGCGCGCTATGACCAGGCCCAGACGGCGCTGAAGAACCAGGTGAACCAGCTTACGGCGCTGCTGGTGAATACGCCCTTCACCCTGAAGCCACTGCCCGCGCCGCGATACTGGCAGCCGACCGATCCGGCCGTGCTGCTGGCCAGCCAGGAGCTGACATTTCCGGCCCGCTACGGGTCTGATGGCATGCTCCCCTGCCGCACCACCGACCAGCTCGTCACCTCCGTGACCGTGGGTCAAACCACGATCGACGGAACTGCTTTCGCCGGGCAATTCGTCCTGCCGACCTCGAAGCTGCCCTATGCCGACGACTGCACCTACCTTCTGATCGAGGCCTGCCTTCTGAACACGAAGATCGCGGCCAGCCGGTCCGGCAAGACAGAAACCACGCTGATTGCAGATCTCCAGGCGCTGCTTTCCGGCAAGCACCAATCCAGCTGGATCATCGGGGCGGGCCAGGCGCCATCGCCCGTCGAGCTCGAATGGTGGGGCGGACAGAACCCATGGCTGCCGCTGTTCCTGCAGTGGACGGTCCAATTCGCGCCGCTGCAGGCCACGGAGAAGACCACCGGAAACGGACCGATCCCGACGCCGTACCCGGCTGACTACTTCACGGCCAATTACACAGTGGACGCCACCACCGGCAGCTTCGTCCGCTGCGCTCCGGGTGTGGTCGTCCCGGATTCGTCCGCCTTCACCCAGACCTGGACGGGCTACAGCGTGCTGTCGCCCACCACTGCGGACAACCTGGCGACGGCGATCAAGACCGATCCACAGGACGGCCCCGTGCTGCAGCCCATCCTCGACTCGCTGAACCAGCTTACGCCGCTGGTCCAGCCGATGGCGGGATTCACCGCCGGTCTCCTCATGCAGCAGCAGATACCGCAGCTGCAGATCGTGATCCCGTTGAACAACTCCGATCTCGGTTCGCCGACGATAACGTCCCAGACCACGACCGTGGTCGGCCCGACCTACCACATCGGGCCGCAGTTCAGCTGGCCGTACAACCCGGTCCGGGCCGGTTGGCTCAAGTTCTCGTTCCAGGCCATCGACGCCTTCGGCCAGAGGCGGAGCCTGGATCTGAACCCGATCACGATGGCCGGGTCGATGGCCGCCGAGGGCGCGCCGGATGTCGTCTATATTGCGCCGCGCCTGGCGCAGCCGGGCCGTCTCCTCTTCGAGTGGATCTCCGCCGGGGCCGGCGGCTTGGTGGAGATGAACGACCATCCGGCCATGAACCCGGTCTGTGGCTGGCTTCTGCCCAATCACCTGAATGGCGGGTTCTTCCTCTACGACGCCGCGGGGCGACCGCTCGGCAGTCTCCAGCTCAACGGTGACCGATCCAGGGTGGTGTGGCAATCGGCCCCCGGCGACGACGCGACGATCGATCAGGAGATCGGCCAGGTCCTCACGGATGTGAATCCCGCCTTCAAGGCGCTGGCGCTGGCGCTGGCCGGCGGCACGGCCCAGAGGTTCCAGTCGGTCTGCAAGGCCGTCGATCAGGTGCATGGCGGCATCAGCCCGGGCCTGCTGGCGACCGATGCCGGGCTGCCGATCCTGATCGGACGTCCGGTGGCGGTGGCGCAATGCGCCCTGCGGCTGGACATGCGCGGCCGCACCGCCCTCAATCAGCGCTTCACGTGTCTCGACACGTCCGTCGACAGCTGGACCGACACGGATAGCGGCTTCTCCACCGTGCAATACCCGGTGCTGCTCGGCGATGCGGATAATCTCGACGACGGGTTGATCGGGTTTTTCAAGTCCCTCCCGGCGGGCGATGGCTACGACCTCTCGACCTTTTTTACCGCCGGAGCGCAGCCGGGGGATCCGCATGTCGTTCAGCCGCAGCAGACGACGATCCTGCTGACCCCGACACCTGCCTTCGGTGACCCCGAGCCGCCGCCGGTTGCCCAGCAGACCCTGCCGCTGCTGATGCTGATCGATCCGCGGGCGCCGGTGCACGCCACGACCGGCATCCTGCCGACGCAGAGCCTGCGCATCCCGCCCGACATTGCCGCAGCCGCCGTGAGCAGGCTCGAGATGTCCTTCCTGGTCGCGCCGATCCTCCGGCCGGCCAGCCTGCAGATGCCGTCGCCGCCGACGACCGCGCCGATCGGCAGACTGACCCTGCCGATCCCGCGGGAGGCGGGCTATGCCGTCTCCTTCGTCGAGCAGGATCAGGTGGATGGCGATCCGCAATGGATTACCGTCAGTGACATCGGCAAGCCGCCCGGCGGGGCGGTGTGGAACTATACGCCGCAGACGCTGACCGAAGGCTGGCTGCGGCTGAACCCGACGCTGCTGTCCTTCGACATCCTGAACAGCGACGGCAAGGCCCTGGTGGTCGGCGGCCAGTCCCAGCCGGTCACGCTGCGCGTGACCAACCGGAAGCCGGCGCCGATCACCTTCCTGCCCGGTACAATCGGGCCGGAAGGCGAACCGCCGGTGAACGGGTCGATCTTCTATCTGCATTTCGGGGTTCTGGTCGACCAGTCGGACGTCGCCGGGATGGCCCTGAGCGCCAGCGGCTGGACCTTCCAGGCCCTTCAGGACGGTATTTACGGACATTACTGGGCGGCCGCACCGGCCGCGCCGGCGGCCCTGGCGCCGGGGCAGCATTTCGACGTCCAGATCTCAGGACTGAAAGCCGTTTCCACTGCGGTCCAGGCCCAGGTCTATGCCGATTACTACGGCGTCGATGGCGTGAGCGACGGCGTCTTCGCCGACCTTGTCACCATTGCCAAGCCCGGCTCCTGAGCCGCTTGCCGATTATCGAGAGGGATCGAACCCATGACGACACAGCAGGGGCAGCTTTCGTTCGATTTGGACAATCCGGGCGCCGACGACACCATCTACATCAGCGCGGACCCCGCGGCCAACAAGCTGAGTCTCAAAATCACCACGACCGTCAATACATCGCTCGTCCCGGGCGAAGTGGTGCCATACGCTCAGGCAGGGCAGGCGGGTGTCACGGCATCGCTGTTTTATCTTGATCTGTCCCCGCTCAAGCTGACCCAGCAGGAGTTCCAGCAGTTGACGCTGGACGGATCGGACTGGAACTTCCAGCTGTTCTATTCGACCAGCAACCAGGTCATCGGCTTCGCTCCGAAAGCGCAGCAGAGCCTGACGACCTCGGTTCCGTTGTCGATCAGCGTGAACAAATTCACGCTTGCAACCCAGCCGCCATCGGTGACGCCCACTCTCTTCGTCTACTATTTCCGGGCCTATCCAGATCAGGTGCCGGAACCGACAAAGAGACATTTCTCAGTCGCCGTGCTTCCTCCTCCCAATACAAACGACCTGGATCTGCACCCGGTGATCACCGTGACGCTCGACCCGACGGAGGTGGTCAATTGCCCCGTGGGAGGGCCTCCGCTTTACAATGACCTGACGCTGATATTCTCCCCGGGCCCGAACTTCATCCAGGTCCCGGCCGGACAAGCCACGACCTTCACGCTGAGCTTCGTCTATGCCGATGATGCGGACGGCTTCGGCGCCATGATGACCACCGAACAGGCGAAACCGCCTTTCTCGGTGACGGCCGGCCCGGAAACCACGGACTGGGGGAACCAGGGGCACACAGAGGCGGAGTTTCCATCCTGGACCCTGCAGCCGCCGCCGAACCTGCCGATCGTCAAGGGTGCGAACGACTCGAAGTCATTTCTGATCCAGAAGCTGGTGACCAATTTCCAGCCCGGCCCGACCGTGGTGTCCGTCGCCTACCAGGGTGTTCCCGGCTATCGGGATGGCGTCTACTCGATCCCGGTGTTGAAACGGCCGCATGTCGAGATCGAGAGCTTCAAGGCCTTGCCCGAGCAGTCGGTGCTGCAGGAGGGAGAGCAGGAGGTGCAGGTCACCCTCTCCTGGCAGGTGAGCGACGCCACACAGCTGACCCTCCAGCCTGGACCGATAGACGTTACGGGGCTGACCTCGAAAGTGGTCTCCATCTCGGAAACCACTCAGTACACGCTGATTGCCGAAGGTCAGCGGCCCGGCAATGTCGACAACACCGCCTATGCGAGTTGCACCGCCCATGTGGTGCCGGTCGTCGACTTCGAGGCTCATCCGGCGGCTGTGTGCCAATCGGACTTCCCGTACCCGGTCGAGCTGTCCTGGAACGTCAGCACGAGTGACGGCGTCACCCTGACCAGCAGCGTGACCGGCCAGGACTCGACCCTCTACCCGTCGGATGGATCGGTCGTGAAGACCCTGTCGGTGCCGCAGATGTTTACGCTGACGCCGCAGCATGCAGGCGTCACAGCCAGCCGCAGCGTCATCGTGTCGGCATTCGCGCCAGCCGGCAATGTGGTCTCGAATGGCCTGGCCGGCGCGGGGGTGGCCGCCCCGACGAACGCTCCGTTCATCGCCATGGCGGTCCCGGCGTCGAATCAGGTGGCGATCCTCAGCACGGCGACCTTCCAGCCGCTGCAGACGATTTCCGTGGGTGCCCGACCCCAGGGCCTGGCGTTCTCCCGGGATGGGTCCGCCCTGTATGTGGCGAACTCCGGCGACGGGACCGTCAGCGTGCTCCGCGTCACCAACACCGAGAGTGCCGCAGGCTACAGCTTCGGCCTGGTGAACACGGTGCAGGTCGGCGGGGCGCCCCAGCAGGTGGCGGTCAGCGCCGATGGGGCCGCGTGGGTCAGCATCGACGCCGGTTCCGGAGCGGGGAAACTGGCCAAGATCAGCAACGGGCTGGTCACGCCGAAGGTGGACACCGTTGCGGTGGGGACGGCGCCCCGGGGCGTTGCGGTCACCCCCAGCGGCGGTCTCATCTTCGTGGCCAACTCCGGCTCGGGCTCCGTGTCTGTCATCGCCAACGGCGTGAAAGGCCCGCTGCTGCGGGCTCCGGTTTCGGGTCTGAACCAGCCGGTGGATGTCGGGGTTTCGCCTGACGGCGCAAGCCTGCTCGTCGCCTGCGCAGGTGACTTGGCCGTCGTCAAGGTCGACATCAAATATTACCAGACAGCGCCGAAGAAATCCCTGTCGCTTGATGAGACGCCGGCCCATCTGGGGATGTTCCACGGCGGCGACTATGTGGTGGTCGGCTGCAGCAGCACGGCCATCCTGCTGAATTACAAGACTGGCACTACGGAGAGAAGCAGCCTTGCCGGTGCGGCTCAGGGCGTCGGTGTTACACCCGAGGATGGCGTGGCGCTGGTGTCCGTGGCGGGGCAGGATGGCGTTTCGGTCATCACCTTCACTCGTTATGCCCAGGCAGACGGGTCTACAGATCCCGGCGGCGCCGCCACCGACGTCGCCGTGACCCCGGACGGCTCACGCGTGCTGGTTTGGTGCGATGCCCTGATCTCTCTGAGCATGGGGCCAGATCCGATCGACGGCGTGGCAGCCTTCGAGGCAAACGGCGACGACTTGGAGCCGGCTCAAGGATTGTCGGATTGTGACGTTGCGCATCTGGCGATTTCGCCCGGAGCGCATGACGACGCGTTCTATCTCGCACCAGCAGGGCAGTCATCGATCTCGCTCTACCGGACGAGCACGATGGTCCCGATCAAGACCATTTCCTTGCCGGCCAAGGCGGGCGTGGACCACCGCTCAGCCGAACGATTGGCGGTGTCGGCCGATGGTTCCAAGGTCTTTGCCTTGACCAAAGATGCTGTGGGCGGCGCTCATGCCTCCAGCATCGTTGTGTTCGCAGCTGATCTGACGGGCGGGAGCTTCACACCAGTCGGCGACGTGACGGTCTTTCAGCGGCAGGCCGGCGCGGTTCTGCCATTCCTCGCCGCCGCGCCGGATGGTTCGAGGGCCTATACGATCGATCCGATCGCTGGTCGGGTCTATGCGATCGAGCAGGCTGGCCAAAGCTACGGTCCCGGCTCAAAACCCGTGGCGCTGCCTGCCACCACGCAGGTCTCTGCCCTTGCTGTGCTGCCGGACGGCTTGGCTGCCTATGTCTTTGCGACCGTCGGCAAGAAGAACATCGTCTGCGTCATCAGCCTTCCCGCCTTCACCTCCGAGACGATCTATCTGCCCGACGATGAGGACAGTTTGGCTCTTACTGCAGTGACCTGCTCGCCAGACAGCAAGCTGCTGCTCGGAACAGATACCGTGGCAGCTGGTGTGCGGGTTTATGACGCGGCATCGCTGCGGATTGTCCAGACGCTGTCCTGGCCGACCGGCACCATCGGTCCTACCGGCATCGCAATCAGCCCCGATGGATCGCGGGTTTTCTCTGCAAGCACCGGCGTCCAGGCGGGCAGCGTTGCGGTCGCCGATCAGATTCAGCCCCAGCCCTGACGTTGGTGAAGAGGAGTTCTTCCATGGCCGATTATTCCGGTTTCTTCGTTCGTGACAATCTTGGCCAAACCCCGTCGGGAGGGCAGGATCGCAGCGGATGGTCGGGCTGCCCCGACATCATCCTCAACGGGACGACGCCGGCGCTGAACCCGAGTGACTTCACCACCGCGGACGGTTACGCCACGGACTACGGCGACACCGTTCAGATGGGGTCCGCAAACTTTGTTTACCTGCGGGCATTGAATGCGACCTCGGGTCCTCTGAGCGGTTCTGCGTGGTTGTATTACGCTGAAGGCGACCTGGCCCTCTGGCCATCGAAGTGGCAGAGAGCGAACATCCAGGTCGGCGGCGAAACGATGAACTATCTGCCGATCGCGGCCACTGCGGCGAATCAGGTCTGCGTAACGGGCCGCCCCTTCATTTGGACGCCACCGGCCTTTCACTCCGGACATTCGGCCAGCGATCACTATTGCGTGATCTCCTGGATGGAGAACCCGCCTCTTAAGCCGCCGCCATGGACGCCGCTGGATGACATGCCGAGTTTTACGGTCTTTGATGATCTGGTGGATTTCATCCTGGCTCATCCGAACATGGGCTGGCGAAACACGACCGACGTCTCGGGCAATGGGCCGTCCTGGCAGGAAACGACTTCGATCACGGGCCCCGTCGGCGGAGGGTCGTTCTTCGTGGGTGTTGCGTGGCAAGGCATGCCGACCGACGGGGGAACAATCGGCTACACGATTCCCGGCGGCCCGACCGGCGATCCCCCGGCCTACACACAGGATCCGCAGCCAATCAAGAGAGCATCCAGCTCGCTGGTTTCACAGCAGACCTGGCCTGAGAACTTCGCCAGCAGCATCACGATCAGCTACACGCAGGGCAATACTGCTCCGCCGAAAGGCGCATGGATAGCCCCATACGTGGGCCTGATCTCGAACCAAATGAGGGCCAGAACACTAAATGTGGCGCGACAAAGCAAAACGGGCTGGCTTCGAGGAGCAAAGATATTGGACGTCCATGGGAGGGGGGTGGAAATAGAGGATGACATCTTTATCATCGGCTCGACTCCCTATCGTTTCTGAGTTGTTTCAGGAGAGGAAACGCCTGATGGCCGACAACGACTACTGGGGCATGTTCATTCGAATGTACCCCCATCAAGTTCCCAATTGGAGCCCCAGCGGCGGCCTGTGGACACAGTGTCCAGATATCATCAGCGGCGGGACCGGTGAACTCGATCCCGACCAGCTGCTCAAGAACTACAAGAACCCGCCGACTGCGCCGCCGACCCCGGCTCCACTGGCTCTGAACAAGGCCAATTATGTCTACGTGACGGGCGAGAACACGCTTGACGAGGCGCTGACTGTGCGCGTCTGGGTGTTCTGGGTCGTTCAAAGCACCATGCTTTGGCCGTCGACCTGGCAATCCGAGGGCATCGCGGTCGGGGGCAGCTCCGTCAATTACCAGGCGCTTGCCATTCAAGCGGCTCAAACCTGGCCGGATCATACGGACAAGCCTGTCCCGGGTCCGCCGGCGGTGACCAAGACGCCTTTCGTGATCACCCCGAAAGTGCAGGTTCCGAGCCAGGATCAGTTTTCTCTCGTCACCATTGTCGAAAACCATCCGGCCGATCCTGCCAAGCCTCCACTGCCGGACCCGTTCGCAACGGTCGCAGAACTCGCCGATTGGGTGTCGACCAGCGGCAATGTGGGATGGCTCGACATGACACTGGTCGAGTGACCCGGACGATTCCGCGAGGAGACCTTTCGGCGTCCGTGGCGCCGTGATCAGTCCACCACACGATCGAACGCCCAGACCATAGGCTTGGTCACCAGTCATGGCCATCGCCGCGGGGCGCCTGGGCGGTGTCTGGGCGAAGTTGGGTCCCATTTCATCGTCGGTCGTGGCGCCTTTCGGCCGAGCTCAGTCAGCTGAGACCGGCCGGTCCGACCCGGGGCTCTCCCCACCACGCCCCGGGTCGGACCCCATGAGCGGCAGTGCCGGATGCGTAAGCACCTGTCCGCTTCGGCGATGCCAGCGCGATGACCGGTTGTTCAGCCGCTTGCCTCGAAGATGGGGTATGCCGTCGAGCCGCAGGTCACGAAGCCCCGCACCGTAGGCCGGACACTTGTCGGTGACCCACTGGTTCGGGGCGATCCCCTGCTTCTTGAGGAGCTTGCGCATCAGCTTGCGGGCTGCAGCCGCGTCCCGTCTGGGCTGGATCAGGACCTCGAGCACCTCACCCTCGGCATCGACGGCCCGCCAAAGATACATCGGCTTGCCGCTGATCCGGATGAACATCTCGTCGAGATGCCATTGCCGATGCGGCGCCGGCCGTTGCGCGCGGAGGCGCCTGGCGATCATCGGGCCGAACGCCCTCACCCACCGGCGGACCGCCTCGTACGACACCTCGATGCCGCGCTCCGCGAGCAGGTCCCCGACGTCGCGGTAGCTCAGGATGAAGCGGAGGTACATCCAGACGGCGCGTTGGATGACGTCAGGCGGGAAGCGGTAACCGGCGTAGTCAGGCGGGGTCATGGCCACCGCTACGCCGCTCGCCGGCCCTCCGCAAGGCCGCGAACGTGACAAGCCCCATTGAAGGACCGGCTGGCAGAATTGGCCGCGATCCGCGATCAGGCGCGGGCCGACGCGGACCGCGTGGTTTCCCTCTTCGACGGGGTCGGGGCCATGATTACGCCGGAGGTCCTGCAGCGATTCGCCCAGGCGGCGAAGTGCAAGCTGCGAAATGGGGACGGGACATTCCAGCGCGATCATCTCCGCGCGCTGGCGCAGCGCATAGATGTCATCGACAGCCGGGAGATCCGAATTACAGGCTCGAAGAGCGCGCTGCTGTCCACACTCGCCGCCGCGGTCAACATGGACCCGGCGGCGCCCGAGGTACTTAGTTTTGTACCGAAGTGGCGTCCCCTAGGGGATTCGAACCCCTGTTACCGCCGTGAGAGGGCGGTGTCCTAGGCCTCTAGACGAAGGGGACTGAGGCGCGGGCCCGGATATAGGGGAGGCCGCGCGCCGACGCAAGACATTTCCGTCGCTTTTTTGACAGCCCTATCCGACTGCCGCCACGGCACCCGGCGCCAGGCAGCGGCGCGCCCGCTCCAGCACCGTCTCGATCGTCGCGGCGTCGGTGTCGAAGGCGCCGACGAAGCGCCAGATCTCGCCTTCCCAATGCGCCGCAAACACGCCCTGCCGCTTCAGCCCCTCGGCCAGCGCCGCCGGCAGGCGCACGAACACCTCATTGGCCTCGACCGGATGCTCCAGCGTCACGCCGGGCAGCGCCTGCAGCCCCTCGGCCAGCTGCCGCGCCCGGGCATTGGCGTTGCCCGCCAGGCGCAGCCACAACCCGTCGGCCAGATAGGCCTCGAGCTGGGCCGAGACGAAGCGCATCTTCGACAGCAGATGGCCGGCGCGCTTGCGGCGGAAAGCGAAATCCGCCGCCTTGTCCGGGTCGAAGAACACCACCGCCTCGGCCATGACGCAGCCGTTCTTGGTGCCGCCGAAGGACAGCACGTCGACCCCCGCCTTCCAGGTCAGCTCGGCCGGGGAACAGGCCTGCGCCGCCAGCGCATTGGCGAAGCGCGAGCCGTCCATATGCACGGCCAGGCCGTGGCCCCGCGCGGCCTCGGCCAGCGCGCCGATCTCGGCCGGGCTGTAGACGGTGCCGGATTCGGTCGCCTGCGACAAACTCAGCATCGCCGGCTGGCTGCGATGGACGTCGCCGCGCCACTCCGGCACGGCGGCCGCCAGCGTCGCCGGGGTCAGCTTGCCATGCGCGCCATCGGCCAGCAGCAGCTTGGCGCCATGGGTGTAGAATTCCGGCGCGCCGCATTCGTCGACCGCGACATGCGCCTCGCGATGGCACAGCACCGCGCCCCAGGGCGGGGTGAAGGTGGCCAGGGCCAGCGCGTTCGCCGCCGTGCCGGTCGGCACCGGGAAGGCGGCGACGCGGCGCTCGAACACCTCCGACAGGCGATCCTGCAGCCGGGCGGTGACCTCGTCGCCGCCATAGGAGGGCTGGCGCCCCCCGGCGGCGCTGGCGATCGCCGCCAGGATCTCGGGCGCGGCGCCGGCGACATTGTCGCTGGCGAGGTTGATCACGTCGCTCATGGCCGAAGTCTTCCGGTTACGGAGAGGTGGTTAGAAGGGTCGCGGCGGCGCCGCTGCGCGGGTCGATGCTGCGCAGCTCCTGCCCGCCGCCGGGCAGTGTGATCAGGATCACTGCGCGATCGCCCGCGACGGTGATGCTGGCGATGCGGCTGCCGGCGGGCAGCGCGGACGGCGCGGCGGCGGTCGCCGGCGTCGTGGCGGGAGCGGCGGCGGTCGGTGCCGGGGCGGTCCCCGGGGCGAAGAACCGGCGGCCCAATTCCCCAACGACGACGGCGACGAGCAGGATGATGACCACAAGCATCGCCCAAACGGTTATCTTCACCGCCCGCAATGACCCAGCTTCCAGACGCAACCGCCGCACCCCTTTCGCTCGACGAGACGATTCCCGTCATGATCGGCCCGGACGCCGCCGGCCAGCGGCTGGACCGCGCCCTGGCCGCCGCGGTGCCGGACCTGTCCCGGTCGCGGCTGCAGGCGCTGATCGCCGCGGGCTGCGTGCGGGAGGGCGAGCGGACAGTAGAAGACGCCTCGGTCAAGGTCAAACCCGGCCAGCGCTTCGAGATTCGTGTGCCCCCGCCGGTGCCGGCGGAGCCCGAGCCGCAGGCGATCGGACTTGATATCGTGTACGAGGATTCCCATCTTATCGTCATCGACAAGCCGGCCGGGCTGGTGGTCCACCCCGCGGCCGGCAATCCCGATGGCACCCTGGTCAACGCCCTGCTCGCCCATTGCGGCGCGCAGCTGTCCGGCATCGGCGGCGTCGCCCGCCCGGGCATCGTCCACCGGCTCGACAAGGAGACCAGCGGGCTGATGGTGGTGGCCAAGACCGACGCGGCCCACAAGGCGCTGTCGGCCCAGTTCGCGGACCGCACCCTGTCGCGCACCTATCTCGCCCTGGTCTGGGGCCGGCCGAGCCCTTCGGCCGGGACGATCGAGGGCGCGATCGGCCGCGACCCGCGGAACCGGCAGCGCATGGCCCTGGTTAAGGCTGGAGGGAAGCCGGCGCGCACCCACTACCGGTTGCTGCGCCCGGCCGGCACAGAGGCCAGCCTGGTCGCCTGCAAGCTGGACACCGGGCGGACCCACCAGATCCGGGTCCATCTGGCCTCGATCGGCCACCCGCTGATCGGCGATCCGGTCTATGGCCGACGGCCGCGCTCGGCTATCGGAACCAAGGCGGCCGGCAACGAAACGGCGCGCAGCTTTCCGCGGCAGGCGCTGCATGCGGCGAAGCTGCGCTTCCGCCATCCGGCGGATCAACGTGAACTCGAATTCACGAGGCCCCTTCCGGGAGACATGCGACATTTGCTCGTCTCCCTCGCAGGGGAAGACCGTATACCCGAGTACTGAAGTCGGGTATTCTGACAAGGTCCGGATGAGTCATCCGGAAGGGCGCCCGGCCTTCGGACCGGGCGCTGGAGAGGGAGTAAGATCATGGCAACAGCTGCACGCCTGCCCGTCCTGGGCGCTGAATCCAACCTGAGCCGCTACCTGCAGGAAATCCGGCAGTTTCCGATGCTGGAACCGCAGGAGGAGTTCATGCTCGCCAAGGCGTGGCGGGAGCATGGCGACACCGAATCGGCGCATCGGCTGGTGACCAGCCATCTGCGGCTGGTGGCGAAGATCGCGATGGGCTACCGCGGCTACGGCCTGCCGATCTCGGAGCTGATCTCCGAGGGCAATGTCGGCATGATGCAGGCGGTGAAGCGCTTCGACCCGGACCGCGGCTTCCGCCTGGCCACCTACGCCATGTGGTGGATCCGCGCCGCCATCCAGGAATACATCCTGCACAGCTGGTCGCTGGTGAAGATGGGCACCACGGCGGCGCAGAAGAAGCTGTTCTTCAACCTGCGCAAGCTGAAGGGCCAGCTGCAGGCGATCGAGGATGGCGACCTGAAGCCGGAGACCGTGACCAAGATCGCCACCGAGCTGTCGGTGCCGGAGCAGGACGTGGTCTCGATGAACCGCCGCCTGGCCGCGCCGGACCATTCGCTGAACGCGCCGTTGCGCGTCGACGGCGAGGGCGAGTGGCAGGACTGGCTGGTCGACGAGCGCGACAGCCAGGAGGTGATGCTCGCCGACAGGCAGGAGCTCGGCAAGCGCCAGCAGCTCTTGAAGGATGCGATGGCGCATCTGAACGACCGCGAGCGCCGCATCCTGAGCGAGCGCCGGCTGCGCGACGAGCCGACCACGCTGGAGGATCTGAGCCAGGAATACGGCATCAGCCGCGAGCGGGTGCGCCAGATCGAGGTGCGCGCCTTCGAGAAGCTGCAGAAGGCGATCCGCAACGCCGCGGTCGAGGCCAAGCTGGCCCACTGACCACGGGACCTGACGGAACAGAGACGGCCGGGGCATCGCTCCGGCCGTTTTCGTTTGCGCGTCCTTACCCGCCGATATCGATGCGGATCAGTTCGGTCACCCCGGTCTTGACCGGCTCGGTCCAGCTGTCCGGCGTGTAGCGGGTGACGGCGAGGCTGCGGGAATCGGCGCTCCAGACCGGGTTCTGGAAGGTCTCCCGGCTGGCGATCCGGCGCAGCAGCCGGCCATACTCCACCTCCCACACGAACAGCGCGGTGGTGTCGTGCCCCCAGCGGTCGGACATGCCGAAGCTGGCGGCCAGGCGTTTCCCGTCGGGGCTGAAGGCCAACCGCGGGAACAGCTGCTGCAGGCCGGGAACGAAGGTCGGCACGTCGAGCGCTCCGGTCAGCAGCAAGGTCGACTGGCCGGGGTCGGCCGCGCTGCTGAGGCGGATGGCGACCACGCCGCTGTCGCCGCGGGTCTCCACATGCTCGGCCAGCACCGCGCCGTCGGGCGATCGGGCCGTCCTGACGCCCTGGCCGAACAGGCCGGGCACCTCGGCCATCGGCCGGGCCGGCAGGTCGCCGTCATCGGCGACCGAGACGACCGTCGCCAGGTCCGGGACGTCCCAGAAGGTCGTTCCGGGGTTGAGGGCGAGGGCGTCGTCCGACACGAAGACCAGGTCCGTGCCGCCGCGGCGCAGGCTGGCCCGGGTCGCGCCGGTGCCGGCGTCGATCACCTGCAGCGGCGCGTTGAAGAACAGGCCGGCGACCCAGCGGCCGGAGGGCGAGACCGCCGCGGCCTTCCACCTGGCGCCCGGCGGCACCTCGGCCAGCGCGACCCGCGACCGGACCTGTCCGGTCTGCGGATCGATCCGCAGCAGCTCCTGCGGCCGCTGCGGCTCCTGTCCCGGCTGGCGCGACACCGCCAGCAGCGTGCCGTCCGTCGCCGCGATCACCTGGGCGAGATCCTGGTCGTCGAATACGGCCAGGCGTTGGCAGGCGCTGGCATGGACGATGCGGTCGGGCAGGCCGCAGGGCCGCAGGGCCCCCTCGCCCCAGGCATAGACGCCGCCGCCGACGGCCGCGACCGCCAGGACTACCGCCGCAAAACGCTGCCAGCCCCGCATGAGATCCCCCTCCGAGTCCCGACGCCGATCCTGCCGCGCAATCCAGGCGATTTCGTGAAGGCCGGACACGGCCGGCTATGCGGCCTTCAGCTGCAGCAGGTCCCAGAGGTTGCCGTAGAGATCCTCGAACACCGCAACGGTGCCGTAGGTCTCCTCGCGCGGCGTTTCGCGGAACACCACGCCGCGGGCGGTCATCGCCGCGTGGTCGCGGCGGAAATCGTCGGTGTGCAGGAACAGGAAGACGCGGCCGCCGGTCTGGTCGCCGATCCGGCTCTCCTGCTCCGGCGTCGCCGCCCGGGCGAGCAGCAAGTTCGGGCCGCCGGGCGGCGCCACCAGCAGCCAGCGCTTGCCGTCGCCCAGCGGCGTGTCCTCGACCAGGTCGAATCCGAGCACTTCGGTGTACCAGGCCTTGGCCTCGTCATAGTCGCGGACGACCAGGGTCACCGCGCCGATACGCTGCATCGCGTTCCCTCCCTTTCAGACAACCGGATCCTGCAGCGGCACGCCGGCGGCGCAGAGCGCGCAGTCCTCCGGGCGCCACATCCCGCGCTCCAGCGCCGCCAGGGCCAGCAGCGTCACCCCCTGCGCCGCGGCGATCCGGCCCGCGGCCTCGCCGAGGGTGAGCAGGCAGGCGATGCCGGCCGGCACGGCGCCGTGGCGCCGCAGCTCCGCCAGGGTCAGGCCGACCGCCGAGCCGGCATTGATCGCGTCGTCCACGACCAGCACCCGCCGCCCGGCGAGCCTGGCGGCCAGCGGCGCCGGGATCCGATACTGCACGGCACCACCTTCGACCCCGCGCTCGGCATGGACGAAGCCGAGGCCGAGTTCCGCCGCGATCGATTGGGCCAGGAAGGCGCCGCCGGTCTGCGGGCCGCAGACGATCTCAACCCCCAGCCTCGCCGCCTGGGCGGCCAGCGCCGCGGCCCAGCCCCGCATCCGGGCGGCGTCGAGGAACAGCGAGTCGAGGTCCAGCCACAGGTCGCCGTGATGGCCTGATTCGTAGCGGAAGTGCCCGCGCGTGGCGGAGACCGCCTGACGCAGCGCTTGCTCGATCCCGTCCGTCATCCGCCTGCCCTCCCGCGTCATCATGTCCGCGAAGCGCGTTGCGGCGAAGCGTTGCCTGCAATCCCCCGGCCCCCATGTCAAACGGGACGACATCGACGAGGAGAGCCTCATGCGCGTGCCCATCCCCGCCTTCGCCGCCCCTGCCCTCACCGCCGCAGCCCTGCTGGCCCCGATCCCGGAGGCCGGTGCGGTCGATGCCGTCTACGACACCGAGAAGGGCCGGATCCGGGTTCAGACCATCGTCGAAGGGCTGCGCCACCCCTGGGGCCTCGCCTTCCTGCCGGATGGCCGGATCCTGGTGACCGAGCGCGACGGCAACCTCCGCCTGGTCGGCGGCGGCAAGGTTTCCGAGCCGCTCGCCGGTGTGCCGGAGGTGGATGCCGGCGGCCAGGGCGGGCTGCTGGACGTCGCCGTCGACCCCGTCTTCACCCGGAGCCGCCTCGTCTATCTCAGCTATTCCGAGGCGGGCGACGGCGGCAACTCCACCGCCGTGGCGCGCGGCCGGCTGAGCGAGGATGGCACGCGGCTGACCGGGGTGGAGGTCGTGTTCTCGCAGCGGCCGAAGCTCGACAGCGCCATGCATTTCGGCTCGCGCCTGGTGTTCGACCGGCAGGGCCATCTGTTCATCACCCTCGGCGAGCGGTCGAAGGCGCAGTTCCGCGGCCAGGCGCAGCTTCTCGATTCGCATCTCGGCAAGGTGATCCGGATCCGGCCGGACGGGTCCGTGCCCGAGGACAATCCCTTCGCCGGCCGCCGCGACGCGCTGCCGGAGATCTGGTCCTACGGCCACCGCAACGCCCAGGGCGCGGCGCTGAACCCGGACACCGGCGTGCTCTGGCTCAATGAGCACGGGCCGCGCGGCGGCGACGAGATCAACATCCCCGAGGCCGGCAAGAATTACGGCTGGCCGGTGGTGTCCTACGGCGTGAACTACGACGGCAGCCCGGTCGGCGGCGGCCGCAGCGAGGCGCCGGGCATGACCGGGCCGATCCACCACTGGACGCCGTCGATCGGCGTCTCCGGCATGGCCTTCTACACCGCCGACGCGATGCCGGGCTGGCACGGCAGCGTCTTCGTCGGCGGCCTCGCCATCCCCAAGCTGGTGCGGCTCGAGCGCGACGGCGACCGGATCACCGGGTCGGAGGACCTGCTGGAGGATCTCGGCCTGCGCATCCGCCAAGTGGTCCAGGGTCCGGATGGCGCGCTGTACCTGCTCACCGACGAGAGCGACGGCGAGATCCTGCGGGTCGGACCGGGGTAGCGCGAGGAAGGCCGCGCCGCTGTCCCCCTCACCCTCCCGCCGCCAACGCGGCGGGCCCCTCCCTCTCCCCGAGGAGAGGGAAAACGGAGACGCGGCTCTTTCACCTCTCCTTGGGGAGAGGTCGAAATCGCGCAGCGATTTCGGGTGAGGGGGCGGCGCCGGCCCGTCAGCCAGCGCCGGCCGCCTCAATCCGCGAACGGATCCCGCACCAGGATGGTGTCGTCGCGCTCCGGGCTGGTCGAGAGCAGCGCCACCGGCGCCTCGATCAGCTCCTCGATCCGGCGGATGTACTTGATCGCGGTCGGCGGCAGGTCGGCCCAGGAGCGGGCGCCCTTGGTGCTCTCCTCCCAGCCGTCCCACTCCTCGTACACCGCCTTGGCGTTGGCCTGGGCCGACTGGCCGGCCGGGAAGTGCTGCAGCACCTGGCCGTCCAGCTCGTAGCCGGTGCAGATCTTCAGCGTCTTGAAGCCGTCCAGCACGTCCAGCTTGGTCAGGGCGATGCCGTCGATGCCGCCGGTCTTCACCGCCTGCCGCACCATCACCGCGTCGAACCAGCCGCAGCGCCGCGGCCGGCCGGTGACCGTGCCGAACTCGTGGCCGCGCTCGCCCAGGCGGCGGCCGATCTCGTTCTCCTGCTCGGTCGGGAACGGGCCGGAGCCGACGCGGGTGGTGTAGGCCTTGGTGATGCCGAGCACATAGCCGATACCCTTCGGCCCGATGCCGGAGCCGGCCGCCGCCTGCCCGGCGACAGTGTTGGAGGAGGTGACGAAGGGATAGGTGCCGTGGTCGATGTCCAGCATGGCGCCCTGGGCACCCTCGAACAGGATGCGCTTGCCGTCGCGCTTCAGCGCGTCCAGCCGCTCCCACACCACGCCGACATAGGGCAGGATCTTCGGCGCCACCTCGCGCAGCTGGGCCAGCAGCTCGGCCGGATCGACCTCGTCGGCGCCCAGCGCGCGCAAGAGCGCATTGTGATGCGCCAGCAGGTTTTCGATCTTGCCGGGCAGCGCCGCCTCGTCGGCCAGGTCGCAGGCGCGGATGGCGCGGCGGCCGGTCTTGTCCTCATAGGCCGGGCCGATGCCGCGGCCGGTGGTGCCGATCTTGGCCTCGCCGCGCGCCGCCTCGCGGGCCCGGTCCAGTGCGCCGTGCACCGGCAGGATCAGCGCCGCGTTCTCGGCCAGCAGCAGGTTCTCCGGCCCGACCTCGACGTCCTGGTCCCGGATCCGCTCGATCTCGGCGAGCAGCGCCCAGGGGTCGACCACCACGCCGTTGCCGATGATGCCGAGCTTGCCCGGCCGCACGATGCCCGAGGGCAGCAGCGACAGCTTCAGGACCTTGTTGCCGATGACCAGCGTGTGGCCGGCATTGTGGCCGCCCTGGAACCGCACCACCACGTCGGCCCGGCTGGACAGCCAGTCGACGATCTTGCCCTTGCCCTCGTCGCCCCACTGGGCGCCGACCACGGCCACATTCGCCATCGGAATACCTCGTACTTAAGTGCTCTCAGAGCTCGTCGAGCCGGCCGTCCCGCAGGACCCAGCCGCAGCCGAGGCGGCGCGCCTCGACGAGAGGATCGGCGCCGGGATCCAGCCCGGCGATGGTGACATGGCCCTGGGCCCGCAGCGCGGCGCCTTCGGCCGGCGCGGTGCCGCGCGGCAGGAACACCCGGCGCGGCGCCTCGGGCGGCGGGGCTGCGCGCAGCACCGTGTCCATGAACAGGGTGAAGCCGGTCGCCTCCTCGCCCTCGGCGCCATTGGCGCGGTAGCGGCCGCCGCGGCCGACCTCGCCGCGGGCACCCCGGGCGAACAGGGTGAAGGCGACGCCGGTGTGGTATTCGAAGCCGCGATGCTCGACGAAGTCGACCGTCACCATCAGCTCCGGCGCCGAGGCGCGGATCAGCCGCACCACCTCGGCCAGGCGATCCAGGATCGGCCGGGTCACCGCCGGCAATTCGATGCGGGACAGCGCGGCCAGCGCCGCATCGGCCGGGCCGGAGGCGGCGAGCAGCGCACTCAATGCGGCTGCAGCGGCGCCGCCGAGCTGGGCGACGGCGGCGGCGTCCTTGCGGTCGAGCGCGTGGCGCAGGGCGGTGCCGGCCTCCCCCGCCACGCCATGGGCGCCGAGCAGCGCCGGCACCAGGGTGGGCTCGGTCAGGTCCAGCGCCAGCCGGTCGACCCCGACCGCCTGCAGCGCCTCGACCGCCAGCAGCGCCGCCTCGGCGTCGGCCGCCGGCTGGGCGCCGCCGATCAGCTCGGCGCCGACCTGGGCGAATTGCCGTTCCGGCCGCAGCTGGGTGCCGCGCACCTGCAACACCTCGCCGGCATAGGCCAGGCGCAGCGGCCGCGGCGCGGCAGCCAGGCGCGAGCGGGCGATGCGGGCGACCTGCACCGTCATGTCGGCGCGCAGGCCCAGCATGCGGCTGCCCATCGGGTCCATCAGCCGGAAGGTGTGGCGCGCCATGCTGGCGCCGACGCCGGACAGCAGTGTGTCCTCGAACTCGACCAAGGGCGGCTTGACGCGATCGAAGCCGTGGCCGCCGAGGACGGCCATCATGCGTTCGATCACCGCCGCTTCCTGCGCCGCGTCGGGCGGAAGGACGTCGTAGAAGCCTTCGGGGAGAAGGGCGGCGTTGGGTGCGTCGGTCATGACGTGCCGCACGCTAGGGCCTTCGCGCCCCCGGCGCAACGACGAAGGCGCCCCGATCCCCCCGCCCCGCGCTCACCCCCCATGCGCGGCGAGATACGTCGCCAGCGCGTCGGCGAAGGCCCGGCTGTCGACGGCGAGATAGGCGTTCTCGTCGCCGCCGTCGCGGAAGAAGCGGGTGACCACGGCGACCACGGCGTAGCCCCCGCTCTCCTTCATGAAGATCGGTCCGCCGCTGTCGCCCTTGGTCATGTCGCAATCATGCTTCAGCGTGCGGTCGCGGCGCAGCGCCAGGGCGCGGCAGCCGCTATGCGCCGTCATCCGGTCCGGCGCGTCCCAGGCATAGCCGGCCTGGACCAGCGGCACCCAGCCGCCGGCCGCGATCCGCGCCTCGTCCCCGGCGGTCAGCCGGTGCACCGCCATGATGCCGGCCCGGTCGCCGATATCGGCGTCGAGCAGCAGGATGGCCCAGTCCGCCCCGTAATCGGCGCGCTCGTCTTCCTCACGGTCGGTGTCGGGGCGGTAGCCCGGCGCCAGCTGGATCGAGGCGATGCCGGCCTCCGCCACCGCGCCGTCGCCGTCGCGGCCGGCGCGGAAGCCCTGCGGCTCGTCCCGGCCGCCATCGTCGCGGAAGAAGCAATGCGCCGCGGTCAGCACCACCCGCCGGCCGACCAACGTGCCGGTGCAGCTGCCGCCGCTGTCGAAGGCGATCTCGCCGATCGCGCTCCACGGCATGCGGTCGGGCCGGACCATGCGGCGGTCGTCGCGGCCGAAGAAATGGTCGCGGATGCCGGGGACGGTGTCGCGGCCCAGGCAGTCGGCGGTGTCGCTGCGGGCGGCGCAGCGGCCGGTGCCGAGGCCGGGCTCGTCGCAGACATCGTCGAAGGCGGTGGCGCAGCTGTTGATGTGGTTGCGCCGGGCATAGAGCGGCCGGCAGTCACTGATGTCGGTGCCGTCCGGGCAGACGCCGGTGCCGATGCCGGGCTCGTCGCAGGCGCCGTCGCTCGACCAGTAGCAGCCGTCGCCGCCGCCGGTCCGCAGCGGCCGGCAATCGGTGCTGTCGCGGCCGGCATCGCATTCGCCGGTGCCGATGCCGGGCTCGTCGCACTGACCGTCGAAGGCCCAGCGGCAGCTGTTGTCGCCGGTCTTGAAGGCGGCGCAGTCGGCATCGTCGGTATCCGCGGCGCATTCGCCCGAGCCACCGAAGCGCTGTTCGTCGCAAGCGTCGTCCCGGGACCAGCGGCAGGTGTCGTCAGCCAGACTCGGGGGGGCGAGGACCGGTCCGGCGAGGACCAGCGCGGCCAGCGCCGCGAGGACGGCCCCGCCCCTCACCGCTCACCCGCCATGGGCGGCCACGTATTTTGCCACGGCCTTCTCGAAGGCCCGGCTGTCGACCGCGAGATAGGCCGAGCGGTCGCCGCCGTCGCCGCCATAGAAGCGGGTGACCACGGCGACGACGGCATAGCCGCCGGGCCGTTTGATGAAGATCGGCGAGCCGCTGTCGCCCTTTGTCATGTCGCAATCGTGCAGCAGCGTGCCGTCGTCGCGCAGCGAGACGATGCGGCAGCCGACATGCTCGGTCATCCGGTCCGGCGCATCCCAGGCGTAGCCGCCCTGCAGCACCCGCACCCAGCGGCCGGCGGCGATGTCGGCGCGGTCCTCCGGCTTCAGCCGGTGCACACTCATGATGCCGGTGACGTCGCCGATATCGGCGTCGAGCTCGATCAGGGCCCAGTCGAGCTCGTACCAGGACTCGCCGCCATGGCTGCGCCCCTCGCGGAAGCCAGGCGCCAGGGTGAAACCGACGACCCCGGCCTGGGCCACCTGGGTCGACCCGGCCCGGCCGGCACGGAAGCGGCGCGGCTTGTCGAGCGAATCGTCGTCGCGCATGAAGCAATGCGCGGCGGTCAGCACCACGCGCCGGCCGACCATGGTGCCGGAGCAGGCGCCGCTGTCGAAGGTCAGCTCGCCGATCGCGCTCCACGGCATGCGGTCGGCCGGGGCCAGGCGGCGATGGTCGTGGCCGAAGAAATGGTCGCGGATCCCGGCCGGGGTGTCGCGGCCGAGGCAGTCGGCGGTGTCGCTGCGGACGGCGCAGCGCCCGGTGCCGGTGCCCGGCTCGTCGCAGATGTCGTTGAAGGCGCTGGCGCAGCTGTTGTCGCGGTTGCGCCGGGTGTAGAGCGGCCGGCAATCGGTGGCGTCGGTGCCGTCGGCGCAGACGCCGGTGCCGATGTTCGGCTCGTCGCAGCTGTGGTCCTCGGCCCAGCGGCAGCTGTCGTCGCCGCCGGCCCGGACCGCCCGGCAATCCGCGGTGTCCGTGCCGCGGGTGCAGTCGCCGGAGCCGATCTCGGGCTCGTCGCAGCGGTCGTCGAAGGCCCAGCGGCAGCTGTTCGGACCATATTTGGCGGCCTCGGCCGGGGCCGCCCCCGCAAGGCACAGCAGGGCGGCGGCGATCCACAGCCGGCGCATCACCCGCCGTGCCTCGATTCAAGCTCCATCGACACCAGCCGGGCCAGCAGGATGGCCGGGAAGAGCTGGCCGCACAGCCCTTCGAGATTGGCCAGCGACCGCGCCAGCGGGAACACCGGCGTGATGTCGCCGAAGCCGACCGAGGTCAGGGTGGTGAAGCTGAAATAGATCATCCGCGACAGTAGCCGGATATGCTCGGCCTCCAGCGCATCGGCGAAGGCGTAGGCATGTTCGCCGACATGCAGCACCAGCAGCGTGCCGAGCAGGGCGAAGATCAGGCCGAGATGGAGGTAGACCGCGATCGCGCCGAGGATGCAGTGCAGGTTGATGCGGCTGCGCCGGAACACATGGACCAGGATGACCCAGCTGAGCAGCAGCAGGAAGGCAACGAACAGCAGGATGTAGACCGAGGTCAGCCAGAGATGGTTGAGGTAGAGGGTCAGCGGCTGCAGCGGGATCAGCAGCACGCCGAGGCCGACCACCAACTTGGCCAGGCGGGTGTGGCGCGCGATGGCGAAGATCCCGGCCAGGACGATGAAGCAGAAGTTGAAGACGAAGATGTGGCGCGAGGCCTCGTGCACGGTGGCGAGCGGCCCGAACACGAAGATCGCGAGCGCTTCGAAGACGACCAGCGCGCTGAGGCTGCGGTCACGGCCGATTCCCGAAGTCGCGGCGAAGCTGGCAGTCTGGACCAAGGAAACCGTCCGGAACGAAGCAATGGCCCCATCCTAAGCGGAATTGCGCGGCGAAACGATGGCGGATCGCGCGATCGCGCTACCTTCCTTAGAATGGAACCGGACAGGGCCGCAGCGGGTTTCCGGCAGCGCGACCAGGGGAGAGAACGTCCATGCGGTGGCAGGATCTGAGGCGCAGCAGCAATGTCGAGGACCGGCGCGGCATGCGCCCGGCCGCGGTCGGCGGCGTGGGCGGCATCGGCGCGATCGTGATCGTGCTGGTGGCGCTGTTCTTCGGCGTCGATCCGTCGGCCCTGCTGCAGCAGGTCGACCCCGGCCCGTCCCAGACCGAGACGGCCTCCGGCCCCGCCCCGCAGGACGAGAACTCCCAGTTCCTCGCCGCCGTGCTCGGCAGCACCGAGGACACCTGGGGCGCCATCTTCCAGGAGGCCGGCAGCCGCTACGCGCCGCCGAAGCTGGTGCGGTTCAGCGGCGCCACCCGTTCCGCCTGCGGCTCGGCCAGCTCGGCGATGGGGCCGTTCTACTGCCCGGGCGACCGGATGGTCTATATCGACACCGACTTCTTCGACGAGCTGAGCCGCCGCTTCGGCGCGCCCGGCAAGTTCGCCGAGGCCTATGTCGTGGCGCATGAGGTCGGCCACCACGTCCAGAACCTGCTCGGCATCATGGACAGGGTGGCCGAGCAGCGCAGCCGCGGCGGCGACGGCAACTCCCTGTCGGTGAAGGTCGAGCTGCAGGCCGACTGCTTCGCCGGGGTCTGGGCCAAGCGCGGCGACCAGCAGAGCCGGTTCATCGAGCCGGGCGACGTCGAGAGCGCGATGCAGGCGGCCGCCGCGGTCGGCGACGACGCGCTGCAGAAGAAGACCCAGGGCTATGTCGTGCCCGACAGCTTCACCCATGGCAGCTCGCAGCAACGGGTGCGCTGGTTCCGCCGCGGCTTCGACAGCGGCAACCCGACCAGCTGCGACACCTTCGCGGCGCAGACGCTGTAGCCGCCGTGCGGACGCGCGCAGACCCCTCCCCCTGCCCCCTCCCGCAAGGGGAGGAAGAGAGTGGAAGGCAGGGCCGGTCGGTGATGGGCAACGATGATGGGTGGTTCCGTGGCGGCGGTCAGCCGCCGCTCGGTTTGAGCAGCCAGGGGGCGCAGCGGAGCCGTTCGCCGGTCTGGATGTCGTACCAGCCCTGGACCGGGATCTTGTCGCTCTCGTCGAGATGCCAGTAGCGGGCGGCATCCGGGCCGTCCTCGGGCCACCACGGCACCGGGGGTTTGTCGCCCTCGGCCTTCTTCAGCCGTCCGATCCAGTCGGCGCCGGTATAGTCCGGGTTCAGCCAAGCCACGTCGGGGCGGATGCGCATGTCGCGGCAGAGATGGAAGACGATCTCCTCCAGCGAATGCCCGGAGCAGGACAGGTCGGCGTCGATCTGCGGGTCGTCGACCAGCCGCTTCCACATCGCGGCGATCTGTGCCTCGCAGCTCTCGGCATCGAGCTCGCGGTTGGCGGCGACCGAGCAGGCGACGGCGCGGGCCACGCGTTTGCGGCGCGTCTCTTTCGCCGCGGCGCTGTCGCGGGCGTGGGTCTCGGCCTTCTCCGCCATCTCCTGGCGCTTGCGTGCGAGGTGGAGCTTCAGCGCCAGCATGCGGCTGACGCCGCGACCGGCGCGCTCGAAGGCCAGCCCGAACTCCTTGGCCTTGGCGGCGTCATCGGCCTCGATGGCGGCCATCGTGGCCTGATGCATCGCCTCCGCCTGCTCCATCGCCATCTCGGCCAGCCGGCCGAGCAGGCGCGCCGCCTGCTCGGCATCGGCGGAGGCCGGTGCGGCGGGCTGCGGAGGGGAGTCGGATTGCGGCTTCTTCATGGAACATATCATGAACGAGATGCGGATGGTTGCGCAATGAACATTGCGTTAACAACCGCTCGGGCTGCAGCAGCCTGGATCGCCACGGCGCTTCGCGCCTCGCGATGACGGTGAGAGGCTGGTGAAGGGCGGCTCAACCCACACCGTCATTGCAGTGACGGTTGAGAAGCGGCAAGGGCGGCGCACCCCGACCATCGTTGCAACCCCGGCCTTGAGCCGGGGGAAGCCATCCATCCCGCGGCATGAGCCGTCGCCGGATAGCCCGACCTATCCGCCCTGGGCCTCGCGCCAGATCGTCACCAGCGGCCCGCCGGCACCCAGCACCGGGTCGGTGTCCGGCACCGGCACGGCGCGGATGCTCTCGCGCAGGGCGCGGCCGTCGCCATCGCCTTCCCTGACCAGATCCGGGTCCCGGCCGGGCGGATAGGCGCCGATCACCAGCAGGGCGCCGCTACCCTCCTCGCGCTTGTGGCCGACCCCGGCCGGGATCACCACCACGTCGCCGGCCAGGATCTCGAGCGAGATTCCGGAGGCACCGCCGAACCGCACCTTGGCGCGGCCGGCGGCGATGCCCAGCACCTCATGCGCGTTGCTGTGGAAATGGTGGAACGGGTAGATGCCGTTGCGCCAGCCCTGGCCCCAGCCGTTCTGGCCGAAGCGCGCCTCGATCGCCGTGGCCATGTCGCCGAGGCCGAGCCCGCTGACCTGGCGATAGACCAGCAGCGGCAGGGCCGGGTTGTTCGGCACGGCGCCGCCATCCTCGAAGTAATGGGCCTCGACGCCCGGATCGGCTTCGGTCATGGCCTGTCTCCTCGGCTGCTGTCCAAGGAGTCTGGCCCGAACGCGGCCGGCGGCAAGGGTTGGCACCAGTTCGAGCCAGACCCCAAACTGTCATTGCCGGGCTTGACCCGGCAATCCAGGGGCCACGCGGAGCGGCATCGACAGTCTCTGGATGCCCGGGTCAAGCCCGGGCATGACAGAAGAGGGGAAGGTCGGCCCTACTACGCCAGGCTCTTGGCCACGTCCTCGCACATCTTCTTGGCGTCGCCGAACAGCATCAGGGTGTTGTCGCGGAAGAACAGCTCGTTCTCGACACCGGCATAGCCCGAGGCCATCGAGCGCTTCACGAACAGCACCGTCTTGGCGTTCTCCACATCCAGGATCGGCATGCCGTAGATCGGGCTCGCCGGGTCCGACTTCGCCGCCGGGTTGGTGACGTCGT
>Ga0209025_1000819_pt1 | contig 49669 bp, 57 predicted proteins | sample AraplaMF_Col_mLB_FD_184256 | JGI IMG/M metagenome (GOLD analysis project Ga0209025, IMG submission 184256) | Arabidopsis root microbial communities from the University of North Carolina, USA - plate scrape MF_Col_mLB (SPAdes) (version 2) | ecosystem: Host-associated > Plants > Roots > Endosphere... | reverse complement strand
CCTCGACCGGCGTGGTCGGCGCGGCGACGGCGGCGTGTGGATTGCTGATCTACGCGTGGGCGCGTGCGGATCTGCGGCGTGATGAGGCGGTTGCGGTGGACGAGGCGGCCTGAACTGTCGTCCTTGTAGCCCGTGCAAGCGAAGCGCACGCGGGTTTCAGCCGGCTCAGCGCAGGTTCCCCGGCTGCGCTTCGCTTGCCCGGGCTACGAACACCACGGCAGCCTGACGCGCCCGATCCGAAAGCGAAACCTCTCTTTTGCCGTCACAGCGCGCTGCGGCGCGTTCATCGCGATCAGGCCCGAATTGCATGGCGGCGCGGTGCGCTTCGCTTACGCGGGCGACGATTCAACGCGCACCGCGCGCCAGCTGCTCCTCGACTTCCGTAAACGCCGACGCCGCCCCACGCGGCGCATCCTCCACGCCCGTCGCGAAATACACCACGCCGGTGCCCGACGCGCGATCGACCCAAACGCCCGACAGCAATCCATATGCCGCGCCCGCATGGCCGACGCGCTGCACGCCGTCGCCGAAGGGATCGTCGCGGCAACCTTCGCGCCTCGTCGCCAACGTCTGCACCGCCAATCCATAGCGGCAATAGAAACCGCGCTGCGACTGGCTGCTGTCGTCTTCCTCGACGGTGAGCCCGTTGCCGGGCTCGAACGTCCACAGCGGCTTTTCCATCTCGCGAATCGAGGCGGGCTTCAGCAGGCGCACGCCGTCGACTTCGCCATCGTTCAACAGCAGGCGCCCAATCTTCGCCAGGTCGTTCGCCGAAATGCGCAGCCCGCCCTGCGGCGAGAACAGCGCACCGTTGCGCCCCGGCTTCCATTGCGAGAGATCGCAATCGCCCTTCGTCGAACGGTTCACCGCGCACTCCGGCTTGCGACCGCCGTTGTCGTCGCGAACCGGCTTTCCGGCCGCGTCGTACAGCACGATCGCGCGCGCCGCCTTCGCATCGCTGCAGGATTCCCAGTTGAAACACGCGTCGATCTTCAACGGCACGAACACCAGTCGCTGCATCAGCCGGTCGAAGCGTTCGCCCGTGGCGCGCTCCATCGCCGAAGCGACGACGGCAAAGTTGAGGTTCGCGTAGCGGAAGAACGTGCCCGGCGCGTGCGCGTCGTCCCAGGCGCGCGGATCGTCGGTGGTCTCGCGCAGCGCGCCGTCGAGCGGGATGGCGTAATAGCCTGCCGCATCGGTCAGCCCCGCGCGATGCGAGAGCAGCCGCCGCAGCGTGATCGGCGCATCGGGAAACGCGGGGTTGCGCAGCCGCCAGCCCAGAACGGGCGACAGGTCCGCATCCAGATCGAGCTTGCCCTCCTCCACCAGACGCATCGCGCCGATGGCGGTGACGAGCTTGGAGATCGACGCCACGCGCACCGGATCGTCCGAGCCGACCGCGCGTCGAGCCGCAACGTCGGCGTAGCCGCTGGCCTGCGTACCGGTCGTGCCGTTGCGATCGAACGCCACGCGCACACTCGCCACCGGTGTCTCGGCGTGTGCGGGCGATGCGGGCATGCCAAGCACCAGGCCAACTGCGAAGGTCAGGATCGCGCGCATCAGTCCGCTCGGAATGGGGCCGCCCCCAGCGTAGCCGGCATCGCGCCATGTTGCAGGAATGAAACGTTGGAAACCCGCACGGGAACCCTCGAAATCCTTCACGGGCCCCTCCTTTGCTCGGCGCAAACTCGAACGGGACTCCGCGGGGTTTTGGGGCTGGCGATGAACGACGAAACGCGGTCCGCAACGAACGACGACGGAACGCGGCCTCGTGTCGACGAGGGAGTCATCAAGGAAATGCTGTGGGCGTTCGCGGTGCGATCGCCTGAACACGCCGCACTGCTGGTCGGCACCGACGGCTGCATCACCTGGACCAACGAGGGCGCCGAGGTGATCCTGGGCGCTGAACGCGGTGAGCTGTTCGGCCGCGAGATCGCGTCGATCTTCACTCCGCGCGATATCGCCGCCGGCATTCCGGAACATGAATTCGTGGAAGCGCGGCATCGGGGCACGGCGTCGGACGATCGCTGGCTTTCGCGGCTGGACGGCTCGCGCTTCTGGGCCTCCGGCGTGACCGTTTACCTCGGTCCTCTGGTGCCCGAGATGGAATGCTGCGCGTACCTGAAGCTGTTCCGCGACCTGACCGAAGTGAAGATGCAGCTGGAAGGCAGCCGCAAGCGCTTCCGCGCGGCGAGCGAAGCGAGCGAGAACAAGAGCGCGGCCATCGCGCTGCTCGCGCATGAGTTGCGCAACCCGCTGTCGGGCATCAGCCTCGCGGCGGGAATGCTGAGGCGCAAGATCGGCGACCAGGTCGCGCAAACCGCCGAACCGCTGGAGGTGATCGAACGCAACGTCCAACTGGCCGCGCGCCTGATCGAAGACCTGATGCAGCACAGCAAGGTCGGTTCCGACGGCTTCCAGCTCGACAAGGCCTCATGCAACCTGCGCGATCTGCTGGAGACGTCGGTCTCGATATCCCAACGCCAAATGCACCAGGAAACGCGGCTGGTGCGCGTGCTGCTTCCGCAGCACGAGATCATGGTGAACGTGGATCGGATGCGCATGCAGCAGGTGTTCGTGAACCTGATCGCCAACGCGCTTCGCTACACGCCGACCCCCGGGCGGATATGGGTCAGTGGCACGCTGGAAGGGCATGAGGCGATCGTGCGCGTGTCCGACGAAGGCATCGGCATCGCGCCGGATCGCCTGGCGCGTCTGTTCGAGATGTTCACCCTGCCGCGCATGGACAGTTCGAAGCTGGGGCTCGGGCTGGGCCTGGCGCTGGTGAAGAAGATCATCGAACTGCACGGCGGCAGCGTGCAGGCGCGCAGCGAGGGACCGGGGAAGGGCAGCCAGTTCGTGGTGCGCTTCCCGGTGAGCTGACTGCGCGTTACAACGCGCCCGTGCGAACGTGGAACCCGAGCGCGCCCGCCACCATCCGGAGCGCTTCGTCGTCGCGCTGGCGCGTGATGAAGCCGGCTTGCGTGTGATCGCCGGTTTCGTAGGTCCACAGCGTGTAGTGGTGCTCGCGCAGGCGGTCGAAGGCGGTGTTGATGAGCGCGGGGACTTCGGCTTCGCCCAGGAAGTCGTCATCGTCCGCATCGTCGCCCCAGTCGATGCGCAGGTTGAAGCGCGCGGAAAGCTCATCGAGCACTTCGATCAGGCCGGTGGTGTCGGATTCCTCGACATGGAAGCCGGAGCGCCAGTCGATCGCGTCGCGTATCGCTTCCAGCGGGTCGGCGCCGTCGGCCAGCGCTTCGCGGCAGCGGCTGAACTGCTCCAGCGCCGCTTCCTCGTCGTCGGGATTGATCAGCAGCAACAGCTGCCACGCGACGGCTTCCAGGGCGGCATCCTCGTCGAGGTCGGCGTCGTCGTGGAAGGAGCGGGCGAAGTTGTCGTCGGGGTCGTATTCGGAATGCATGGCCGCGCGCCTGCGCTTACGCGAGTGGGGCGCACAGGATACGTCGTCGCCTCAGCGCAGGTGCTGCGCCAGCAGGAAGGCGGCGAACGCGACGTAGCCCAGGCTCGCCACCGGCAGCCAGCGCGCATCGACCTCTTCGCGGCGGAACAGGCACCACAGGAAGACGATCGCGGCCATCGTCGCCAGCCCCGACGCGAGCAGCGCCGCATCGAAGCGCCATGGCGTGAAGAACAGCCCGAGCGCGCTGGGAACGGTCGCCTGGATCATCATCGCGCCGGAGATGTTCGCCAGCGCCAGCCGCTCCTTGCCCTGGCGCACCCAGATCAGCGCGTTCATCGTTTCCGGCAGCTCGGTCGCGACCGGGCTGAGCAGCAGCGCGACCAAGTGCGCGGGCCATTGCAGCGCCTGCCCGATGGCTTCCAGCTGCGCGACGAACACATGCGAGGCGATCGCGATGACGGTCAATGCCAGCAGCGATTGCAGCAGCGACCAGCCCAGCGACGGCGCCGCATCGCGCGGGCGCAGTTTCAGCGGCTCGAGCTCCTCTTCCTCCTCGGAGGTGTCGGCGGTGCGGATCTCGCGCCACACGTACACCGCGTACGCGGCGAGGAAGAGCACGCCCAGCCACGGCTTCCACGCGAAGGCGACCAGCCCGAGCCCGACCTTCACCACGAACACCGCCATGAACGCGGCCTGGTCCTGACGCAGGCGCTTGTGGTCGGCGCGCACGCGCGTGGTGGCGCGATGCAGGTGCCGACGGTTCGCCAGCAGCGCGACGCCGACCACGGCGTACGCGAGCGTCGCCAGCACCAGCGGGCCGCCCATTGCCGCGCCGACGCCGAGGTCCTTCTGTTCGGGCGTCTTTCCGAACACCACCGCCACGAAGGTCACCGCGCTTTCCGGCAGCGCGGTACCGAACGCGGCCAGCACCGAGCCCACCGCCGTCGCGCCGAACGCCAGGCGCTTGCCCAGCCACTCGATGCCGTTGACGAAGTACTCGCAGGCGACGTAGATCGCCGCGGCGGAGAGCAGGAACAGGGCAATCGTCAGGACCATCGGGGCTTCCGGGACGAACGTCCGCCGATGATGCGGCGGGCGTCGTGATCGCAGGCAAAAAAAGGGCTGCCCAATCACAGGCAGCCCTGAAAGGAGTGGACGCCCCGGGGGAGTGTGGGCGTCCTGGCCGACTCGCAACGGCCGACGCCAGCGTCGTCGCGTGGCGATGCGGGCTCCATAGGAGGAATCCGAAACGCGCCTTTAGTCGGGAGGTCGTTCGCGGGCGTGGAAAGTGCGCCCATGCGGGCCCACGCTGCGCGGATCGCCCGTGTGGAGTGTGTCGTGGCTTCGATCCAGCGCGATATCGAGGTGGACGCCGCGTTGCCGGCGGTATGGGACGCGCTGCGCGACGTCGGCCGCATCCACGAACGGCTCGTGCCGGGCTTCGTCACCGATTGCCGGATGGAAGGCCGCGTGCGCGTGGTGACCTTCGGCAACGGGTCGGTGGTGCGCGAGCCCATCCTCGATGTCGACCCGTCGCGACATCGTGTGGCGTGGGCGGCGGTCGGCGGTTCGTTCGAGCACTACAACGCGTCCGTGCAGGCGTTCGAAGTGGGCGACGGGCGGACGCGGTTGCGGTGGATCGCGGACCTGTTGCCGGACGAGGCCGCGCCGAAGGTGGCGGGGATGATCGAGGAAGGGTTGCGGGTGATGAAGCGGACGCTGGAGGGGTGAGGAGGGACTGCACGCTCTTGTAGCCCGGGTAAGCGAAGCGCACCGCGCCGCCATGCAATTTGCGCCTGTTGGCGATGAACGCGCCGCAGCGCGTTGCGACGGTAACGAGCGGCTTTGCTGCTGGATCGAGCGCAACCCTGCATGCGCTGCGCTTGACAGGCTCCAAGGCAAGCATTGCGAATGCGGGCGTGGTCGCATGCCCCGACCCTCACCCCAACCCCTCTCCCGGAGGGAGAGGGGCTCAGGGCCTGCGCGTGATCGGCTACAAGGCAAGCATTGCGAATGCGGGCGTGGTCGCATGTCCCGACCAACCCCTCTCCCGTAAACGGGAGAGGGGATTAATCCTTAGGGCAACGCCGTGCCCTGATCCGCAATCGCCAGCCAGCGATGTCCGTCGTGGCTGTAGGTCACGCCGGTGTAGGCGTGCTGGCGGAAGCCGATGCGCGGGATCTCGTACACCGTCTCGTACAGGATGAATGCGGCGTTGCAGCCATCGACCACGCGATAGACCTCCGTCCAGGTCCACTGCGCCTCGCGGTTGGCGAAGTGGCTGGCCAGCGCGGTCATGATCGCGTCGACGCCGACGAACTTCGCGCCGCTGGCGAAGATCGTGATCGCGCGTTCGTCGTGCACGGCGCGGAAAGTCTCGGCGTCGTAATCGCGGAAGGATTCCATGTCCATGCGCTGGGCCAGTTCGAACTGGCGCGCGCAGCCGCGGGCGCGGCCGTGGTCGCCATGGTCGCCGGCGAAGGCGGGCGCGACGGCGGACAGGAACAGCAGGCAGGCGGCGGCAGGAACGGAGCGAAGCAGGAGCGGGCGGATCGTCATCGTCGTGTCCTCGACGTGGGGGCATGAGGACCCTAGGCCTGTAATCGGCCCTGTTCGAGAGCCAATATCGATGTCCTCCGTAGGGCCAATCCTTGCGCCCTTCTTGAACGGGGGAGGGACGTGGGGGGGGGCAACGAAGCGTCACCGCCTGCGTGCCGGCGGTGCACAGCGCTGCGCATTTGCCGCCGCCCCGCCACAAATCCCCCGCATAATCGAATGCCCCACACGTCATCGGAGCCCTCCCATGACCCTGCTCGTGACCGGCAGCGCCGGCCATCTGGGTGAAGGACTGATGCGACAGTTGCGCGCCGCCGGGCGCGACGCGGTCGGCATCGACATCAAGCCTTCCGAGTTCACCGACCACGTCGGCTCCATTACCGATCGCGACTTCGTGCGCCGCCGCATGAAGGGCGTGCGCTCGGTGATCCACGCCGCCACGCTGCACAAGCCGCACGTCGCGACGCATCCGCACCAGCACTTCATCGACACCAACGTCAGCGGCACGCTGGCGCTGCTGGAGGAAGCGCTCGCGGCGAACGTCGAGTCGTTCGTGTTCACCAGCACGACCAGCACCTTCGGCGCCGCGCTGACGCCGGAGATGGGCGAGCCGGCGGCGTGGATCGACGAGGACGTCGCACCGATTCCGAAGAACATCTACGGCGTGACCAAGCTGTCGGCCGAGCAGCTGTGCGAGCTGTTCTACCGCAAGCGTCGCCTGCCGGTGCTGGTGCTGCGCACCTCGCGCTTCTTTCCGGAGCCGGACGACAGCATCGACGTGCGCAACGGGTTTTCCACCGCGAACGCGCAGGCCAACGAACTGCTGTACCGGCGCGTGGACATCGCGGACGCGGTGGATGCGCATCTGCTGGCGGTCGAACGCGCGAAGGCGATCGGGTTCGGGCGCTACATCATTTCGGCGACGACGCCTTTCACCCGCGAGGACCTGCCGGAACTGCGGCGCGATCCGGCTGCGGTGCTGGCGCGGCATTTCCCGGATGCGCCGGCGCTGTATGCCTCACGCGGCTGGCGGATGTTCCCGCAGGTCGATCGCGTCTACGTCAACGCGCGGGCGCGCGAACAGCTCGGCTGGACGCCGAAGTACGACTTCGCGCGAGTGCTCGATGCGCTGCGTCGCGGTGAGGATTTCCGCAGCCCGCTCGCCGAGGCCGTCGGCAGCAAGGGCTATCACGATGCGGTGTTCGAGGACGGGCCGTATCCGGTGGCGTCCTAGTGTCGATTCCCCTCTTCCCATGGAAGAGGGGGTTCCCCAAGTAGCCCGGGTAAGCGAAGCGCACCCGGGTTGGGCGTCGGGAAGGCGTACCCGGGTGCGCTTCGCTTACCCGGGCTACCAGCACCGGGGCCCTTACTTCCGCCGCACTTCCACCGCCGCCGCCTCGGTAAAGGCGATACGCAGCATGTCGCCGACCTTGAGGTTCTTCAGCCGCGCCTGGTATTCGGGCTTGCGCACGTCGAGCGTGACCACGTTGCCGCGCGGACCTTCGACGGTGATGGTGTTGTTCTTCGTGTCGATCGCGCGAATTGGCGCGAGCACGGTCACGACTTCCGCCGCGCCGACCTTCGGCTTCTCGCCGAGCTTGCCGACCTTCTCGTCCTGCTTGATGTATGCACCAGGCTTGGCGCTGCCAGCAGGCTGGATGTCGACGGTCACCGCGCGCAGGTAATCCAGCACCACGACATCGCCCTTGTGGATCTGGTCGAAGTTGCGCACATGTTCGTCGGCGTGCACTTCCACCTTGTTGCCGTCGGGCCCCTGCACGGTGATGAGGCGGTTCGGCGTGTTGATGTCGACGACCTTGCCTTCGACCGTGACGGCGACGCCGGCGGTCTCGCTGCGCTTCGGGTCCGGGGGAGACGCGAACGCGACGCCCGCGCCGGCGACCAGCGTCAGGGCGAGCATGAGGGGAGCGGGGCGGAACCCTTGAAGCGCGAAGCGGAGCGGGAATGTCTTCACTGCGTCCTCCGTGCGAAGTGGGTGCGCATCGCATAGGGGGCGATGGCAGCGCGCCGCCCGGTGCGGGCGGCGCGGTTCAGTGTGTGCACGGAAAAGTGAAGGCCGCGTGGTGTCCCGGCCGTCCGGACTAATGGATCGTCGGCCCCTTCTGCTCGCGGTGGCGGATCTTCGCCAGGGCGTTGTCGTCCGTCGGCTGCTCCGGCTTGGAGGCGGCCTTGGGCTGGTTCCGGTTCTCCAGATCCTTCTTCTGGTCCTTGGCCCCTGATTTCTGCTGCGCCTGCACTTTCGGCTTGTCCGGTCGCATGGCAGGTCCTCAGTGGTGGCGCTTGTCGCTGCCGGAGCGGTGGTCGTCGCGGCCGTCGTCGCGGGTGGACGGCTCCTTGTGCACCGCGTGCTTGCGCTGCGTGGGGCCGTCGCGGCCGGCGCGAAGGGCGTGGTCGCGATCGGTATCGCGATTGCCGCCCGACGGCGGTGTCGTGTGGCCGCTGCTGACCCGGTCCCGCGCGTGCTTGTTGGTGCCCATGGTGTCTCCGCTTCGTGGTGGAGCGATCACCGTAGGGATTGCGGCGTTAGCGGCGGCGCACCGCGATGTAAGCGGCCCGTTACCGCCCGCCGGTTCAGGTCTCGAATACGAAAGGCCCCGGAATCCGGGGCCTTTCGGAGGCGACGCGGCGATGTGCGCGGGGGCGATCAGTGGTGCAGCAGCACGTCGGCGATGATGCCGGTGGCCACGGCGATCAGGACGTAGCGGCCGTCCTCGGCGCGCACCCAGCGGTGGCCGCGCGGCGGCTCGCGAAGTTCGTAACGCGGGTAGTCGTCGACGTAGACGCGGCGTTCGACGTAGACCACGCCACGGTGGTAATCGTGCTTGTAGTGGCCCTTCTTGCGGCCGTGGTCGTGGTGGTGGTCATCGTCGTCGTAACGGTCGTAATGATCGTGGCGATCGCGGCCGTGGCCCTTGTCGTGGGCCGACGCGACAACCGGCGAGAGCAGCAGGCAGCCGATCACGAAAGACGAAAGCAGGCGCTTCATGGAATCCCCTGTGTGCACGCGAGTGCGGTGGTGGTTCTTGTGCATCCGATCCTGACTGCGCCTTTTTCGCTGGCAAGTCGGGTTCACGCAAAACCGCGACACAGTTCGCGCTTTGGCGTCGAGATTCTTCACCTCGCCTTTAAGTAAGCGCTTACACCGCGCATCGAGGGCAAAAAAAAACCGGAGCGGCGCGCGAGCCCAGTCGCGTGCCGCCCCGGCGATCTCCCTGACGAGGAGTGCGTGCAGTCTCGCCGCCGCCCGTCGCACGGGACGAGACGGCGCGCCGCGCGGCCTCCTACACTCGGTCCAACGCGTCCACCAACGACGCGAACATCAAGGGGAAGGGGAATGAAGCGTCGTGCCGTAGCGGCCCTGGCGGGCCTGTCCGTTGCCTTGTCGGTTGCCGTTCCGATGGCCACCGTCGCCTCCGCGCAGGCGCCTGCGCCGGCGGCCTCGGCCCCGATCGTGCTGCGCGCCGCGCACCTGTTCGACGGGCGCAGCGGGCGGCTGGTGTCGCCGGGACTGGTGGTCGTGCAGGGCGGTCGCATCGCCGCCGTCGGCGACGCCGCGGTGCCGGCCGGCGCGAAGGTCATCGACCTGGGGGATGCCACGCTGCTGCCGGGCTTCATCGACGCCCACACCCACATCGCGTCCAACCACGACGACAACTGGGCGCAGGGGTTCTACGAGAACATGCTGCGCTTCCCGACCGAGCAGTCGTTCCACGCGGCGCGCAACGCGAAGGTGACGCTGGAGGCGGGCTTCACCACGGTGCGCGAAGTCGGTGCCCCGGACTTCGTCGACATCGCCCTGCGCAACGCCATCAACGACGGCCTGACCGAAGGCCCTCGCATGCTGGTGGCCGGCCACGCCATCGGCTCCACCGGCGGCCATTGCGACAACGCGCCGTTTCCGCCCGGGCGTGTGACGCCCCTCGGCCCGCGCGACGGCGTGTGCAACGGCGCCGAGGAGTGCCGCCTGGCCACGCGCGAACAGATGAAGTTCGGCGCCGACGTCATCAAGATCTGCGCCTCCGGGGGCGTGCTTTCCGAAGCCGATCCGGTCGATGTGCCGCAGCTCACGCCAGACGAACTGCGCGCGATCATCACCGAAGCCCACACCTGGGGCCGCAAGGTCGCCGCGCACAGCCACGGCGATCTCGCCGCGAAGCTGGCGGTGGAAGCGGGCGTGGATTCGATCGAGCACGGCAGCTTCCTCACCACGCAGACGCTGCAACTGATGAAGAGCAAGGGCACGTATCTGGTGCCCACGCGCATGACGCAGGTGTGGGTGGTCGACAAGGCCGACACCTATCCGCCGCAGATCGGCGCCAAGGCGCGCGCGGCGGGCGCGGCGCACCAGAAGATGTTCAAGGAAGCGCTGCGCGTCGGCGTGCCGATCGCGCTGGGCACGGACGCGGCGGTGTATCCGCATGGCCTGAACGCGCAGGAATTCGGCGATATGGTGGACCTGGGCATGACGCCCTCGGCGGCATTGCTGACCAGCAGCCAGGGCTCGGCGAAGCTGCTGGGCATCGACAACGAAACGGGCACGCTGGAAACGGGCAAGTTCGCCGACATCGTCGCCGTGCCGGGCAACGTGCTGGAAAACATCCGCGCGACCGAGAAGCCGCTGCTGGTGATGAAGCAGGGCGCGGTGGTGCGCGGACCGTAACGCGCGCCTTCGCATCCGATCAGTTTTCGAGAAGCGGCGGCACAGGGCCGCCGATAGGCTTCCTCGCGCTGGCCCGCATCGTGCGGGCCGTCCATGCAAGGGAGCGCTCGAATGAACTGGAACAAGTGGATCCGCCAGACCCATCGCTGGCTGTCGATCGTCTTCACCGCGTGCGTCATCGCGAACTTCGTCGTGATGGGGCGCGGGGACATCGCGCTGTGGGTGGGCTTCGCGACGCTGGTGCCGCTGGCGCTGCTGCTGGTGAGCGGGCTTTACATGTTTGCGTTGCCGTATTTCTCGCGACGCCGGACGGCGGCCGAAAACATCTAACGCTGTAGCCCGGGTAAGGCCGCAGGCCGCACCCGGGGTGACGCCGCGGCAGCGTTTCCCCGGGTGCTTCGCTTACCCGGGCCACGAGGCACTAAATACCGTCATCCGGCGAAGGCCGGGGCCCAGGCCCTCACGGTGTCCGCACGAAGCGGGCACTACGAACTGCCGCGCTTTCAGCCTGGGTCCCGGCTTTCGCCGGGATGACGGGTGTTTTGAGGCCTGTGCTTGCGTCGCGCCAATTACCTGACTAAAGTCAGTTAATGGACGAGCGCCAGATCGAACAGGTCCGCAGCTTCAACCGGTCGGTGACGCGCCGGATCGGGGCGCTGTCGGACGACTTCCTCGGTCGCGGCCGGCCGCTGGCCGAGTCGCGGCTGCTGTTCGAGATCGGCCGAGAGGGCGCCGACGTGCGCGACCTGCGCACGCGTCTGTCGCTGGATTCGGGCTACCTGAGCCGCCTGCTTCGCGCGCTGGAAACGCAGGGCCTCGTGAAGTCGCGGCCGGCGTCGGACGACGCCCGGGCGCGTCGTGCGGCGCTGACGGCGAAAGGGCGTCGCGAATTCGACGCGCTGGATCGACTCTCGGTCGATTTCGCCAGCTCGTTGCTCTCGCCACTGGGCCACGCACAACGCGAGCGGCTGACCAGGGCGATGGCCGAAGTCGAACGCCTGATGCGCGCCGCAGCGGTCGTGATCGGACCCGCCGATCCCGCCGGCGCCGAGGCGCGTACCTGCATCGATGCCTACCTGCGCGAGCTCGACGAACGCTTCGATTCCGGCTTCGACGCCACGCGCGGCCCCAGCGCCGATCCGCAGGAACTCGTGCCGCCGTCGGGCGTGCTGCTGCTCGCGCGGCTCGACGAACAGGCGCTGGGCTGCGGCGCGCTGAAGGTGCTGGGCAAGGGCGTCGGCGAGATCAAGCGCATGTGGGTCGCGCCGGGCGCGCGTGGCCTGGGCATCGCGCAGCGCATGCTCGACGCGCTCGAAGCGCAGGCCCATGCGATGTCGTTGCACACGCTGCGCCTGGATACCAACCGCACGCTGCTGGAAGCCCGCGCGCTGTACGCGCGCAACGGTTACGTCGAGATCGAACGCTACAACGAGAATCCGTACGCGGATCACTGGTTCGAGAAACGGCTGGGCTAAGCTGCACGAACCACGGGATCGCGTTGGGGACGCAATGACCGAAGGAAACCGCATCGCCGCGAAGCCGGCCGATCCCTGGCGTCAGTACCGGCTCGGGAAACGCCTGCTCTTCGGGGGCCTCGCGCTATACCTGCCTGCGATGGTCGCGGCCAACTACGCGCTGAAGGCGCTGGGCTTCGGTGACGATGCCAGCGTGTATCCGGCTGCCGCATGGATGGCGGCCTGGGCCATCGGCAGCTACTGGCTATCCCGCTTCATGTGCCCGCAGTGCGGTGCGCGATTCTTCCAGTGGGGCACGGGCCGGCTCGCCCGGGCGAATCTGTTCGCAACGAAATGCCAGCGCTGCGGGGAACGCCCGCGCTGACGCCTTACGCGCCCACGCGCTCGCGCACCGCAGCGAAATCGCGCACCGGTCGCACTTCGATCGAACCGAAGCGCGACCACGGGAACGAATGCGCGATCTCCACCGCGCGCTCGATGCTCGGCGCCTCGATCAGGTTGAAGCCGGCGAAGACTTCCTTCGCCTCGGCGAACGGGCCATCGAACACCTGCGTGTTGCCGCCGCGCGTGCGCACCGAGCGCGCGGTGTGGGGCAGTTCGAGTTGCTGCGAATCCAGCAGCACGCCGGCCTCGCGCAGATCGTCGGCCTTTTCGATGCAGCCCTTCATGAGGCGGTCGTATTCGCCTTCGGGCAATGCGTCCAGCAGCGTCTGGTCGGTGTAGATCATCAGCAGGAATTTCATGGGGGTCCGGCGATGCGTCCTTGGAGCGCGCATTGTGGCCCATGCGAACGGCGCCGCGATGTACCGGAAGGCACACCTGGCGCATTCGCCCGCTCATGGGACGGTTCTTCCCCGCGATGCGGGCTTATCGGCGCCCGGTTGCGTGCCTAACCTGTGACTCCCCCACCGCAACGGAATGCCCGCCATGCTCACGCCACGCCAGGCCCAGTTCGCCTTCGTTCCACTGGTCGTCACGCTGATGTCGGGCGTGATGAGCTTCGCCATGATCGCGCTCCAGCGCGGCTTCGGTCCCGGCCTGATCGACGCGTGGCTGCGCGGATGGCCGGTCGCGTTCGCCGTCGCGTTGCCGGCGGCATGGGTCATCCTGCCGGGTGTGCGCGCGCTGCTGGCGCGCGTGACGAAGGCGTGCAGCCGGTCGCCCGAATCCTCGCGCCGGCTGGGACGCATGGGATGACCCACGCGCCGCTCCGGTACGATGCCGCGGGTTCACCGCAGGAAAAGGAACCAGGCATGGCGTCCATCGCCGGCACGCAGACACACGATCCCGTCATCGACGTGCGGGGCCTCACCAAGACCTACGGCACCGGTTTCCAGGCGCTCAAAGGCATCGATCTGGCGATCCGCCGCGGCGAGATCTTCGCGCTGCTCGGCCCCAATGGCGCCGGCAAGACCACGCTGATCAGCATCATCTGCGGCATCGTCAACGCAAGCTCGGGCACCGTGACCGCCGACGGCCACGACATCGTGCGCGACTACCGCGCCGCGCGCGCGAAGATCGGCCTGGTTCCTCAGGAACTGTCCACCGACGCGTTCGAAAGCGTGTGGGCGACGGTGAAGTTCAGCCGCGGACTGTTCGGCAAGGCGCGCGACGATGCGTACCTGGAGAAGGTGCTGCGCGATCTGTCGCTGTGGGACAAGAAGGACAGCAAGATCATGGCGCTGTCGGGCGGCATGAAGCGGCGCGTGCTGATCGCCAAGGCGCTCGCGCACGAGCCGTCGATCCTGTTCCTCGACGAGCCCACCGCCGGCGTCGACGTCGAACTGCGCCACGACATGTGGGAAATGGTGCGCCGCCTGCGCGAGAACGGCACCACGATCATCCTGACCACGCACTACATCGAGGAGGCCGAGGACATGGCCGACCGCATCGGCGTGATCAACAAGGGCGAGCTGGTGCTGGTGGAGGACAAGGCCACGCTGATGCGCAAGCTCGGCAAGAAGCAGCTGACGCTGACGCTGCAGGCGCCGTTGGAGCGCATCCCGGACGACCTGGCCGAATATCCCCTGGAACTGGCCGAAGGCGGCCACTCGCTGGTGTACACCTTCGACGTGCAGGCGCAGGAAACCGGCATCGCCGCGCTGCTGCGCCGCCTGACGCACCACGGCATCGACTTCAAGGACCTGCATTCCAGCGAGAGTTCGCTGGAGGACATCTTCGTCAGCCTGGTCCGCCAGAACCGGGAGGCGCGCGCATGAACCTGCACGCGATCCGCGCCATCTACCGCTTCGAGATGGCCCGCACGTTCCGCACGCTGATGGAGTCCATCGTCTCGCCGGTGCTGTCGACGTCGCTGTACTTCATCGTCTTCGGCGCGGCGATCGGTGGCCGCATGGGCGATGTCGACGGCGTGAGCTACGGCGCCTTCATCATTCCCGGCCTGATCATGCTGTCGCTTCTCAGCGAAAGCATCTCCAACGCATCCTTCGGCATCTACATGCCCAAGTGGGCCGGCACGATCTACGAACTGCTGTCCGCGCCGGTGTCGGCGCTGGAGATCGTGATCGGCTACGTCGGCGCGGCGGCGACCAAATCGCTGATGCTGGGCTCGCTGATCCTGCTCACCGCGCGATTCTTCGTGCCTTACGACATCCAGCATCCGTTCTGGATGCTGTGCTTCCTGGTGCTGACCGCGCTGACCTTCAGCCTGTTCGGTTTCATCATCGGTCTGTGGGCCGACAGCTTCCAGCGACTGCAGCTGGTGCCGCTGATGGTCATCACGCCGCTGACGTTCCTGGGCGGTGCGTTCTATTCGATCAACATGCTGCCGCCGCTGTGGCAGAAGGTCGCGCTGTTCAATCCGGTGGTGTATCTGATCAGCGGCTTCCGCTGGAGCTTCTTCGGCATTTCGGACGTCAATGTCGGCATCAGCGCGGCGGCGATCACGGCCTTCCTGCTGCTGTGCCTGTTCGTGGTGTGGTGGATCTTCCGCACGGGCTGGAAGCTGAAGCAGTAACGGCGACGCGGGAAGCAGAAGGGGCGCCCAGGCGCCCCTTTCGTTTTCCGGCATTCCGTATCAGCTCTTCGTGCCTTCGCGCAGTTCCTGCGTGAGCCAGCGATCGATCATGCGTTTCTCGAAACGCAGCGGATCGCTGTTGAGCGAGGAGCTGTCGCTCATCAGGAAACCGGAGTCCATGAGCTTGCGCTCGCCCTGCGAGATCACGTTGCCGTTGGCGTCGGTGAGCCGCACGTCGAGCGTCATGCGCGGCGGATAGACGTCGCGGATGATGCGCGTGTATTGCAGGTCCGGGCCGTGCCAGGGTTCGAACGAACCGGCGCGGCGGATGTCGACGATGTTCACGTCGAGGCGCTGGCCCGCGGGCAGGCGCTGCTGCGCGCGATCGCGCATGTAGGTGGCCAGCTCCTGCACCCAGTTGCCCTGCGCGGCTTCCCAGCGATTGCCGCTGTAGCGCAGTTCGCTGAACTTCGACGGGTCCTCCCAGCGCACGTTGACCGAATCGCTTTCGGGCAGCGCGCGTGGAGCCTGCGGATCGGTGACGTGGCGCACGCCCGCGGTCGCGGCGGTGGCGAGGGTGAGCGCGAGGGCGAGCAGGACGAGGCGCGATTTCATGGCGACCTCCCGTAGTGGGGTGCAGGCCGATTCTCCCACCGGCCGCGCGCGCCGGCGATGCGCACCGTGGCGGCGTACAGCGGGCGTTCGCCTGGTTGCAGGCCGGCTGAATCGCCGAGCCGGAGCAATGAACCCTTAACAGTCAAGGCTTCGCGCTGAGACTTTTTCGGACCCGTCTCATATCGGCGCCCGGCCCCGATCCGGAGACTTCACCCCGCGCCAAGACGGCGCGTTCGCCCGGCCAGCAACACGTGCCGGAACACCCGGTCCAGGAGTCACCCCCGCGTCCCGTTGCAGGACGCCGCCGATGTTTCACGGAGTCGTCCATGTCCCCCGCCGTACGCAAAGCCCGAGTTCGTCCCATCCGCTGCGGTTTGCGCAGCAGCCTGCAGGTGGTCTGCGCAGCCGCTATCGTCGCCGCCGCCGGCAGCGCCGGATCCGGATGGGCGAGTTCCCATGTGGCCGTGCCCGCCCCCGCCGTTGCCGTCGAATCGGGCATGGGCGGGCCGTACATCCCGGCCGCGCAGGCGCCGCACTACGACCTGGTGGCGGACCTCGCCCACATGGATGCCGCGCCGCTGAAGAAAACCGACGGGGCGATCGACATCTCGGCCACGGCCTGGAATCCGGCCCGGCGCAGCTGGCGCGACCATCTGCTCAGCCTGCTGCCGGTGGCGTCGGTGCGGATCACCTCCGGCTTCGGCCGCCGCCATGACCCGCTCGGGCGCGGCGATGCGTTCCACAGCGGCATCGACTTCGCCGGCCCCATCGGCACGCCGGTGCGTGCCTGCGGCGATGGCGTCGTCGTGCAGGCGCGCTACAGCAAGGATTACGGCAACGTGGTGATGATCGACCACGGGCAGGGCCTGGTGACCCTGTACGCCCACAACAGCCGGCTCGAAGTACGCCCGGGCGACGTGGTGCTGGCGGGGCAGGAGATCTCGCAGATCGGCTCGACCGGTCGTTCGACCGGCCCGCACCTGCATTTCGAGGTGCGCCAGTACGGGCAGCGGATCGATCCGGGCCCGTACCTGGCGGGGCTCTGAAGGCCGGTAACGCTTACTCGGCTTCTTCCGGCGAGCGGAACCACGCCTCGACCGTGCCCTTGTGCTTCATCGTCATCGGATTGCCGCGACGGTCCAGCGCCTTGCCGACCGGCAGGCGCACCCAGCCTTCGCTGATGCAGTACTCGTCGACGTTGCTGCGCTCCACCCCGTTGAAGCGGATGCCGATGCCGCGTTCGAGCACCGCCTCGTCATAGAACGGGCTGCGCGGGTCGTTGGAGAGGCGGTCGGGCGGGGTGTCGGTCATGGCGTGGATCCGTGCGGTGTGGAGCCCGGGCGCGTGCGCCGGGCCGCACAGGATACGTGCGGCCGGCCGGGTTGCGCAGCCTCAGGGATGCTCCCCGCGCCCCTGGGCCTTGGCGCGCGCGATCACGGCCCGGACCTGGGCGCGGTCGCGATGGCGGGAGATGGCGGTCGCCCCCAGCGCGATCGCCCGTTCACGCAGTTCGGAAGGGACGTCGTAGTGCGCCCCGGAGGTCTTGTTCTGGAAGGCCCGGCGCGGGATGTCCAGCCGCTGGGCCATTTCATGGAGTTCGTCGAGCGTATCCGCCATCAGGTGCGCCCAACGGCGGCCGCGCCAGAGGTGGACCGCATCGTCGACATAGACCGTCATCTCGGGAAGTGGATTCCGTGGGCAAGCTGAACAGGGATCGTATCTGAACCGCCCAGGCCGGTCGGGATTTGCAAATCCGACCAAACACGTCCAACATGCCTCGCGCTGCGTTAGCCAAGGGTCACGGTGAATGTGACCCGATGTGGATTCCGTTCTCCATCGTTGCACCTCGCTTTCTCCTTGCGACCAGCTCCAATGCCGCGTTTGCGGTCTTCACCATCCGTATAGGAGATAGTCATGTCGAACCGTGAAACCGGTACCGTCAAGTGGTTCAACGATGCCAAGGGCTTCGGCTTCATCAGCCGCGAGAACGGCGAGGACGTGTTCGTCCATTTCCGTTCCATCCAGGGCTCGGGCTTCAAGAGCCTGCAGGAAGGCCAGAAGGTTTCCTTCACCGTCGTCCAGGGCCAGAAGGGCCTGCAGGCCGACGCTGTGCAGGCCCTGTAAGCCTTTCGCACTAGCGATATCGAAAAGCCCGGCTTCGGCCGGGCTTTTCTTTTGCAAGGAGCCCGGCCGAAAGCCGGGCTTCTTCTTTGCGCGATCCTCAGGCCCGCCGCACCCGCACCATCCGGTCCATCAGGTGTTCCACCGCGTTGCCCGCGTGCAGGCAGCGGCCCAGATGGACCGGCGAGGTCTGGATGATCGAACTGCGCTTGGCCGTGAGCCAGTGGAAACGCGCGCGCTGCGGCAACAGGCCGATGGGTCCGCTGCCCGGGCCGCCGGCGCAGATCGCTTCCATCGCCGCCAGATGGCGACGCACCGTTTCCAGGTCGATGTCCGGATCGAGCGCGAGCAGCCGCGCTTCGTCCACTTCGATGCGCGCTTCCAGGAATTTCGCCGGTGGGCACGACAACAGGATGCCGACGTTGACGAACTCCTCGCGTTCCACGCGCGGGACGACGCGGATCACCGCGTAGTCGTAGGTGTCGCGGCGCGGCGTCTCAGGCGCGTGCATGGATCGCCTCCTCGACGAACCGCTGGCGCTGCGCCAGCCGCTGCATGAAATGTTCGACATAGGCCGTGCGATGTTCGGCTGGATCGGCCGGCGTGTCCGCGCCAACCAGCCATGCGTCGGGAACGAGCGCCAGGATCTTCTCGAAATCGCCACGCGCGAGCTTGCCCGACAGACGCGCATCGGCGCCGGCGATGTCGTCGGCCTGCGGCAGCAGGACGTGTTCGCGGATCATCGGGAACGCACTGCCGGCATGCGTCGGCGAGCCGTCCCAGCCGTGATGGAAATACAGCGCCGCGCCGTGGTCGATCAGCCACGTATTGCGATGCCAGACCAGCAGGTTCGGATTGCGGAAACTGCGGTCGACATTGCTGGTGAACGCATCGAACCAGACGATCTCCGACGCCAGCGCACCCGACACGCGCTCGGCGACGGGATCGAAATTGATCGCGCCGGGCAGGTAATCGAGTGCGAGGTTGAGGCCGTCGCTGGCCTTGATCAGTTCCTGGATTTCCGGATCCGGTTCGGTGCGAGCGAGTTCCGCATCGAGTTCGACGAAGACCAGTTCCGGGATCGGAAGACCGAGCGCTCGCGCGATTTCACCCGCGATCAGCTCGGCCACCAGCGCCTTCACGCCCTGGCCCGCGCCGCGGAATTTCAGGACATAGAGCCCGTCATCGTCCGCCTCGATGATCGCGGGCAGCGAACCGCCTTCGCGCAACGGCGTGACGTAACGGGCGGCGTTGACGGTGCGAAGGGTCATGGGTCGCGGCGTGTGGCAGCCGCGACAGGTTACTTGGAGCGGGAAACGAGCGGAAGGAACGCCCGCTTCCCGACCAGATCAGCGTCGGTCCGCATCCTTCGCCGGTGGCGTACCGGGCGCGCCCGGCGTGGCATCGCGTTGCGCGCCGCCGCTGAAACCCTCCCAGTCCCTCTCGCTCTTCTTGGTGTTGCGATCGCCCGAGCTGTGCTCGTATTCGCGTTCGGACTTGCCGGCCGTGTTCGGGTCGTTCTCGATGTGGCGCTGGCCCATGCCTGCTCTCCCTTCGGGATGGAACGTGCATCGAGCCTGCGCGGCGCGGCCTGAACCGGTTGTGTCGAAGATGTAAGCGCGATGCGAAATCGCGCGCTTACCAGGTGTCTTCCAGCATCCGTGGCTTGCTCGCGAGCCAGCCGCCATACAGCAGCGCGAGCAGGCACGCCGTCAGGAACGCGAACGGCCACGTCCAGCCGTGCGTGGCTTCATGCAGCCAGCCGAACAGCAGCGGCCCCAGGCAGCTGAGGCTGTAGCCCACGCCCTGCACGAAGCCCGACAGCCGCGACGAACCGCCCGGCGTGCGCGTGCGCAGGTTGATCAGCGTGAGCGAGAGCGGGAACGTGCTCGGCCCCAGGCCCAGCAACGCGACCCACAGCAGCGGTGCGCCCATCGGCGCGAGCAGCAGGCCGGCGAACGCGCCGATGTAGCTCAGTCCGCAGAACGCGACGATCGGGAACGGGTTGCGGATACGCACCGCGAGCGCCGGCAGGAACAGCGCGCTCAGCAGGCCCATCGTCGAGAACAGCGCCACCATCGTGCCACCCAGCTCGTGCGAGCCACCGGCTTCGGTGAGCAGTTTCGGCAGCCAGGTGAACATCGAGTACGTCGTGAGCGAGGTCATGCCGAACATCAGCGTGAGGCCCCACGCGACGGGCGAGCGCCAGACGTGTCCGGCGACGGTAGCGTTCGCGTCATCGGCATCGCGCGTGGCATCGAGTTCCGGCGCCGGATCGCCGCACGCGACCGCCTCGTCGTGCGTTTTCGCCAGCGCCTTCGCCTGGTGCGAATGGCCGAAGCGTTCCATCCATAGCACGCCGATCCACGGCAGCGCCGCGGCGATGGCGACCAGCGACCATGCGCCGAGCGAAACGCGCCAGCCGGCGGCCGTCGCGATCGGTACGGCAAGCAGCGCCGGCAGGATCGTGCCCAGCTGCAGAACGGTGATGTAGAGCGTGCTGACGGTGCCGACGCGATCTCCGAAATAGCGCTTCACCAGCGGCGGCAACACGACGTTGCCCATGCCCATGCCGGACAGCGCGATCGCCGAGGTCACCAGCAGCATCGCGGTATCGCCCACGAACGCGCGCATGGCCAGGCCGATTGCCGCCAGCAGCATCGCCAGCAATGCGGTGCGCTCCAGGCCGAGGCGATGCGCGATCGACGGCGTCACCACGCCGAACACCGCAAATGCCGCGGTCGGCACCATGCCCAGCACGCCGGTCATCGTCGGCCCGAAGCCGAAGGTTTCGCCGAGCGTGTCCAGCAGCGGCGTGAGCGAGGTCACCGCCGTGCGCAGGTTGAAGGCCGACATCACGATGCCCGCCAGCACGAGCGCGCGGTCGCGCCACAACGGGCGGACGATCGGGGCGGCGAGGGAGTCTGCGTTCATTGCGGAAAATCCTGTACGACCCGCGGACGCCGCGGGGCGCGAAGGCGTGCGGGCACGCAAGCCCGAAGGTGCGAAGTTTGCGGGATCGACGCCGATGCGGCCACCCGTGGCGTGGCAACACTGGGTTCCATGTCGCTTTGCGTGCGCGTTCCCACGGCGCGTTTTCACCGCCAGCTCACCATGCTGACCCCCGCCGAACGCACATCCCGAGCGGGCCGCAGGATTCACTTCCGGTTCGCGCCGTCGCACGAAGACTCCGGTCCGAACAGACGAGGAGGAGTTCCATCGCATGAAGAACCACATGAAGAAGACCATCGCGTTGACCGCGCTGCTTTCGCTGTCCGCCGTGGCGTATGCGCAGGACGCGGCGCCGAAGGAGCCGCTGACCGAGGCGCAGGTGCGCGCGCGCCTGACCGAGCAGGGTTACACGAAGATCAACGACGTGAAGTTCGAGGACGGCGTGTGGAAGGCCGACGCGCATAGCGCCGAAGGCAGCAGCGTCGACGTGCGCCTGGACGCGAAGACCGGCCGCGTCTATCCGGACAAGCAGGTCGCCAACCTCAGCGAGGCCGACGTGCGGGCGCGTCTTTCGGCCGCCGGCTACACGAACGTGCACAGCGTCGACTTCGACGACGGCATGTGGAATGCGGAAGCGGACGATCCGTCGGGCAAGGATGTGCAGCTGAAGCTGGATCCGGCGACGGGGAAGGTGGTGGGGAAGGAGAAGGATTGAGTCACCTCTTCCCGCGATTTGCCCTCCCCTGCGAATGCAGGGGTGAGGAGGGATGTTTGCGCGCCATGGCGCGCATCCCGACGAACGCCATTGGGCTATGCCCAATGGCCGTGGGGCTGGGGAGGGGTGAAGTCGGCGCCGGGAACGCTTGATGGCGCCCGCTTCACCCCCTCCCGGCCTCCCCCTGCATTCGCAGGGGGAGGAGCAACACCCATGACCAACGTTGACTGGCACCCCGCCCGCGCCCTCCGTACCATCGGCCGGCACTCCGACCTCAGGTCCCATCCATGAAGCTACCGGCCGTATCGCTGCTCGCGCTGTCCCTTTCGCTTGCCCTGAATCCCGCCATCGCCGGCAAACCGGCGGCGACCGACATCGATCCCAAGCGCCTCTCGCAGGACGTGAAGGTGTTGTCCTCCGATGAATTCGAGGGCCGCGGCCCCGCCACGGCTGGCGAAACCAAGACCATCGACTATGTCGTCGGGCAAATGAAGGCGGCCGGCCTGCAGCCGGGCGGCGACCTCAAGGACGGCAAGCGCGAGTGGACCCAGGCCGTGCCGCTGGCGCGCGCCGAGATCAAGGGCACCCCGACCGTCGCCGTCACGGTGAAGGGCAAGACGCAGGCGCTGACGCAGGGCGACCAGATCGCCATCCGCGCCGCGCAGGACGGTTCGACCGCCATCGACATCGCCAAGGCCCCGCTCGTGTTCGCCGGCTACGGCGTCAGCGCGCCGGAGCGCGGCTGGGACGACTTCAAGGGCGTGGACCTGAAGGGCAAGATCGCCGTGGTCCTGATCAACGATCCGGACTTCGAAGGCGGCGAAGGCGACTTCGGCGGCAAGGCGATGACCTACTACGGCCGCTGGACCTACAAGTACGAAGAGGCCGCTCGCCAGGGCGCGCTGGGCCTGCTGATCGTGCACGAGACCGACCCGGCGTCGTACGGCTGGGCGACGGTCAAGAACTCCAACACCAACACGATGTTCGATGTCGTGCGCGACAACCCGGCCTCGGTGCATCCGAAGCTGGAAGGCTGGATCCAGCGCGATTTCGCCACGCAGCTGTTCAAGCAGGCGGGCCTGGATTTCGACGCGCTCAAGGCGCAGGCGAAGACCAAGGCGTTCAAGCCGGTCGAGCTCAAGGGAGCGACGTTGAGCGCGAAGTACGACGTGGATCGCCAGATCATCACCTCGCACAACATCGTCGGCCGTATCGAAGGCACCAAGCGTCCGGACGAGACCGTCATCTATTCGGCGCACTGGGATCACCTGGGCGTCGGCCAGCCGGACGCGAAGGGCGACAAGATCTACAACGGCGCCGTCGACAACGCGACCGGCACCGCGGCGCTGATCGAAATCGGCCGCGCCTTCGCCAAGGCGCCCAAGCCGGACCGTTCGGTCGTCTTCCTCGCCGTCACGGCGGAAGAGAAGGGCCTGCTGGGTTCGGAGTACTACGCCTCCAAGCCGCTGTATCCGCTGGGCAAGACGGTGGCGGTGCTCAACATGGACGCGCTCGATCCGCACGGCCCGGCGCGCAACTTCACCACGTCCGGCAGCGCGAAGCAGGAACTGCTCGACGAGCTGATCGACACCGCGAAGAAGGTCGCGAACCTCGATTACGTGACCGATCCGAAGCCGGAAGCCGGTCATTTCTTCCGCTCCGATCACTTCCCCTTTGCCAAGCGCGGCGTTCCGGCGATCTCGTTCGGCTCGGGCAACGACCTCGTCGACGGCGGCCTGGAGGCGGGCAAGAAGATGGAAGACGCCTATGTCGCCGACCGCTACCACCAGCCGGCCGACGAGTGGGAAGCCGACTGGACCTTCCTTGGCATGGCGCGCGACCTGGCATTGCTGTACACGGTCGGCCGCGACCTGGCCGATTCGGACCGCTGGCCGAACTGGGATGCGTCGAGCGAATTCCGCGGCGCGCGTGACCAGACGGCGGGCGATCGGAAGTAAGCCGTGATTCCCCTCTCCCGCTTGCGGGAGAGGGGCTTCATTCGGTGCGCAGGGCCGCGATGACCTCATCGGTATCGACCACCTGCGCAAACTCCGCCCGCAATGTCGCCAGATGCGCGCGGTGGATGTCATCGGCGGCGATCACCGACCCATCCGCATCCTTCAGGTCGAAGCACGCGCAGGCATCGCCGACGACGATCGTGCGATAGCCCAGGTTCGCCGACACGCGTGCCGTGGTCGACACGCACATGTCGGTGCTGATGCCGAACAGCACGACCGTATCGATTCCCTGCCGACGCAGGCGCAGGTCCAGATCGGTTCCGATGAATGCCGCGTTGACCGACTTGGTCACCATCGCTTCGCCTTCCAGCGGAACGAAGCCGGGACGATGCGCATTGCCCGGATGATCCGGCGCGAGCACCGAGCCTTCCATCACAGAATCGTGCCGCAGATGCACCAGCGGCAATCCCGCGCGACGCCATGCATCGAGCAGGCGCAGCCCGTTGGCTTCCATCGACGGATTGTTGCGCGGCGGCCACGGCGGCAGGTCGAAGCCGCATTGCACATCGACGGGAATGAGCACGCTGCGCGTGTGCAGTTCGAGTGGGGCATTCATGGCGCGATCTCGTAGGACGAAGGACGTCACGATGCGCGCTCGCCACCGCCGGTCTCAACCCGGCACAATGCCGGCCACACCGGCACTGATGTTGCGATGAAACCCCTCGACGCCATCGATCGCCAGCTCATCGCGCTGCTGCAGGACAACGCGCGGCTCTCCACCGTCGCGCTCGCAAAGGCCGTGGGCCTGGGCCGAAGCACCGTGCAGGAACGCCTGCAACGGCTGGAAAACGCGGGCGTCATCGCCCAGTACACGGTGCGCCTGGGCAGCGGCGGGGATCCGCTGCAGGCCTGGTTGATGCTGCGCTATGCCGATGGCTTCAGCTGCGACGACGTGATGCCGCTGCTCGTCGCGATACCGCAGGTGCGCCTGTGCCACAGCGTCGCGGGCGAACTCGACCTGCTGGTGCTGGTGCAGGCCGAGTCGCCGGGAGAACTCGCCGATCTGCGCGAACGCGTCGCCGCCTTCAAGGGCGTGGACGACGTCACCACCGTGCCGGTCCTGCGTACGACGCTGGACCGGCGTTAGTCGGTTCGACCCCGCGCTCAGTTCAGCTTGCGCGAGGCCGCATAGGCCGCGAGGTTGCCCAGACCCGTGACGCCCAGCAGCACGGCGACCACGCCGGGGGTGATCTCGGTCCAGCCGAAGGCTTCGATCAGGCCGAAGCCCAGCGCGACCGCGAGCAGCAGGATGCCCCAGCGCAGCGACGCATGGCGGCGCTGCAGCGCTTCGGCCTGCACGAGCGAACGGATCAGGTCCTCAGAGCCGTTGCTGGCGATCAGCTTGGCGCGGGTGCGGGCGTCCACGACCACCTTGATGGCGTAGACGACGCAGATGAACAGGGTGATCGGGATCAGGATTTCGAAGTTCATGGGTGCTCTCTCGGGCCGTGATGTGGGGTACGGGAAGGGAGATACGGCCGTCGCGCGACCGGTTGCAGTCCGGTCGATGCGATTTTGTGAAGGCCGCGTTGCAACCATCGGGCCCCTGAACGTATCCACAAAGGTCATGACCGGTGAAACCCCGTGACCGAGGACGACCGCAAGCTGGTGGACGCCGTGCTGGGCAACGTGCCCGGCGCGTTCGAACGCCTCGTGCGCGAGTACCAGGGCCTGTGCTGGCACATCATCCAGCGCATGGTCCGCCAGCCGGAGGACACCCGCGAACTGTGTCAGGAGGCCTTCCTGCGGGTCCATCAGTGCCTGCACCAGTACCGGGGCGAGAGCGCGCTGAAGTCGTGGATCGGGCAGGTCGCCTATTCGGTGGCCAAGCGGCACCTGGAGAAACGCCGGATCGCGATCGTCGAACCGGTGGGCGAGGAGGACGACGGCCTCTCGCTGCTGGACCAGATCGGCGACGGTTTTGACCTGGAAACCGCGTGCGCCGACGCCGAGATCGCCGCCGGGCTTCATGAAGAAATCGAAGCGCTGCCGCCGCTGCAGCGCACGCTGCTCACGCTGTATCACCTGGATGAAGTGCCGATCGTCGAGATCGCCCGCATCACCGGCCTCGCCGAAGGTACGATCAAGAGCCATCTGTTCCGGACCCGTGCGCGACTTCGCGAACGCCTGCAGGCCCGGATGGGAGTGACCGCATGAACACGCCTGACAATCCCGATCATCGCAACGATCCGCCCGCCGCCCGCAACAGCTGGCGCAGCCTCGACGCGCTGCGGCTGGAGGCCGAATGGCAGGCGCAGGAGCACGCGCTCGAACAGGAGCGCCGCGGCCTGCCGCTGGATCCGGCCGATTCGCGCCTGGCCGAATACCGCCTGATCGCGCGTGCGTTGCGCACGCCGGCGATGGAGCCGTTGCCCTACGACCTCGCCGCGCAGATCGTGCGCCACGTGGAAGGCACGCCGGCCGCGGGCGAACTGTTCGAACGCTGGTTGCTGCGCGTACTTACGGCGGTCTTCGTCGCCGCGATGATCTATGCGATCGCGACCTACGGCGCGCAATGGGCGCCGGCGTTCTCGCAACTATGGCCGACGTTGTCGCCGCAGTCGGCCGATTGGGCGGGCCTGCTGGTCGGTTGCCTCGCGGTGTCGCTGGCATGGCAGGGCGTGGTCCGGTTGATGCGGCACGATGTGGAGATGCCGGCGGGGATGGCTTGATTTCAGGCTGAAGCAAAAAAATGGCGGGAACCGAAGTTCCCGCCATGCGTTTCATCCTTTGATGCACACCACCTGCCGCAACGTATGCACGATCTCCACCAGATCGCGCTGCGCGGCCATCACCGCGTCGATGTCCTTGTACGCGGCCGGCGATTCGTCGATCACGCCCGCGTCCTTGCGGCATTCGACGTGCGCCGTCGCCTCGCGATGCTCCTTCAGCGTGATCTTCGCGCGCGCCGCGGTACGGCTCATCACGCGGCCGGCACCGTGGCTGCAGCTGTGGAAGCTGTCCGCGTTGCCCTTGCCGCGCACGATGAAACTGCGTGCGCCCATGCTGCCGGGGATGATGCCGAGCTCGCCCTCGCGCGCGCTGACCGCGCCCTTTCGCGTCACCAGCAACGATTCGCCGAAGTGGTCCTCGCGCTGCACGTAGTTGTGGTGGCAGTTCACCGCCGCCTTGTCCGTCTGGAACTTCGGCAGGCGGTGACGCATCTCGTGCAGCACGCGCGCCATCATCGCCTCGCGATTCGCACGCGCGTAGTCCTGCGCCCACGACACCGCCTCCACGTATTCCTCGAACAACGGCTCGCCTTCGATGAAGAAGGCAAGATCGCGATCGGGCACGTGGAAGCCGAGCACGCGCTTCTCCAGCTGGCGACGCGCCAGTTCGATGAAGTACGTACCGATGAGGTTGCCCGTTCCGCGCGAACCCGAGTGCAGCATCACCCACACCGCGTCGCTTTCGTCCAGGCAGATCTCGATGAAGTGGTTGCCGCCGCCGAGCGTGCCGATCTGCCCGTCGAGCTTGTCCGGACGGATCTTCGGATGCTTCTCGCGGATGCGCGCCAGACGTGCGACGAGGTTCGACTTCTCCAGCGCCGTCTCGACACTGTCGGGAATGCGACGGTGCTCGCCGCCCGGACCGTTTCCGACCGGGATGCTGCGCTCGATCGAACTGCGGAGCAGCGACAGGTCGTCCGGCAGATCGTCGGCGCGCAGCGTGGTGCGGATCGCAGCCATGCCGCAGCCGATGTCGACGCCGACCGCGGCCGGGATGATCGCGCCCTTGGTCGGCACGACCGAACCTACCGTCGCGCCGATGCCCAGGTGCACGTCGGGCATTACCGCGACCCACGGCCCGACGAAGGGCAGTGTGGTGATGTTGCGCAGCTGCTGCCGCGCCTGGTCCTCGACCGGCACGCCGCGCGTCCAGCCCTTGATCGGCGTGGTCGCGCCTTCGGCGTGCAGCAGGTCGAATGAAGTGTGTTGCGTGTTCATGATTCCAATCCTTTTGAAAAACCATGCAGGCGGTTCCTTCCGCCTGCATGGAGCTTACGACTTCAGGCTCACCAGTTGCTTCATGACGCCGTCCAGGCCGCCGAACACGGTGAGCTTGTCGATCTTCTCGGTCACCTTTTCCAGAGCTTCCAACTCCTTCAGGCGCATGAGTACCGGGCTCTCCTCGATCAGACGCGCGGTGTTGAGCAGCGAACGCGTGGCGTTGGCTTCCTCGCGACGGCGGATCACGTTGGCCTGCGCCGACTTTTCCGCCTGCACGACTGCGTTGAGGATCTCCTTCATCTCGCCCGGCAGGATCACGTCCTTCACGCCCACGCCAAGCAGTTCGGCACCCACATCCCCGACACGACCACGCACGTAGGCGAAGATGTCGGCGTCGAGCGAGGCCTTGTCGCCCAGCAGCTCGTCCAGCGTCTTGGCGGAGACCGCCTTGCGCAGGCCGAACTGCAGCTCGCGGTACACGTAGTCGGCGTACTTGGCGACCTTCGTGATCGCGGCCACCGGATCGACGATGCGCACGCTCGCGGCGAGGTTCACGCGCAGGCTGACCTTGTCGCGCGTCAGCAGCTCCTGACCGGAAACCTCCATCGACTGCACGCGCATGTCGACCGCCTGCACGACGACGTTCTTCCGGAAATTCCAGAAGGCGTACGAACCCGCACCGACGACGCGCACGAGCTTGCCGTCGACGAACACCAGGCCCGCGAACTCCGCCGGCACCTGCAGCACGACCGCGACCTTCTCGAGCACGGCGAGCTGGCGCAGGCGCGTGGCGACGTCGTGCGGCACGTCCGGCTCGTCCTGCAGCGCGAGCGTGCGCACTTCCACCGCGATCGGGCCCTTCCAGTACAACCGGCGCGAACCCGGCGCGAGCACGTCCTCGATGCGGCCGTTCTTCACGACCAGGCCGACCTCGTCCGCGCCGATGTCGGCGAGGATGAACGTATCGGCCAGGCGCGGGCCCAGCGCATCGATGAGCGCGTTCTCGTCGCTGCCCACGTATTCGGCGCGCAGCGCGATGTTGTGCACCTTCACCTCGATCCGGCCCAGCAGGTCGTTGAAGCGATGCACACCCGGCTCGTTGACGCCTTCGAATTGACGGTTGCGATACACCAGGCCGCGCTCGCCGTCACCGATCACGACCCTCTTGGTCCAGAACATCGGAATGTCCTCCTATTTGGCTCTGGTGGTTCGATCCGCTTGAAGCGCGAGGGATCGGATGTCGCGTGATGCACGTCATCCCGGCGAAGGCCGGGACCCAGGCCCTCACCGTCTTGAGTCGAGGTGCGGGCTGTCAGAAAAAGTTGGAAACACCCCCGACACCGAAGTCGCGGAGCGCATCGCGCTCGACACAAACGCAAACGGAAGTCTTCGAATCCCGACGCATGCAGAACAACACACGCAAGGAACCCAAAGAACGAACGCGCGCATGCCCGAGGGCGGCGGCCCGGCGAAATCGCCGCTGCGGTTTCCGTTGCGCATCGCGTACGAGACGCGATGCATGGCGGAACACCGCAAGGGGTGTTTCCGTTGAAGGGACTTTCGTCCCGATGTCACGACGTAACAAGTCGTTGGAGCGGGATTTGAACCCGCGACTGTCAGGTTATAAGCCTGATGCTCTACCCAGCTGAGCTATCCAGTGGAGAAACGAACGGGATTCGAACCCGCGACCACGGCGTACGCCGTTGCTCTACCAGACTGAGCTACCGCTTCGGTTGTGGAACACCGATTTCCAGCCCACGGCATACGCAACGGCAGGGCCGCGCGCACCGGGCAGGCGTTGGAGCCTGCACCGCTGTGAAACTGTCCGGCGATGTTCCCTATTGGCGCAGCACGCCAATTCGTTGCGAATGCACCCGCCCGCCGCCCGCGCCGAAGCATCCAGGCGCAGCGCTGATGCGCTTCACGGCATTCCCCTCATCGAAACCAGCAATGCTTCGGATGCTTCGGGATGCGCGATGCAATCGCGTTGTGATCGTATGTGTCTGATCGTGTGTTGCCTTTGCGAACGCTGGAAACAAAACGCCCCCGGGTGGGAACCCGAGGGCGTTCGCGTTGCCTCGGGGAGATCGGGGTGACCGATCTCCCGCAGGGAAGATCAGTCGTGTCGGTCCGTTTCGTCGCGCAGCCACGGCGCGCGCACGGATCCGCCGCAACCGTTCGGCTGCAGTGCGATGTGCTTTGCGATGTGGGCGGTGAATTTCATGACGTTGCGAAGATCGATTTATTTGTATGGAACGAAGGGCGCGCACGTTACGCGTTCAAAAAAACGAATGCAAGACCGTTCGTCGGGTTCGAACGGGCGAATCTCTCGCGTGTCCGTTGGAACGTTCAACGCAACAGCGGTCCAAGTTGCGTCCACACGTGGTCGCGCAGCTTCGGTTGCGCACTCGCGATCGGATGCAGGTTGTCGTCCTGGAATGCGTTGCGATCCAGCGCGATCGGTTCCAGCAGGAACGGCACGAACGCGATGCCGTGCTGCTTCGCAAGCGCGGCGAAGTTGTCGCTGAAACCCTGCGTGTATTCGCGACCGAGGTTGGGCGGCATGCGCATGCCGATCAGCAGCACCCTCGCACCGGACTTCTTCGATGCGGTGATCATGCGGTCGAGGTTCGCGCGCGATTGCGCCAGCGGCAGGCCGCGTAGCCCGTCGTTCGCGCCGAGTTCGATGACGACCACCGCCGGCTTGTTGCGCTTGAGTTCGCCATCGATGCGAGACGCGCCGCCGGCCGTGGTCTCGCCGCTGATGCTCGCATTCACCACGCGCCAGCCGGGTTTCGTCTTCGCGACGCGGTCGGCGGTCAGCGAAACCCACCCCTGCGACGCCGCCAGCCCGTAGCCGGCCGAGAGCGAATCGCCCATCACCAGCACCGTGCGCGCCGGTTGCGCGGCCGATGCCGCCCTGGCGGCCGTCTGGGCGAATGCGGGGAAGGCAACGGCCAGCATCAGCGACATCGCCGCGACCCAGCCAATGGCACATTGCATGCGATGCGACGGCGCCGCATATCCGTGAATGGCCGCGGTCCGGCCGCGGGGATGGGTTTTCTTGAAGAAACCGGTCTTAAAGAACATTTAATCCGCGCTCCCAATAGTGACGCACGATGAACGATCAGAGCATAAGGACGAACATGGCAGATTCCATCGCACCGCGCACACGGACTCAAGCCGCGCTTCAGGTGAGCGCGCTGGGCAAGCGCGTGATGCTGCCGTCGGGCGAGCTGGTCATCCTGGACGATGTCGGCTTCGACATCGCGCCGGGCGATACGGTGGCGATCGTCGGCGCCTCCGGTTCGGGCAAGAGCACGCTGCTCTCGCTGCTGGCGGGCCTGGATACGCCCAGCAGCGGGCGCGTGACGCTCGATGGCGAGGCGTTGTCGACGCTGGATGAAGACGGGCGCGCGCGCGTGCGGGGCGAGAAGGTCGGCTTCGTGTTCCAGAACTTCCAGCTGCTGCCGTCGCTGACGGCGCTGGAGAACGTGATGCTGCCGCTGGAGTTGCGCGGCGATCGCGACGTCGATGCGCCCGCACGCGCGATCCTCGAAAAGGTCGGCCTCGGCCAGCGCCTGGACCACTATCCGCGCCAGCTGTCGGGCGGCGAGCAGCAGCGCGTCGCGCTCGCACGCGCGTTCGTCACACGGCCCTCGCTGCTGTTCGCCGACGAACCTACCGGCAACCTCGACACGCACACGGGGCAGGCGATCATCGAACTGCTGTTCGAACTCAATGCGCAGGCCGGCACGACGCTGGTGCTGGTCACGCACGACGAGCACCTCGCCTCGCGCTGTGGCCGTCTACTGCGCCTGGACAGCGGCCGGCTGGTGACGTCGTGAGCGGAACACGCGGCAGCGTCCTCGGCCTCGCGTGGCGGCAGCTGCGCCGCGATCTCACGGCCGGCGACGTGCGCATCCTGATCGCGGCGCTGGTGCTTGCGGTGCTTGCGGTCACGGCGGTCGGTTTCGTCACCGATCGCGCCGAACGCGCGCTCGCCATCGAAGCGAACCGCCTGCTCGGTGGCGACGCGGTCGTGCGTGCGGACTCGCCCATCGGCGGCGCGGTGCGCGATGCGGCGAACGCATCGGACCTGCAGCGCACCGAAACCATCGAATTGCAGACGATGGTCCGCGTCGGCGAGCGCCTGCAGCTCGGCGACCTGCGCGCGCTGGGCGAGGGCTTTCCGCTGCGCGGCGCGTTCCGCATCAATGGCACCGACGGCGTCGAACGCGATGCCGATGGCGTACCCGCGCGCGGGACGATCTGGATGAGCCGCGCCGGCGCCGACACGCTCGGCGCCAAACCCGGCGACGAGATCGCGCTGGGCGATGCGCGTTTCCGCCTTGCGGCGCTGGTCGTGCAGGAACCCGATGCCGCGCTGGACTACTTCAACGTCGCACCGAAAGTCTTCCTCAACCTCGCCGACGTGCCATCCACCGGGCTGGTGCAGGAAGGCAGCCGCATCCGCTATCGCCTCGTGGTCGCGGGCCCCGCCGCGGCGGTGGAGCGCTTCGTCGAAACAGCCAAGCCGGCGCTCGGCCGCGGCCAGCGACTGGAAACCATCGCCGATGCGCGTCCGGAAATCCGATCCGCGCTCGATCGCGCCGGCCGTTTCCTCGGTCTCGCCGCGCTCGTGTCGGTTGTGCTGGCCGCCGTCGCGGTCGCGATGGCCGCGCGTCGCCACAGTGCGCGGCATCTTTCCGGCACCGCGGTGATGCGTTGCCTCGGTGCGAGCCAGCGCACGCTGGTCGGCATCCAGGTCGGCGAACTGCTGATGCTTGGCGTGATCGCCTCCACCATCGGCGTGCTGCTCGCGTTCGCGCTGCAATGGGCCATCGGCGGATGGCTCGCGCAGGCGCTGAAGCTGTCGATTCCGCCTGCCGGCCTGATGCCCGCCTTGCAGGGCTACGGTGTCGGACTGGTGGTGCTGATGGCGTTCGGCGCGCCGCCGGTGCTGGCGCTGCGTCGCGTGCCCGCGCTGCGCGTGCTGCGTCGCGATCTCGACCCGACCGAACCGAGCGCGTGGCTCGTCGGCATCGCCGGCTTCGTCGGGCTCGCCGCGCTGCTGTGGTGGAAGGCAGGGTCGGCGGCGCTTGGCCTGTCGATGCTCGCCGGCATCGCCGCGACGCTGCTGGTGCTCGCGCTGCTTGCGTGGGCGCTGATCCTCGTCGTGCGCCGCGTTCGCTCGCGCCTGCGCGGCAGCCTTCGCTATGGCCTGGCGAACGTGAGCCGTCGCGCCGGAACCAGCATCGCGCAGGTATCGGCGCTGGGTTTGGGCCTGATGGCGTTGCTGCTGCTGACCTTCGTGCGCACGGACCTGCTGGATCGCTGGCAGCTCGCGCTCGCAAGCGATGCGCCGAACCGCTTCATCGTCAACGTGCAGGACGACCAGGTCGACGCGGTGCGTGCGTTCATCGCCGAACAGGGCGTGGCCGCGCCGACGCTGTATCCGATGATCCGCGGCCGCCTCACCGCGTACAACGGCAAGGCCGTCACCGGGAAGGATTACGAGGCGCAGGGCGAGCGCGCGCAGCGGCTGGCCGAACGCGAGTTCAATCTCTCCGTCGCGGATCATCTCCGCGACGACAACCGCATCACCGAAGGCACGTTCTGGACGGGCAAGCCCGCGAAACCCGAAGTGTCGGTCGAGGAGGAATTCGCCGGGCGGCTGGGATGGAAGATCGGCGACCGCATCGCGTTCGACATCGCCGGCCAGCCGTTCGAAGCGACCATCACCAGCCTGCGTAGCGTGGAATGGGAGAGCTTCCGGCCGAACTTCTTCGTGATCGCATCGCCGGGCTCGATGGACGGCTTCCCCGCCAGCCACATCACCGCGGTGAGCGTGCCGCCGCAGCGCACGCGCTTCACCGCCGACCTGGTCGAGCGCTTCCCGAACCTGTCGGTCATCGACATCGACGCGGTGCTCAAGCAGGTGCGCAGCACGGCGGACCAGGTCTCGACGGTGGTGGAAGTGGTCTTCTACTTCTCGCTCGTCGCCGGCGTGCTGGTGCTGATGGCCGCAGTGAGCGCGAGCCAGGACGAACGCCTGCTCGAAGGCGGCGTGATGCGCGCGATCGGCGGCAGCCGCCGCCAGCTGCGACTGGCGCAGGCGTCGGAGTTCATGGCGATCGGACTGTTGTCGGGACTTACCGCGGCGATCGCGGCGTCGCTGCTCGCGGGTGTCGTCGCGACGCAGGTGTTCGACCTGCCGTGGGAAGCGGACTGGCGCATGGCGGCGGTCGGCGCCGTGGCGGGCGTGCTCGCGGCGTTGCTGGCCGGCATGTTCGCGACGCGGCGCGTGCTGGATGCGCCGCCGTCGGTGACGCTGCGGGAGTTGCAGAACTAGGCCCGTCACCCGTGTAGCCCGGATAAGCGAAGCGCATCCGGGTTTGCGTTATCGGTGCGGCAACCCGGGTGCGGCCTGCGGCCTTACCCGGGCTACGGATGCGTCGCCGCTACTGCATCACCGTCTGCGGCCTTGCGCTGAATCGTCGCGCGTAATCGCGCTCTTCGATCACGCGGTCCACCTCGTCGGTCGCCAGCTCCGGCGCGCCATAGACGGCATAGGCGATCTCGCCGTCGCGCACCCCGATCTGGTGCAACCGGTAGCGCGGGCGGCCGCCGCCGGTGTTCTCGGGGTAGTGCAGCGGCGGCTCGGCGCCGTCCATGTCCAGTTCGCTGTTGTCGACCATTCCGCCGACGAAGAGGGCGCGCATCGCGGTGCTCCTTTGGGCTTTCGGGCGATGTTGGCCTGCGCGGCGTTGAATCGGCATGAATTCGCGGGCGGTGGCCCGATCCCGCACAGGTAGAATCGACGACCATCACCTTCCTCGCACCCCAGGACCCGCCCATGCGCGCCGAAAGCGGCGACGACGCACTGGAAACCCTGTTCCTGCCGTTCATCGACGGACCCCTTTCGTGGCCGTCCTCCGGCGGCGCGCTGTTCCTGCGTGCGCGCGACGGCTGGCCGCTGCATCAGCGCGCCTGGCCGGGCCTGCGTTGCGAACAGAGTTTCCGCCCCGCCGCCGAAGCGCTGGAGCGCTCGGGCCTCCCGCTGGCCGACGAGGACGAGTCCGGGCGCTTTCCGCTCGTGCTGGTGCTGCCGCCCCGCCAGCGCGACGAGGCGCGCGCGTTGTTCGCACGCGCCCTCGCGCAATGCGCGCCGGGTGGTCGCGTCGTCGCGTGCATACCGAACAACGAAGGCGCGAAGTCGGGCGAAGCGGACCTGGCGCGTATCGCGGGCCCGGTGTCGAGCCTGTCGAAGAACAAGTGCCGCGTGTTCTGGACGGCGCCCCTCGACGGGCCGGCCGATGCCGCGCTCGCCGCGCAGTGGTCGAAGGCCGACGCGCCGCGCACGATCGCCGAAGGCCGTTTCACCAGCCGACCGGGCGTGTTCGCGTGGGATCGCATCGATGCCGCCTCGCGACTGCTGGCCGAACACCTGCCGCACGATCTCGGGGGACACGCCGCGGATCTCGGCGCGGGCTACGGGTATCTCTCGACGGAGCTGCTGACGCGTTGCCCCGGCATCCGCGCGGTGGATCTATACGAAGCCGAGCGTCGCGCGCTCGATCTGGCGCGCGTGAACCTCGCGTCGTTCGCCGGGCGCGTCGCACTGGCGTTCCACTGGCACGACGTCACGCGCGGCATCGACGAGCGCTTCGACGTCATCGTCTGCAATCCGCCGTTCCATGCGCAGGGTCGCGGGGATCGCCCGGATATCGGTCGGCGCTTCATCGCCGTCGCCGCGCAGGCGCTGAAGCCGGGCGGTCGTCTGTGGCTGGTGGCGAACCGCCATCTGCCGTACGAAGCCGAACTGGACCTGCATTTCGGTCGCGTACGCACCGTCGCGCAGGAAGGCGGGTTCAAGGTCGTGGAAGCCGTGCGTTCGTAACAGGGATTCACTGAATGAAGCTGGTCAAACTCATCGCCAATCTGGGCTACGGCAGTCGCAAGGACGTCGCGGGGATGTTCCGCGAGGGGCGCATCACCGATCCGCAGGGCGACGTGCTCTACGCCGACGACAAGGTCGGCCACGACGCCATCCGCATCGACGGCGAACCGCTCGACCCGCCGGCCGGCATGACGCTGATGCTGCACAAGCCCATCGGCTACACGTGCTCGACGAAGGATCCGGGCCGCGTGATCTACGACCTGCTGCCGCTGCGCTTCCGTGCGCGTTCGCCGCTGTTGTCCAGCGTGGGCCGCCTGGATCGCGACACCAGTGGCCTGCTGCTGATGACGGACGACGGCGCGTTGCTCCATCGCATCGTCTCGCCCAAGGCGAAGCTGGCGAAGGTGTACGACGCCACGCTCGCGCAGGACCTGCGCGGCGACGAGGGCGAGGTCTTCGCCAGCGGCACGTTGATGCTCGAATCGGAAAACACGCCGCTCGCTCCTGCCGTGCTCGACGTGCACGACGCGCGCCACGCATCGTTGACCCTTACCGAAGGCCGCTACCACCAGGTGCGGCGCATGTTCGCGGCGGTCGGCAACCATGTGGACGCGCTGCATCGCAGCCGCATCGGCGGCCTGTCGCTGGGCGAGCTGCCAGCCGGCCAATGGCGCCTGCTCGATGCGGGCGATCTGGAAACCCTGTTCGGAGGCCATGCATGAGTCTGGGATTCACGCCCGTCGCGGTGATGTTCGACATGGACGGGTTGATGATCGAAAGCGAACGCGCGCTGCTGCAATGCTGGCGCGAGGCGTCGCAGGAACTCGGGCTCGAAGTCGAGGACGCGTTGTGGCTGTCGTTCGTCGGGCTTTCCGATCGCGCCTGCCAGGAACTGTTGCGCCAGCGCTTTCCGGACGAAGACACGTTGCAGGCGCTGCTGCGCGGGCTGCAAACGCGTTACGACGCGCATGTCGAAGCGGGCCTGCCCTTGAAGACGGGCGTGCTGGAACTGCTCGCGTTGCTGGAAGAGCGCGGCATCCCGCGCGCGGTCGTCACGTCGACGCGTCGCGAGCGCGCGTTGCAGAAGCTCACCAGCACCGGCCTGTTGCCGCATTTCCACGAAGTGGTCGCCGGCAACGAGGTGCAGCACACCAAGCCGGCGCCGGATATCTACCTGCTTGCCGCCCAGCGGCTGAATGTCGCGCCTTCGCACTGCGTCGTGCTGGAGGATTCGGTGCCGGGCGTGCGCGCCGCACTGGCGGCGGGGATGACGCCGATCCAGGTGCCGGACCTGGTGATACCCGACGATGCCGTGCGCGCGCTTGGGCATCGCATCGTGGATTCGCTGGTGCATGCGCGGGCGTTGATCGAGCCGGCGCTTGGGGCCTCGCAGCAGTAACACCTCTGCCTTTAAAGCCCCTCTCCCGTCGGGAGAGGGGTTGGGGTGAGGGGCAACGAAGGGAAGGCGGTAAACCAGCAGTGCGGTGAGGCACTGCGGTTCCCTCACTACGCCGATCGACGTAGCCGCAGCCATCCATGGCGAAGCGCTTACGGCTTCCGATCGTCCAGTCCGGCCATCCTGGCCGGCCGTTCGCCGGGCCACGCGGCAGTGCCGCGTAAGCGGCCCAGCTCACCCTCATCCGCCCTTCGGGCACCTTCTCCCGGTGGGAGAAGGAGAAAGAGCTGGTGCGCCCATTGGGCACCTCTTCCCGCAGGGAGAAGGGACAGAACTAAGATCCCATCAACTCATCCCACCCCTCGCGCCCCAACTTCTCCAGTGTCGCGATATTCCGTTCCACGATCACATCCGGGTCGGGAAACGCCGCAACCGCCCGATCGATGCTCGCCTCGCGCAGCAGGTGCAGCGTCGGATACGGCGCGCGGTTGGTGAAGTTGCCCATCTCGTCGGGGTAGGTGCCGGCGAACTGGTACTGCGGATGGAAGCTCGCGACCTGCAGCTCGCCTTCCAGCCCCAATGCCGCGACCGTGCCTTCGGCGCGGTCGAGGAAATCGTTGTAATCGAGGAAGTCCGTCAGCACGTGCGGATGCACCAGCAGCGTGGTGTCCACGGCGTCCGGATCCGTGCGGGCCAGCAGCGACAACTCCGCCGTCAGCTCGTCCAGCAGCGCCTCCACCGTCGTCGCGTCGCTCAGCACGAAGCGCACCTGCTGCTTCACGTACACGGCCTTCGCGAACGGACACAGGTTCAGCCCGATCACCGCGCGTTCCAGCCAGCGGCGGGTGGCGGCGATGGGATCTTCGGTGTTCATGGAAACAGTCGCGGAAGAATCAATCGCGGAAGTTCTCGAACTGCAGCGGCCGTTCGAACTCGACGCCGCGCAGCAGGGCGATCGCGGCCTGCAGGTCGTCGCGCTTCTTGCCGGTCACGCGCAGCTTGTCGCCGTTGATCTGGCTTTCGACCTTGAGCTTGGCGTCCTTGATCGAACCCTGGATCTTCTTGGCCAGTTCGCGTTCGATGCCCTGCTTGACGGTGATCTTCTGGCGCGCGCCGGCGAGGTTGGTTTCCACGTCGCCGAATTCCAGGCAGCGCACGTCGATGCCGCGGGCGATCAGGCGCGCACGGAGGATGTCGTTCATCTGCTTGAGCTGGAAATCGCTCGGCGCCGACTGCGTGATGGTCTGGTCTTCCAGCACGAACTTCGCGTCCACGCCCTTGAAGTCGAAGCGCGTGCCCAGCTCGCGGTTGGCCTGGTCGACGGCGTTGGTCAGTTCGTGGCTGTCGACTTCGGAGACGATGTCGAAGGAAGGCATGGGCCGCTCCGCAGGATGTTTCAGGGGCGCAAAGGGTAGCGCAGCAGACGCGAAGCTGCAGCGGTCGAACGCTGTGTCGGGCCGATGCCGGCCGCAGGCGCACAGCGCATGGGCGCGGTGCGGACTAGACTTTCACGAACGTTCCCCAATCTACGCACCCCGAGGCCCGACGCCATGTCCAGCACGCCCGCCTATGCCGCGCTCAGCGCGACCTCGCCGCTTGCGCCGTTCACCATCGAGCGCCGCGAGCCCGGCCCGCGCGAGGTGCTCATCGACATCCTCTACTGCGGCGTGTGCCATTCCGACATCCACCAGGCGCGCGACGGCTGGGGTGGTTCGGTGTTCCCGATGGTGCCGGGCCATGAGATCGTCGGCCGCGTCGCCAAGCTCGGCAGCGAAGTCACCGCGTTCAAGCTCGGCGAGGCGGTCGGCGTGGGATGCTTCGTCGATTCGTGCCGGCAGTGCCCGTCGTGCGAAGCTGGCGAACAGCAGTACTGCGACTTCGGCATGACCGGCACGTACAACAGCTTCGAGCGCGATCACGCCGATCGTCGCCGCCAGGACCGCACGCGTCCGACCTACGGCGGCTATTCCACGCAGATCGTCGTCGATGCCGGTTACCTGCTGCGCATTCCCGACTCCATCCCGCTCGATCGCGCCGCGCCGCTGCTGTGCGCGGGCATCACGACGTATTCGCCACTGAAGCATTTCGGCGTGAAGCCGGGCGATCGCGTCGCGGTCGTCGGCCTGGGCGGGCTGGGACACATGGGCGTGAAGCTTGCCGCGGCGATGGGCGCGCATGTCACGGTGCTGAGCACGTCCGAATCCAAGCGCGCCGACGCGCTCGCGCTGGGCGCGCAGGATTTCGCCGCCACCCGCGATGGCGAGGTGTTCAAGAAGCTGGCGGGACAGTTCGACTACATCCTCGATACCGTCTCGGCCGAGCACGACTACAACGCTTACCTCAACCTGCTGAAGCTTGACGGCACGATGGTGCTGCTCGGCCTGCCGGAAGCGCCGGAGTCGGTGGCGGCGGGCGTGCTGATCCGCAAGCGCCGCCGCCTGGCCGGTTCGATGATCGGCGGCATCGCCGAGACGCAGGAAATGCTGGATTTCTGCGCGGCGCATGGCGTGGCGTCGGACATCGAGGTGATCCGCATGGACCAGATCAACGAGGCGTACGAGCGCATGTTGAAGTCGGACGTGCGCTATCGCTTCGTGATCGACCTGGCGAGCCTGAAGTAAGCGCGCCATATGATTCGTAGGATGGGTTCCGCGATGCGGAACCCATCAGCTTCGTAGCCCGGGTAAGCGAAGCGCACCCGGGTTGAGCTTGACAGGTCCCGGGTGCGCTTCGCTTACCCGGGCTACAAAGGCAGGGTCGCTGGATGGATTTCGCGACGCGAACCCCATCCTACGGTGGCGACCTTGCTGCCTTATAGTGCGGGCCCCACCCACCCACTTCCCGCCATGTCCCCCTCCCGCAATCCCCACCAGGGCCGCGCCATGCTGACCATGCTGGTCGCGGTGGCGATGTTCGCGATGATGGACGCGGGGCTGAAACAGCTGTCCACGCATTACCCGCCGTTCCAGGTGGCGTCGCTGCGCGGCGCCGCGTCCTTGCCGCTGGTGCTGGTGTGGGCGCTGGCGACGGGGGGGCTTGCGCCGCTGCTGCGCGTGCGCTGGTCGCTGCACCTGCTGCGCGGCGTGCTGGGCGTGGCGATGATGACGACCTTCGTCTATGCCGTATCGAAACTGCCGCTGTCCACCACGTACTCGATCTTCTTCGTGGCGCCGCTGGCGATCACCGCGCTGTCGGTGCCGGTGCTGGGCGAAAAGGTCGGGCCGCGGCGCTGGGCGGCGATCGTGGTGGGCCTGATCGGCGTGATCGTGCTGCTGCGTCCGACGGGCGAGGGCATGATCAGCTTCGCCGCGCTGGCGGTGCTGGTCGCGGCGCTGATGTACGCCATCAGCGCGATCACCGTGCGCATCCTCGCGCGCACCGACAGCACGCAGGCGATGATGGTCTGGCTGATGGTGATGATCGCGGCCGGCGCCGGAGCGCTCGCGTGGCCGGAGTGGGTGGCGATCCGACGCGAGGATCTGTGGCTCATCGCCGGCATCGGCCTGGCCGGCGCGTTCGGCCAGTACGCGATCACCGAAGCCTTCCGCATGGGCGAAGCCTCGGCGATCGCGCCGCTGGAATACACCGCGCTGGTGTGGGGCGTGCTGTTCGATCTGACGTTCTGGGGCGTGCTGCCCGATGCGATCACCTGGCTGGGCGCGGCGATCATTGTCGCAAGCGGGCTGTACCTGATCCGACGCGAGAAGGTGCACGCCGAGGCGGAGCATCCTTGAAGCGGCGAGAGGTGAGAAGTGAGGGGCGCCTGCTGTTCTCACTTCCCACTTCCTGCCCTCACTCAAGCCTGTAAAGCTTCTGGCACCGCTCGCAGAAGAACGCCCGCCGCTGAGCACGCCCGAGTTTCGCGCGATACGTCAGCCGTTGCCCGTCGCGCGGGCAGATCGTCTTCGTATGCACCTGGTAGTGCTTGCGCAGCACGTAGGCCTTCTTCCATTCCAGGAAATCGAAGCTGTACTCGCGCGCCTGCGCAATCAGTTCGCCCAGCTTGCGTGACGACAGGGCGCCGATCTCGCTCTCCGGGTGCACGCGGATGCGATGCAGCACTTCGTTCTTGATGATGTTGCCGACGCCGGAAAAGATCGTCTGGTCCAGCAGCGCATCGGCGGCGAGCATGTCCGGGCGCGCCTTCAGCTTGCGTCGCGCCTTTTTCGGATCCCATGCATCGGCCATCACGTCGGCGCTCCAGTCGTAGACGACGTCGAGGTCGCCTTCGATGTAGCGAAGCGAGCAGGCGTAGAAGTTCATTTCCTTGCCGCCGGCGAACTGCAGGCTCATGCGCGGCGCGGCTTCGCGGCGTTCGTTGATGCGGTAGCTGCCGAACAGCATGAAGTGCACGCGCATCGCGAAGGTGGGGAAGACGATCAGGAAATGCTTGCCCCAGCTGCACAGCGCGGTGATGCGTTCACCGCGCATGCGCTGCAGGTCCAGCCGGCTGTTGCCGGCGACCTGCTTGACCACGCGCCCTTCGAATCCGGCCGCCTCCTCTTTCAGGATGACGATCGATGGACCTTCGGGCACGGCAAATCAGCGTTCGGTGCTGGCCGACAGCGCCGCGTTCAGCGCCGCATTGCCGTTGGCGAGGTCCGCCCAACGCAGTTCCTGGCCGTTGCGGCGGCCCTTCTCGACCAGTTTCAGGCCATCGGCATCGATGGTCAGGGTGTAGGCGCGCTCCTCGATCTGGATCTCGCGACGAAGGGGCTTGTCGAGCTTCGTGGTCATGCTGCAACTCCTCGCAGGGATGATTCCGGGTTCACCGCGACCCTACGGGGACGCGGTTAGCGTGGCGTGAATGCGTTCAGCGTGCGGTCGAGCGCGCGTTAGCGCGATGTATGCAAAGGCCGTATCCGAAACGAAACGGGCCCCAAGCGGGGCCCGTTTCTCGTGCATGGAACGATGCGACGTGCGGCGTCAGAAGCGCGCGCCCAGGCCGACGCCCACGGCGACCGGATTCAGGCCCGCCTTGCCGGCGTTGACGCCGTCGACGGTGACGTTGGGCTGGCCGGTGGTGTCCTGCATGTAACGGACATCCGCACGGGCGAACCACGTCGGGGTGATGTTGACGTCCACGCCGGCGGTGGCCATCGCGCCCTTGGCGGTTTCCACGCCGATGCGCTGGCCGGCGAGGGCGCCGGTCGGCTCGGCCTTCTCGCCACTGGTGTTGGCTTCGTAATAGCCCAGGCCCACGAACGGACGCACGATGCTCTGCGTGTTACCGAAGTGGTACTGACCGCTCAGCGCATAGGGCTGCGTGTCGACGCTGGCGACCTTGCCGTTGGGCGTGCTCACGCGATTGCCGAACTTGTCGGCCGCGCCCCACGCCTCGATGGCGATGTTGTCGGTGACGTAGTAGCTGGCGCTCAGCGTCGCGGCGCCGTCGCCGTCCACGTTCGTGCGCTCGCCGGCGATCATCGGATTCTTGGTCGGTTCTGCCAGCGAATAGCCGCCGACGACCGCGAAGCGCTTGCCGCTGGTGTCGGGGCCGGTGATCTCCTGCGCGAAGGCAGGTGCGATGGCGAGAGTGGCCACGACGGCCAGGGTCAACTGACGAAAATGCTTCATGGAGAGATCTCCTGTCTGTTTTTTGATTGACGCCTTGGGGGAGGCTGCCTTTGCAAGGCGCGGCCAACGTAACGATTGGTCGATGAACCGTTCTTGCCATGCAGATCGACGCTCTCGGAACTTTCGCGTGGCGTTGACGCAACGCGCCGCGCACGCGTCTGCCATGCGCGCGATGAATCGCGCTTGACCCGTGCGCGTGGTCATCGACGAAACCTCCACGCACCGACTTTCCGACGGACGTGCAGGCGCGGTGGAGGACAACGCGCGACGCAGGAGGCAAGATGGAAACCCACGGAAAGGACGGGGAAGCGCTCCATGAATCGACAGTTAGCGACGTTCTCGCTGTGCATCGCGCTGGTGGCTCCCGCGGCGTCCGCGGCGGACGTCCACATCGACGCGTCGTGCGACATCGACAGTGACTACGACCTGACCATCGACGAACGCAGCGTCATCCTCACGCGCGAAGCGGGCACGCCGCACGCCATCGTGATGCGCCAGGGGAAGCTGTTCGTCGACGACCGCTGGGTCGAGTTGAACGCCGCCGACCGCCAGCGCATCGCCGACTTCGAACAGGGCGCGCGCGCGGCGATGCCCGAAGCGCAGGCCATCGGGCGCGACGCCGCCGACATCGCCTTCACCGTGCTGGGCGAAGTGGCGGCCGGATTCGCGAGCGACCCGAAGGTGGTCAAGCAGAAGCTGGACCGCGCACGCGCGCAGATCGACGCGCGCCTGGCGCGTTCGGTGACCGCCACGCGTTTCAATGGCCGCGACCTGGGCAACGGCATCGGCGAGGCGGTGGCCGAGGTGATCCCGAGCCTGATCGGCGACATCGTTTCCGGTGCAATCGGTGCCGCCTTCAGCGGCGACACCTCCCGGCTCAAGCGCCTGGACAACCTCGACGCGCAGATCGACGCGCGCGTCGAGCCGCGGGCCCGCGCACTGGAAACGCGGGCGCAGGGGCTGTGCCGGCGGCTGGTCGAACTGGACCGGATCGACGAGGCGCTGGAATTCCGACTGCCAGACGGTCAGCCGCTGGGCCTGCTTCAGGCCCGGCAGTCGGACCAGGCCAAGCCGGACAACCCGGCCGCCGACGCCGCCGAGGAAGCGGCCCGGGCCGCGCAGCCGGCCGAAAAGACACACTGAGTGCCGGATACCGTGACGTACGGCAGCCGCGGTTGGCGCATGGGCCGGCAAACCGCACAATAGGGTTTTCGCGTCTGCGGGACCCCCACACATGGCTGAGCTCAAAGAAGCACGCGTTCCCGACATCGGGAATTACGACGGCGTGCCGGTGATCGAATTGCTGGTCGCGGTAGGCGACACGGTGAAGCTGGACCAGGGACTGGTCACGCTCGAATCGGACAAGGCCACGATGGAGGTCCCGGCCCCGTTCGCCGGCATCATCCGCGAGATCAAGGTCAAGCTCGGCGACGAGCTGGCCGAAGGCAGCGTGGTCGCGCTGATCGAGCCGACCGATGCCGCGCCGGCCGCGGAAGCCCCGAAGGCCGAAGCGCCCAAGGCCGAAGCCGCCCCGCCGCGCGCCGAACCGGCCGCGCCGTCGCAGCAGGTCAGGGCCGCCGAAACCGGCACGCGTGTCGAGCCCGTCGTCGTGCCGCAGCAGGCCGACCGCATCGCCCAGGCGTCGATCGACGCCTCGCGTCCGGGTGTGGACCCCGAAGCGATGCCGCCGCGCAGCCCGCCGGTGACGTTCGATTCCAACGAGCTGATGCCGGACAAGGTGCCGTACGCGAGCCCGGCCGTGCGTCTGTTCGCGCGCGAACTGGGCGTGGACCTGGCGCAGGTCGGCGGCAGCGAACGCGGCGGCCGCATCAGCCGCGAGGACGTCCAGAAGTTCGTGAAGTCGGTGATGGAAGGCGGCGCAGCGCCGTCGGCCGGCACCGCTCCGGTCGCCGGTGGCGGTGGTGGCCTCAACCTGCTGCCGTGGCCGAAGGTCGACTTCGCCAAGTTCGGCGAGATCGAGAGCAAGCCGCTCTCGCGCATCCAGAAGCTGTCCGGCGCGAACCTCGCGCGCAACTGGGCGATGATCCCGCACGTCACGCAGCACGACGATGCCGACATCACCGACCTGGAAGAACTGCGCGTCGCGCTCAACAAGGAAAACGAGAAGGCCGGCATCAAGCTGACCATGCTCGCCTTCCTGATGAAGGCGTCCGTCGCCGCGATGCAGAAGTACCCGACCTTCAACGCTTCGCTCGATGCCACCGGCGAGAACCTGGTGCTGAAGAAGTACTTCCACATCGGCTTCGCCGCCGACACGCCGAACGGCCTCGTCGTTCCGGTCGTGCGCGACGTGGACAAGAAGGGCGTGGTCCAGATCGCGCAGGAAACCTCGGAACTGGCGAAGAAGGCCCGCGACGGCAAGCTCGGCCCGGCCGACATGAGCGGCGGTTGCTTCTCGATCAGCTCCCTCGGCGGCATTGGCGGCACGAAGTTCACGCCGATCGTCAACGCGCCCGAAGTCGCGATCCTCGGCGTGTCCAAGTCGGCGATCCGGCCGGTGTGGGACGGCAAGCAGTTCGCTCCGCGCCTGATCCTGCCGTTGTCGCTGAGCTACGACCACCGCGTCATCGACGGCGCCGCGGCCGCACGTTTCACCGCGTACCTGGCGCAGCTGCTGGCCGACATGCGGCGCGTGCTGCTGTGACGCACCGCGCGCTGGGCCTGGCGATGGCGGCGTTCGCCGCCCTGGCGACGACGTCTGCCGCATACGCGCAGGACGCATGCTCGCTCGACCTTGGCCGCGGTTGGCCGCCGGCAACGGAGAACTACGGTTCTGCCGTGGAGCAGCTGTTCTTCGCCGGCACCAGACCCGTGCTGAGCTTCACCCGCCTGCCCGCGCGCAGCGTCGAAAGCGGCGTGCAGCTGTACGCGGGCGAAGGCGAGGGCGACTGGCGCCTGCGCTTCACCGAGGCGGACGAACGCGTCGAGGTGTGGAGCGGCGGCAAGCGCGAACTGCGCGTGGACCAGCAGCCCGACGTCGTCGAAGTGCCGATGCCTGCCGCGCTCGCGCGTCGCGTCGTCGCCGACTGGCAACGCGCGCTGAGCACGCAGGTGCCGGCCGATCGCGCGGCGCAATTCCACGATGGCGAAGTGCTGCTGTTCGTTGTCGGCGAAACGCCCACCGGCGAGCCGCTGCGCGTCAGCGGCCTGCAGCCCGGCTGCGGCCCGACGCGTGCACTCATGGAGCAGGTCGGCCTGATGATCGAGGCCACCGACGACAGCGACGAGAAGCGCTTCAAGCGTTGGCGCAAGCTCGAGGAATCGCTGGACCAACTGGAACAATCGCTCGCCGGCGCCACCGGCTGAGCCGCAGGAGACCCCCACAATGGCGACCATTGAAGTCAAGGTGCCGGACATCGGCGATTACGACGGCGTACCGGTGATCGAGCTGCTCGTCGCCGTCGGCGACACGGTGAAGAAGGACCAGGGCCTGGTCACGCTGGAATCGGACAAGGCGACGATGGAAGTCCCGTCGTCCGACGACGGCGTGGTGAAGGAAATCAAGGTGAAGATCGGCGACAAGGTCGCCGAAGGTGCCGTGATCGTCATCCTGGAAGGCGCCGGCGAAGCCGCCGCGCCGAAAGCCGAAGCACCGAAGGCTGCCGCACCCACGCCTTCGCCGGAGCAGGCCAAGCCGCCGGTCGCCCCGTCGCCGGGCGCGCCGCCGAGCGAAGCGCCCAAGCCCGCGCTCGGCACCGGTCGCAAGGCCGACATCGAATGCCGCATCGTCGTGCTGGGCTCCGGCCCCGGCGGTTACACGGCCGCGTTCCGCGCGGCCGACCTCGGCCTCGATACCGTGCTCGTGGAGCGCTACGCCAGCCTCGGCGGCGTCTGCCTCAATGTGGGCTGCATTCCGTCGAAGGCGCTGCTGCATGCGGCGGCGCTGATCGATGAAGCCGCGCATTCGGCCGACATCGGCATCAGCTTCGGCAAGCCCAAGCTCGACCTCGACAAGCTGCGCGACTTCAAGCAGAACAAGGTCGTGGGCCAGTTCACCAAGGGCCTTGGCGGCATGGCCAAGCAGCGCAAGGTGCGCACGGTGCAGGGCGTCGGTAGGTTCGTATCGCCCAACGAGCTGGAGATCGCCAGCGAAGACGGCAAGACGCAGCTGCTGCGTTTCGAGCAATGCATCATCGCGGCCGGTTCGCAGGCGGTGAAGCTGCCGAACTTCCCGTGGGACGATCCGCGCGTGATGGATTCCACCGACGCGCTGGAGCTGTCCGAAGTGCCGAAGAAGCTCCTGGTCGTCGGTGGCGGCATCATCGGCCTGGAAATGGCGACGGTGTACCGCGCGCTGGGCAGCGAAGTGACCGTCGTGGAATTCATGGACCAGCTGATGCCGGGCGCCGACAAGGACCTGGTCAAGCCGCTGGCCGATCGCCTGAAGAAGCAGGGCGTCATCGTCCACCTGAAGACGAAGGCCGCGAAGGTCGAAGCGTCCAAGGCCGGCATCTCGGTGTCGTTCGAAGCGGCCGAAGCCGGCGCGACGCCCGCGCTGGAGAAGGGCACGTGGGATCGCGTGCTCGTCGCCGTCGGCCGCGCGCCGAACGGCAACAAGCTCGACGCCGACAAGGCCGGCGTGCAGGTAACCGATCGCGGCTTCATTCCGGTCGATCGCCAGATGCGCACCAACGTGCCGCACATCTTCGCCATCGGCGACCTCGTGGGGCAGCCGATGCTCGCGCACAAGGCCACGCACGAAGGCAAGCTCGCCGCGGAAGTCGCCGCGGGCGAGAAGCGCGAGTGGGTCGCGCGCGTGGTGCCGTCGGTGGCCTATACCGATCCGGAAATCGCCTGGGTCGGCGTCACCGAAACCGAGGCCAAGGCCAAGGGCCTGCATGTCGGCGTGGGCAAATTCCCGTGGGCGGCGTCGGCGCGTGCGGTCGGCATCGGTCGCGGCGAAGGCTTCACCAAGCTCATCTTCGACGAGAAGACGCATCGCATCATCGGCGGCGGCATCACCGGCGTGCATGCGGGCGACCTGATCAGCGAAGTCGCGCTGGCCATCGAAATGGGCGCCGAAGCCGGCGACATTGGCGCCACGATCCATCCGCACCCGACGCTCAGCGAAACGGTGGCGATGGCCGCGGAAGTCTACGAAGGCACGATCACCGACCTGTACATTCCCAAGAAGAAGTAAGTCGGCAACGTCCGGTGCTTCAATGAAACAGGCGCGGATTTCCGCGCCTGTTTCGTTTCATGCAGCATCGTCGCTCAGAACGAGAACGACACGCCCGCCACCGGACCCTTGAAGCGGTGGTCCAGCCCCAGCGAGCCATCGCGGCCGCCACGGCGTGCGTCCAGCTTGAACCAGTCGTAGCCGACGAACGCGCCGACCACCGGCGTGAAGCGGTATTCCACCGCCGCGTTCGCGCGCGAGATGCTGCCGTCGTAATCGCCGAAATCGCCCCAGTCCGCGTCCAGGTATTGGCCCTGCACGTTGATCAGCCACTTCTCGCTCGGCGTGAACGTGAAGCGCGCGCCGACGACCGGCGCGTAGCCGTCTTCCTGGTCGCTGTCCGCGTAGCGGTACGGGCCCGCTTCGGCGAGCAGCTTGCCGTTGAGCTTGGCCCACTCGGCGCCGATCTGCAGGCCCAGTTCGAACGTGTCGGTGTCGACCACGGCGTAGTCGTACATCAGGCTGGCAAGCGTGAATTCCACTTCGGCGCGCGCGAAGCTGCCGGCGGGAATGGTGTACTGGTCGTAGGACAGATCGCGATCGAGCGTCGCGGTCTTTTCCTTGTCGTACTGGAAGTAATCGAACACCAGGCGCTGCCGGTCGCTGAAACGGAACGTGCCGTCGATGCGCGGCGACACTTCGTCGCTGCCGAAATCGAAGTCCTGGCTGTAGCGGTAATCCTGCCCCATGAACTGCGTGTTGGCAGTGAGTTCGCTTGACGCGTCGGCATCCATCACGCCGAGGCGAAGGGTGAATCGATCGTTCTGCTGCTGTTGCGCCTGCGCGGCGCCCGCAAAAAATACGGAAGTGAGGGCCAACGCAAGGCCCAAACGCTTCAACTCCATCATCAGTCCACTCCATCGAGGCGATTGCGAGTGCGTAATGGTGCTCATCGAAGATGCAGCAAAAGTGAAAGCCACCGCGATGCACGCGTCGATGCGGCGAGGATGCGTTGGAGAGGCGATGCAATCACATGCGACTCACGCGCATCGCTTCGCGTTTGCGCGAAGTCGATGCATCGTTGTGCGTGTTGGCGATCGCGATCGCGGATGTAATTGGCCAGACGTAGCCGGCCAGATGCAAGCAGCCAGATGCCAGCGCAGATTGGCGTGTGGCGATGCGTGATGCAGCAAAGGAGAAGCCCCGGCGCGAGCCGGGGCTTCGGAGGGCCCACCGGGACTGCCGTTGACGAGGAGAGAGCGTCGGCGGGCGATCACTGGATGGGACAGGGCAATCCCGAAAAGGTTCCGCGACTTCCGTTCGCGATCGCAAAACCGGACCGCCGTCACACTGCGACGGCGTTCGTCCCCGTTTGCGTGGCGGCCTGCCGGCGCGCCTCGATACGCTTCCACACCTTCTCGTGGAAATGGAATGCCACCGTGTTGCAGGCGGGCTCGACGAGCGCGAGCGCGCCGCCGACCCACACGCTGCCGGTCATCAGATAGCCGACGGTGAATGCGACGCTGAAGTGGATGGCGGCGAAGCTGAAGGTCTTGGCCATGGCGGGAGACTCATATGAGAGTGGTTCTCATTATGCGGAGGTCGCGGATCAGGTCCAATCGAACGTTCCGCGCCTGCCGATAGCCAGGCCCTATTGTTCGGGAATCCGTCACGGACCCCGCCGAAGCGTGTCGATTAGCCCGAATCCGGGCGAAATCCTGCTTCCACGACCTCTGCCGGTTGCCCGGACTTAAGGCGACCTTTATACTTTTGCGGCTCTACCGGGCGCTTTGCGCCTGCCCCAGACCGACGAGTCCCGCGTGCACGATCCTTTGTCCGCAGGCCGCCGGCTGGCGTCGCGCGCGACTGCCTGGCAGGCCGCCGCGGCAGCGCTGGCCGCGCTGGCGTTCATCCCCCTCGGGGCGCCAATGGCGCTCGCGGCGGCGGTGGGCGGTGGTGCGGTCGTCGCAGGCGGACTGGTGGCGGCCCTGATGGCCCTGGGCGGCGGCATACAGCCGGCCGGCATGGCGATGGGGCGGCTCCTGGCCGGGGTGATGTTGAAGTGGGTGGTGGTGTTTGGAGTTTTAACCCTCGGCCTGGCCGGGTTCAAGCTGCCGCCATTGCCGATGCTGGTGGGAGTGCTGGCGGCGACGCTCGCATTCGTACTGG